>JAANMT010002937.1_pt1 | contig 13086 bp, 7 predicted proteins | sample 7279711 | NCBI WGS metagenome assembly JAANMT01 (sample SAMN14094538, study PRJNA606508) | bioreactor metagenome | isolation source: A lab-scale SPAN reactor treating ammonium-rich wastewater day 1 | place: Ireland: Galway | collected 2017-01-16 | reverse complement strand
ACTGATTGCCGACCTGCGTTGGCGGCGTGGGAACAGTTGTCCACGTCGTCCCCGGCAGGTCGGTGGCGTATCTCAGGGTGTAGTTGATGGCTGACGCCGGCCAAGAGAGGATAACACCCGATTCGTTCAGCGAAATGTTCAAGACATCAGGCTGAAGCGTGGCTGGAATACTGATGCGAATCATATCATTGCCCGTATCAGCAATGTAAACTCTGCCGTTGACGTCCACGTCAATTCCATTGGGGAATCTGAACCGCGCCTCATCTCCCACTCCATCCGTGCTGCCCTGTTCTCTGACCAGACCGGCTACGGTAGTCACTTCCCAATCCGATCCGTCGATTATGATTTTGCGGATTGTGGAGTTCTGATTCTCCAAGACGAACAAGTTGCCGTCCGGATCGAGTGCGACATCCGCCGGTTTTTTGAAACGCGAGTTGTTATTCAGGCCATCAGCATATCCGCCCAGGATGCTTGGTTGTCCTGCCGGAGTTGTGACCACCCAGTTTGTGCCTTCGGGTGTAATGAGCCGGATGGTGTTATTACCTTCGTCTGCAATGTACAGGCGACCGAGGGAATCTGTGACAATCCCTTTCGGCGAGCGGAATCCTGCATCGGAGTTTGTCCCGTCGGCACTGCCGTTGCTGCCTGGACTGCCCGCAATTGTAGTAACGACCCAAGTTGTGCCGTTCGGCGTGAGCATGCGTATCGTGTGATTGAACGTATCCGAGACAAAAAGTCGTCCGGAATTGTCCGCCGCAATTCCCTGCGGGTAATGGAAACGCGCTACTGTGTTTGTTCCATCCGTTGAACCCGAGGAACTACCTCCCGCGACTGTCGTGACAACCCAATTTGTTCCGTCGGGTGAGATTTTGCGAATCCGGTGCTCGTCGGCTACAAACAGTTGACCGGAGTTATCCATGGCGATTCTCCAAGGTAAAGCAAATCGCGCGGCATCATTGATTCCATCCGCAAAGTCCGACTCCCCAACAACCCCGGCAATCGTAGTGACCGTTCCATCTGAAGAGACCTTTCGGATGGCGCAGTGGCCTGCATCTGCAACGAATACATTGCCCGAATTGTCCGCCACCACGTCGCCGGGTCGCCGAAACCGTGCATTGTCTCCGACACCATCGGCGAGCGGATTTGGCGTCAGGCCGGCGATCGTTGTGACCACCCAATTCGTATCTTGAGGAACAACCTGCCTGATCGAGTAGAAATTGCCGTCCGTCACGAACACGTTGGTTGCACTATCAACAAAAATACCGGACAGATAGTTAAATCTTGCGGCGCTGTTCGTCCCGTCTGCATAGACCCAGTTATCGTATTGGCCCGCCAAACCCGCCAGGGTGGTAACGACACCTTCCGGCGTCACGCGACGCACTCCGTGCATGTCAGCAACGTAGATGTTCCCGTCATCACCGACACTCACATCGGCAGGATATGCAAACGCCGCGTTGGTTCCAACGCCGTCAAACCCTTGGTAGGCATATCGACGATTGCCGGCAAGAGTGCTGACCACCCAGTTCGTTCCATCTGGAGTAATCTTGCGGATCGTGAAATTTCCTGAGTCCGCCACATAGAGGCTGCCATCTTGTCCCACCGCCACGCCGGACGGTTCGTTGAATCGAGCCATTTCGTTTGTGCCGTCCGCCGTCCCATAGCCGAACAGAGTGCCGCTGCCAATGACTGCGTCCACCGTCCACAGCAAACCTTGGTAATTTGAGCGCACGACATATATGCTGTTCAAGAATGGTATGGCCAGAAACAGGTTTGTCCCGTGTGCCACCGCCAAGCCCCCTGGGAGATCCAAGTCGAGGTCGGTGAGAAGGGTAGTGACCTCGCCACCTGGCGTGATTCGGCGCAGCCGCGACAAGTCTGTTACAAAAAGGTTGTTGTCGTCGTCAACTGCAATCCCCGAGGGCCCGCTGAACCTCGCTGCACTTCCTGTCCCGTCCACGTGACCGTTCATGCCGGGCGAACCCGCGAATGTGCTTACTACCCAATTCGTACCGGACTGCGTCAGCTTCCGAATCGTCGAGTTTGCATGGTCGGTGACAAACAGATTTCCGGAGCTGTCAGCAACGACATTCTGCGGGTCGTTGAAACGTGCGGTCGGCCCGTCGCCATCCTGGCTTCCCACCCACGCTGACCCGGCCAACGTGGTGATGCTAAGAGGCTCCGCGCAAAGACCGCTCTGGAGCAATACGAGCCACAGAAATTGACCTATCAGGCAGATGCCAACTGCTCGTCCGGTGGTGCCGGACGAGTAATGATTGAATTGTATCTTTGAGTGTCCCTGGGTCATATCTAATTCGTTTTTGTTCATATCGCTTCCTTTCACGTCCGCGCATTATTAAAGAGATCGAAGTCGAGCACGCCCAAAGCAAGGCAGTCGCTGGTCATCCGTCTGGGTAACGGCAGGTAAGTTCCTCGGTCCTTGCAGTTCGTCACCCTGTTTATGGCCATGCCGGTGAAAAGAGAAGTCTGCAATATTGCCAACATCAGCCCGCATCGAATGCACGAGAAGTACGAGTTTGGACTTGGGATCGCTGTCGGAGGAGGACGGAAGGTGGAGTGTAAGTTCGTCTGCATCGTGTTTGCTCCATCAATAGTCGCATGCGAACGACATAAAGGTGACTTTTGTTCACCAGAATCTTCCCTCACTGAAGGCTGTGTGGGAATAGCACTTGCGTGCTATGCCGGGCAACGAAGCGGAAATGGCGTCCCGAGGAGTATTACGGAACGCTGACTCATCGCGGCAGGTTCGCCAGAAGTAGCTGCTCCCAGGAAGCTGGCCGCCGCGTCGCGGGTCTCGGCTCGACTGCAACCGAGTGATTTTGGACAGGAAGGCAGGTTGCCCAGTGCCGCGCGGCGGTGCGACGAACCGCGGGACGCCGGCGTTCATTGGGAGAATGTGTTTCTGCGGACTATAGCACCGCGACAAAGAAGTTTCGTTGCTTCGCACAGAGCGTAGGTAGGGCGCGCCACTCCGTGCGCGCCATTCGGAAAGGTGTCCGTGGGCCGCGGCGCGCACGGAGTGACGCGCCCTACCATGGTTGGGAATTTGTTTGTCCCAGTACTACACCCCGTCGAGGAGATCCCGACCACCGCGCAACTTGACAATGGCGTCCGTCAACGAACTGACGCCGAGCTTTTCGTAGATGTTGCGGAAGTGGTTCTTCACCGTGTTCACGGCGATGCCGAGCGCCATGGAGATTTCGCCATGCTGCCTGCCGCGTGCCGCCAGTCTAAGCACTTCCCACTCGCGGGCGGTCAGACCGTATTCGGCGGGCGTGCCACTGGTCTGACGCCGTTGGAAGTATTCCACCACGCGCCGAGCCACGGCGGGACTCATGATGGCACCGCCGGCCAGGGCATCCTCGACGCTGGCGACGAGTTCCGACGGTGAACCGCCTTTGAGGATGTAGCCGGACGCGCCGGCTTCGAGGGCGCGTACGATTTCCTCGGGGCTGTCCACCACCGTGAGCATGATGATGGGGACTTTGGGCAGGGCTTTCTTGAGTTGAGGAATCGCCGCAATGCCGGAAGTTCCCGGCAGCAGCATGTCCAGCAGCACAATGTCCGCCTGCGCGCCGGGAATATCGCGCAGCGCCTGGGCCGCGTCAGCGCACTCAGCCACCACCCGCCAGCCGGCTCGCGCGTTCAAGGCGGTGACGAGCACACGGCGAAATTCGGCGCGGTCCTCGACGACGGCAATACGGACTTCTTGATTTGATGACAACGTTGGAATTCAAGCAGAAACAGGGACTCGAAGCAAGCCAGCCCAAGCCCAGCGCGTTCAATTCCCGTGTTTCAGTGGAACGACGATTTCCACGTCCGTTCCTTCGCCGGGCGCCGATTTGATCCGACATCGCCCGCCCAGACTCTCGCTCCGAAACTGAAAGTTGCTGAGGCCGATGTGTTCCGCCATCGGCCCGTGGGCGCCACCGTTGTCAGGGCGCTTCGGCGCCGGCTTAAGCGCCGATAGATCAAACCCGCGCCCGTCGTCGCACACGGTCAGCACGAGGTGAGAGCCTTCAACTCGGAGTCGGATCGTGACCCGCCTGGCCTGGGCGTGCTGAGTGATGTTGCGCAATGCCTCTTTGAACATGGCGGCCACTTCCTGGCGCAAATGGCTCGCGATAGGGGTGGGTGGAATCGTTTCGGGCAAATCCAAGTCCAGTTTCACTCCCGCGGTCCCCAGGTAGCGACTGCCGAAGTTGCTGATGAAATCAGCGAGACTGGGCAGGGTGTCGTTGCTGGGGTGAACCGACCAAATCAGGTCGTTCAGTTCGCGGAGCGTTTCCCGCGCCCGCTGGTGAGCGGCTTCGTTCTCTCCGGCGGCCAACGCTACACTCGCCAGGTGGGCGCCCAAGTGATCGTGCATGTCCCGGGCAATGCGCCGGCGTTCAGATTCCAAGGCCTGAAGGCGTTCAACGCGGGACTGGCGGCGTTCCCGTCGGATTCGCCACAAAATCAGTCCTCCAACGACGGCGGCCACCGCGCTTCCGGCGGAACCGTAAAACGTTCCGGTCTGCCAAAAGAATGGAAGGATGGAGAAGGCGAAGCTTGCGTCGCGCTCACTCCATCTGCCTTCAAAATTGCACGCTTGAACGCGGAACTGATACTTGCCTGGACCCAGATTGGCATAGACCGCACGGCGTGAGGCGCTGGATTCGCGCCAATCACGGTCGAAGCCGTCCAAGCGGTAACGCAGGCGCACCTTCTTCGGCGCACGCAGACTCGTAGTGGTAAAATGGATGTCCAGGTGTCGGCCACTGCCAGGCGGAAGCCGCGCCGCTTCGTCCAGTCGTATTGTCTTGTCGCCGGTGACGATGCTCTCAATGAAAACCCGTGGCGCGGGAATATGGGTTGGGCAATCGGCGGGGTCCACGACCGATAGACCGCTTCGCGTCGCAAACCACAGACGGCCATCCTGTCCCTTCGCGGCCACCGGTCTCGCGCCGTCCGAGAGACCGAGACTCACCAGGCCATCCTGAGTGTCGAAGTGGGCGACCGCGGGTTGCGCCGCCCGGTTCTCCAGCCATTGTTCCAGCTCGCTGCGGGCGACACGAGAAATTCCCGCGCCATGCGCCAGCCAGAGGCGCTCGAATTCATCCTCGAGGATGCCGTGAATTGGGCCTTGCGGAACACTCGAGGCCGGCTCAAAAGCGAAACATCGCCCGTTGCGGAAGAGGCACAGGCCGGATTCGGTGCCGATCCACAGTTGATTGTCTCCGTCCAGGTGCAGGGAACGGACATCGTCGTGTGAAAGACCGTCCTGGCGCGTGAACGCGCGAATGCCCTCGACGCCCAAACGAACGAGACCCTTGCCTTTCGTTCCAACCCACAGACGGCTCTCCTGATCCTCCTGCAATGCCAAGACATTGAGATGACCGAGGGTGTCCATTCTTTCGGAAGAGTAATCTTCAGTAGCGCGATAAAGGCCATCCGCCGTGCCCAGCAGGATGGTGCCATTTCGCATCGCATGGATGACCTGGACCTGCCCGATTTCCATGAAGCGTGGGTTGATCGGAAGGAGCAGGCGCGGGTCGGTTTCTGATAAAGGGGGCTCGAAGACACCTCCGAGAGGAAAGCCGGCCCACATTTTTCCCGATGGGAGAGCGACTGCGGTGTTGATGGGCGGGGGTTGCTCGCGCTGCAGATCGCGAACCTCAGAAAGCCGGAGACTCCTGCCACTCCAATGGATGATAGCCCGATCGTTCGCGAACCAAATGCTTCCGTTTGGACCTTCCGTGACCCACCGGATGGAGTTCCAACCTATATCCGGATGGAACGTCAGTGTGCTGAAAACACTCGGGCGCAGGCGAAACAACCCCTGACGACGTGTGCCGATCCACACCGCGCCTTCGGCATCCATCATGATTGAAATCGAATCGCCAATCGCTTCGGCGAGCTGCGTCACCTTCGTAACCCCCGGTTCCGATACCAGTCGGAGCAATCCACCTCTGGAAGGGTTGGTTGCCCAGATGATACCATCTCCAGTTTCCGCAAACGAAGCCGATTGGAGAAAAGGAAAGCCGCTCCGATCCCTATCGAGAATCCGTTTGGGCTGTGCGGTGGGAGACTCGATCCACCAGCCCCCATCGGAAGTTCCGACCCAGAGCCTTTTATCACGATCCAGTAGCAGGCCGCCGACAGAGACCTGGTCGCCGAGACGATGCCCTGCGCGCTGGATCGGGCCGGTGACGTCTTTCTCTTTCAGATCAAGACAGTACAGTCCGCTCAGGCAGCCCACCCATAACCTGTCCGCTGGCCCTTCCGTTAGCGAGAGAACCCGGTCTTCGGATTCCAGTTTGAACTCCGTGTCCCATGCGATTGCCTGACCATCCCAGACACCAATTCTTTCCCTGGCGCCAAACCAGAATCCGCCGGCCGCGCGCGGAGCGAAGCACAAAACCTGATTCCCTTTAAGACTTTCCTGGCCGGCGAAACGAACGAAGCGCCCCTGCTCGCGACACAGCAGTCCACCACGAACTCCGATCCAAAGCCTCTGTTGCTCATCTTCATAAAGGGCGCGGATATTGGCTCCAGTGTCCGCCATCTCCGGTACGCTGCTGTCATCAAAGACCTTGAAGCGCACTCCGTCGAAACGGGCCAGCCCCGCCACCGTGCCGACCCAAAGAAACCCATCGCTGGTTTGCAGCAGAGCATTGACCTTGTCGGTCGGCAGCCCGTCCTGGGTACTCCAGTTATCAAGCTGGTATTGAAGTCGGGGCGGGCGCGGCGGACCGCTGTCAGTCAGAGTCGGGGGTGTGCGCGGACTGACCGCCTGGCTCGCCAGCGAAGACGGTAAGGGCAGATTGGTTTGGAAAACGATATTGGTCATCAGTCCGCCGTACGAAAATGACCTGATGCTTTCCCGCTGTTGCTGGATCCCGTCCCTGAGTGTTCGATCCTCGCCGTACCAAAACAGTGACACTTGGAACGGCGCGTCATTGCTTTCCCATTTTAACGAGTGATCCACAGCGGCGAAGCCTGACGGGCGGGCACACGCCCAGATCAAGGCAGCAAATAGCCCGTAAGCCATTGCGTGCAGCGTCCTCCGCGCACCGAATGGACAGGACCATGCGCCGTGCTGCTTCCACTTGTTTCTTGCGCCAAGCAATTGTTTCCTTTCCGGACTTGCCTTCGGATGAGTTTTTGCATCCATAACAAACCGCCAGCTTGAAATGGTCCGAGCATCTCCCATTGGCCCTATACAGGTGCTTTGCGATCGGGAATCTTAGCATCAAGATATGCGTGTGCGTATGCGCGAACAACCCCATTTAGCATCCTTTCCTTAACCGGGGCGCATCCTGACGGCACCACCATTACTCGGCGAACAACTCGGCGAACGAGAGCTGGTCACAATGGTGGTCTTGGCGCGCTTCCTTGAGGATGGCTTACTGAGGCAAGTTTGGCTGGCAATGTTTGGATTGATTCCGGCCATTGATGGAGTCAGACTTTCTCCTCAACACCAGCAATACCATGCGCAAATTCTTTTTCTCGCTATCGGTCTTTTGAAACCGTGATGTTTCCTACACTCCGGGTTCGTGTTCGGCGGACGGGGTTACTTGGACTCCTCAGCTTGCATCTGTGCTCACCGACCATCTTCGCCCAGGTCGCGCTGAGTCCGGTGGCCATCGCGGGTTCGGACCTTGAAGCGTACGCAGCGTCCACGCCCTTTACCAACATGGTCAACCAGTCGGCCGCCAGCCTTGACGGAGGTTTCGTTGATGTGCCGGGCAATCCCCAAGGGACTTACACCATCTCAAAGGCAAGCCTGGCGGCGGTGGAATTCTTCCGTACTCGGAGGGATTGAAAGCAAACGAAGCCAATCCCTCCGCTTGGGAGTTTTTCCGCAGGCAAGTGCGGGAGGTTGGCAAGCTGTCGAGCCAGTCTGCGGCCTGCGCACGCGGCTTCCGGGATGGCGGGGAACCGCGCGTGTCCAGCGATGTGTGAGACGTAAACGTTGCCAAACGCCCGGCCCCGTGCCTAATCTGATGCCATGAAACGTCTGTTTGCAGTCGTGATGCTGGCGCTGGTGGTAGCGGCGATGCCGGGGCATGCCCAATCCACCGATGAACAATACGTTCGCATCTACAATCTCATGCAGCAGGGCGAGGCGCTGGAGAATCTCGGCGAAGCCGCCCGGGCGCTGGCCAAATATCGCGAGGCGCACACCGCGCTGCAAGGATTGCAGCGGGGCAACCCGCAATGGAAACCCAACGTCGTCAACTTCCGGCTCAATTATCTCGCGGGCAGAATCGAAGGGTTGGCTGCCAAAGTGAAGGGAACTCACCCAACGCCCCCCCTGGCGCCGGGTGAGCCAGCGCCTCCCACGAGTCCTTCGCCCGTGCCACCCACCGTGACGCCGGAGATCGCCAATCGTCTGGCGGCGCTGGAAACCGAAGTGCAGCGCTTGCACGCGGACAAGTCGCTGCTGGAGCAAAAACTCAAGGAGGCGCTGGCGACCCGGCCCGCCGCGGTGGACCCGCAGGAACTGGCGAAAACGCAGGAACAGAATCAGGCCCTGCTCAAGGAGGTTGAATTGCTCAAAGCCAGCCTGGAACGTGATCCGCCCCGGCCGACCGAGGGCGCTGACGCGCGCGTGATGGAAGCGGCCAAGCAGGCGCTGGCGGATGCCAACCGCAAACTTGCCGAGCAAACCGAAGCCGCCGGTCGGTTGAGCCGGGAGAATGAAACCATGCAGACACGCCTGCGCACGTTGATGGCGAGCGCCGAAGCCGCCGACGCTTTGCGCGTCGAGAATGAGTTGCTGAAGAAACAGGTGGCCGAACTGCGGCCCGGCGCACCAGCCATCCGCCCCAGCGAGGACCTGGCTTCCCAGCTCGCCGCTGCCGAGGCACGGCTGGCGGCCATGCAATCGGAGGCCGAACTGCTTCGGCTCGAAAAGACCGCGCTTCAGAATCGCGTGAAACAACTTTCCGGAGCGCCCGTGGCCACTTCCCTCATTCCACCGCCCGCGTCAGGCGACGAAGCGGATCGCATCAAGCGGCTGGAACTGGAGCGCGACGAGTTGCAGCGCAAGCTCGACACGGCCAATCGCGAACTTTATGGCCGCCGGGGCCGGGAGGTGGCGGGCCGGGTGGATGAGCTTTCCAACGAAGTCGCCGCGCTCCGCGCGCGCGTGCAGGTTTTTGAGGCGCGCGCGGTGCCTTATACCGCAGAAGAACTGGCGTTGATGAAACCTGCGCGTTCCGACCTGGCCACGGCGGACCCCGGCGCCGGCAAGCGGGCCTTGAGCGAACTGCCGGAAGCCGCCCGCCCGATGGTGCTGGAAGCCCAACGCCATTTCACCAATCGGGAATTTGACAAGGCTGAGGCGAAGTATCTCGAAATCCTCCGGCGCGATCCCCGCAACGTCAGCGCCCTGGGCAACCTGGCCGCCATTCAACTGGAGTTGAATCATCTGGCGGACGCGGAGAGGACGCTCAACCAGGCGTTGGTGGTGGCGCCGGAGGATTCCCACAGCCTCGCAACGCTGGGCCTCTTGAAGTTTCGCCAGGAGAAATATGACGAAGCCCTGGACGTGCTGAACCGCGCGGCGAAACTTGAACCGCAGAATCCTGAAATTCAGAATCTCATTGGCCTGTCGTTGAGCCACAAGGGGCTGCGCGGTCCGGCGGAAACTGCCCTGCGCAAAGCCATCCAACTCAATCCCGGCTACGGCGCGGCGCACAACAATCTGGCGGTTATTTATCTCTCGCAACAGCCGCCCATGGTCGCGCTCGCGCGCTGGCATTATCAAAGAGCGATGGCCGGCGGCCACCCGCGCAACGACGAACTCGAAAGATTGCTGGATCAGAAAACGGCGGACGCGGCCAAATAAGCGGCCAGACTCTGGCGGCTTCCGGGTCAGAGTTCGCGACCCTGGCTGGTGCCGGATTGCTGGGCATGAAGTCCGCCTTGAATGCTCGGCGACTGGAACTCCGGCAGGTTGCGGCTTCGCGCCGTTGCGGAGACCAAAGCCGGTCAAGAAGGGCGCCCCCACCCTCCCGTGTCGGTGACGGCTTGGCTCAAGTTCCCAACGATTCGGGATGCTGCAAGCCTGACGCGGGAAGGGCTCACAATGAGATGCCGTAGCTTTGCGTCCATAAATCGGGCGCATGGAATCCAGTTGAACTGGCCGCTGGGATTTACTCGTGTCGTAGCGCCTCCACCGGGTCCATTTGCGCGGCGCGCAGAGCGGGGTAGATGCCAAAGACCACGCCCACGAGCGCTGAGATGCTGAACGCCAATACGGGCGACCAGAGTGTGATGATGGTTTTCATCCCTGCGGTCTGGGTAACGATGTAGGGAATCGAGATGCCCAGCAGAACACCGATCACGCCACCAGCGCCGGCGAGCAACACGGTCTCCACCAGGAACTGGGTGATGATGTCGCGCCGTCTGGCGCCCAGCGCGCGGCGGATGCCAATTTCGCGGGTGCGCTCGGTGACACTGGCGAGCATGATGTTCATGATGCCAATGCCGCCCACGAGCAGGGAAATCGCCGCAATGGAGCCAAGCACGATGTTGAAGATCCGTTTGGTGTGTTCCGCCTGCTTGAGCATTTCCAGCGGCACGTCAATGGCGTAGTCCTTTCGCTTGTGATTGCGCTCCAGGATGGTTTTGACGGCCTCGGCGACGCCCAAGACTTCTTCGAGCGAAGCGACTTTGACGGTCGCTTCGTGGAGTTGAACGCGCTCGGCTTCAAACGCGCCCGCCCGCCGGCGCATCAGCACCTCCCCATAGCGCATCCGGGCGGTTTCCAGCGGGATGAACATGCGTTGCGCGATGGGTTTGTCCGTCGCCGCCGTTTCACCGCTCTGCGGTTCGGCACCGCGCGGTTCCATGATGCCGATGACCTGGTAGTAGTTGGCACCCACGCGCACGTGTTTGCCGAGCGGAGAATCCATCGGGAACAAACCGGGCACCATCTCGGCGCCCAGGACGCAAACGCTGGTCTGGGAATCCATGTCGAGGTCCGTGAAGAAACGCCCCTCGGCGACGCGGTGGTTGCGCATTTCGGGATACCACGGCACGGTGCCAACGACTTCGCAATCCACGCGGCGGCTGATGTTCCAGGCGTACTCGCGGATGTTGCGCGAGGGCAGTACCACGGTGACGCCGGGGATCGTCGCGCGGATGGCTTTCACATCCTTGTAAGTGAGGCCGTATTGCAGAACGATGCTCTGGCTGCCCTTGTCAGATACCTTCTGCTCCTCCGGCGGTTTGACGCTCCGCAAAATAATGTTCTGGCTGCCCAGGCTCTTGATGCGTTCCTGGGCCTCAAAACTCGCGCCCTCACCGATAGCCAGCATCGCAATTACGGAGCACACGCCGAACACGATGCCCAGCACGGTTAACAGTGACCGCAGACGGTGCAGCCAAAGGCTTTTCACCCCCAGCCGCACGGCGCGTCGAAGTCGGGCCATGGTAAAAGTGCGGATCATAGGCGAGGGGACGATTCGCTGCGCACATCGCTCTCAATTTGGCCGTCGCGCAACCGAATGGCTCGCCGGGCATGTTGCGACACGGTGGTGTCGTGAGTGACCAGGATGAGCGTCTTGCCCTGGGCGTTCAGTTCGTCGAAGAGCTTCAAGATTTCCGTGCCGGACGTGGAATCGAGATTGCCGGTAGGCTCATCGGCCAGGATGACGAGCGGATCGTTCACCAGCGCGCGGGCGATGGCCACCCGCTGCTGCTGGCCGCCGGAGAGTTCAAACGGCTTGTGTTCGAGCCGGTCCTCCAATCCTACGCGCGCCGCCAGTCGCCGGGCAATCGCACGGCTTTCGCCCTCGGGCCGGTCCTGGTAGTAGAGCGGAATCTCGATGTTCTCCAGGACGGTGAGTTGCTGGATCAGATTGTAGCTCTGGAAAACAAACCCCAGCCGCGCGCCGCGCACGGAGGAAAGTTCATCATCATTCATCTGTGAAACGTCGTCACCGCCCAACCAGTAACGCCCGGCGGTGGGTCGGTCCAGACAACCGAGCAGATTGAGCAAGGTGGATTTCCCGCAGCCGGACGGTCCCATGATGCTGAGATAATCGCCGGCTTCGATGCCGAAGGTGACGCCCCGCAGGGCTGCCACCGTCACCGGTCCCATCCGGTAGTCTTTCCGGACATTGTCGAATTGAACAATGGGCGAGGACACAAGGAGTGAGGGCTTCAGACTTTGCGGGCCTTGGTGGTGGTAGCCGTTGGCGCGGCGGGCTCCGGGGATTTCTGCTTATCCTCCTGGGTCGGGCTGCGTCCATTGCCAGTCTTTCCAGCCTCGGCACCGACCGGAGACCGTAGCAACACGCTTTCCCCTTCGGCCAAACCACTCTTGATCTCGATGAACTCGTCGTTGAACTCGCCCACCTCCACCGCGCGCGGTTCCGGCTTGAAGCCCCGCGCCACGTAACACACATGCTTGCCGTCCGCCGGCGACACCGCTTGCACCGGCACATAGACCACGTCGTCCAGCCGGTTCACAAGGATTTCAACCTTGGCGCTCATACCCGGCTTGACCCAGTCATGCGTGCCGTCAATCGCAACGGTTGTCAGATAAACCTTCATGTCCGGATTCATCCAGCGGTTCTGCGAGTCCGGCAAGACGCCCACCTTGGTGACTTCGCCGGTGAGCACTTCGTCGGGAAACGCATCCACGGTGATCCGCGCCTTCAAACCCCGCTGCACCTTCTTGATGTAACTCTCGTGAATTCGCACGTTCACCGACATGCGGGTGGTGTCCGGAATCGTGATGATGGTCTGGCGTTCACGGACGGCGGCGCCTTCGCGGATGCGTTCCTCGCCGCCGTAAAACACCATGTCATCGCGATTGGCACCGTAAACCACCAGCCCGGCCTTTTGCGCCGGCAATGTGCATTTTTCGAGTTGCTCGGCCAGGTCCTTCTTCTGGCGTGTTTGAACTCCATGCTGACCTTGGGCGGATTTCAGCTTCGCCCGCGCCTGGGCCAGCTTCGAGATGGCCAGCCGCCGCGCCTTGTCCAGCTCCCGCACCGCCTCGGCGTATTTGGACAACGATTCCTCGGCGGACTTCGCAAATTCGTATTTGAGAAACAACGCGCGCGC
>JAANMT010002934.1_pt1 | contig 13113 bp, 15 predicted proteins | sample 7279711 | NCBI WGS metagenome assembly JAANMT01 (sample SAMN14094538, study PRJNA606508) | bioreactor metagenome | isolation source: A lab-scale SPAN reactor treating ammonium-rich wastewater day 1 | place: Ireland: Galway | collected 2017-01-16 | reverse complement strand
TGATCGTCTCGAAACGCGACTCCGGGTTGAGCGAAAAGACGCGCGAGTACCTGCGGAATCTCGAGCAGCCGTTGCATTTGCAGGTGTTCGTCACGCCGACCTGCCCGTATTGTCCGCGCGCGGTTCTGCTCGCCCACCAGATGGCGATGGAAAACCCGCAGATGATCCGCGCCGAGGGCGTGGAGGCGACCGAATTTCCCGAACTGGCGAATCGGTTCAACGTGCAAGGCGTCCCGCAGACCGTGATCAACTCCGGCGCGGGGATGGTGGTCGGCGCGGTCCCCGAACAGAACCTGCTCGCGGAGATCATGCGCGCGATGCAGAACTAATTTTGAGTACACGGATTGCACGGAAAGCACGGAGATTCTTGAATTGACGAAAAAACCGTGCTTTTCGAGTTCGGGCAGGTCAAGGCGTCGTCATGACAAAATCGAAGAAGAAATATCGCCGCAAACAAAAGAAGACCTTTCCCATCATACCCGTGGCGGTCGGGCTGTTCCTGATCGGCTTCGCTGTGCTGGCATTGGTCTCACCCAAAACGGAGGGCAATGCGGCATCCCTTAATTCCGTTGTGCCTGTGGAGGTCAATTTCGCCGCGCCGGAACTTTCCCTGCAAAACCTCAACGGGGAGCGTGAATCGCTTGCGGATCATCGCGGCAGCGTGGCGCTGGTCAACAACTGGGCGACGTGGTGTCCGCCATGCAAGGCGGAGATGCCCACGCTGGCGGCGTATTACGACGAGCATCGCGACGAAGGTTTTACGATCATCGCCATCGAAGCGGGCGACCCTGCGGATGTCGTTTCGCAGTTCGCTCAGAGTTACGGGCTGACCTTTCCCGTCTGGCTCGACCCGGGCGGCGAATCCTTGAAAGCCTTTCGCAATGGGACGCTTCCCAACTCGTACGTGATTGATCGCACGGGGATCGTCCGCTATGCGTGGACGGGCGAGATCAGCCGAGCCATGCTCGATAAATATGTCACGCCGCTGATCGCGGAGAATAACTGAATATCAAATAAACGTCCCGAAGGTTTCCTGCTTCATTTTATGTGGCAGTCTTCAACCCTTCGGGACGTTGGAAACTTTTGTTAGAGGTGTGCAATGACAGAAATAAAACTCACCCGAAGTTGCGCGTCACGGGTGAGTTTTGTTGGCTCTTTGGGGTTTAGTGGGGTAAAAGCCCTGCTGGACACGGATGACGCGGATTTCACGGAAAAGCGCGGATATTTCTTTGATCTTTCCGTGAAAATCCGTCAATCCGTGGAATCCGTGTATCCCAACCCCGCTTAATCCCGAAGAACCGTTTTGTTTTGGCGATTGTGGACGTTGATTCTCAAGTCACGCGCCGGTTGGCGTTGGACGCCTTTGGAGGCTCCAACGGCGTTGCATGGTTCCGCGTTACGATTTTTTCTCCAGCCAGAGAAGCGCCAGTCCCCCGCCGAGCATGGCGCAAAGGAAAATGGCGTTCGCCCAGAGCGGAGGGAGCGGCAGGGCGATAAAAGCCAGGCAGCCCGCAACGAACGCCGCCACGTGCATGGCGGTCACCGCCTGGCCGGGAGACATATCCAACGCGACCAGCCGGTGATAAATGTGATCCTGCCCGGCTTTGTAGATCGGGATTTTCCGCTTCAGCCTCGAGTACACGACGAGCGTGGTGTCGAAGATGGGGATGCTGAGAAGCAATATTGGGACGAACCAGGATGAAGGTTGGGGAAGACCGGGCGGGGTATAGGCAAGAGCCAGCGCCGCAAGGACAAATCCCAGGTACTGCGCGCCCACATCTCCCAGAAAAGTTTTGGCGGGCGCGGAGTTGAAGTAGAACATCCCCACGCAGGAGCCGAGCAATACCGCGCTCAGGTAGGTCAGGTCCGGCTGGTTTGCATCCAGCGTGACCAGCACGAAAAAAGCCGAGGCGGTGGCGGCAAGTCCGACCGCCAAACCATCCATGCTGTCCACCAGGTTGAAGGCGTTGGTCATCCCGATCAACCAGAGGAACGTGATCGCGATATTGAGGAAGGGGTACGGGAGCATCCTGACGTACACGCCCTGCCAGATCAGGATGCCGACCGCGAGACCTTGCCCCAGTAATTTCCAACCTGCCGATAAGCCCCTTGCGTCGTCCCACACGCCGAACAGGAAGATCGGGATGGATGCCAGCAGGATCGGGCGGATGTCGTCCGCAAACAGCCTCCCGCCTCCGAGCGTGACGAGGATTATCGCGAGCGCAATGGCGATCCCTCCCGCCTTTGGGACGGGCCTGGCATGGATCTTATGCGGCGCGCTGTTGGGCATGTCCACGAGGTCGAAGCGAAGGGCTGTCTTTATGCTGAGAGGGGTGAGAAGCAGGGTGACAATCGTCGCCCCAAATAACGGGATGAAGTATTGCAGGATCATAAAATGCCCCGGGAGTATTCATTCATGAAGGCGGGTATCCTCGCTGGAAGGAGATCGTTTTCGACGCGCCTCCCGATAAACGCCGGAGGTGAAGAAACGCAAGGCGCTCCGCGTATGCAGGAAGAGAAAATACGCGCTCCTGCGGCTGGATCGCTGCGCGTCGTGCCGCACCCGGACCTGCGCGTCCACGAGGAGCCTCATCCCCCTCAGGCGGGCGCGCGTGCAAAAATCCACGTCCTCGAAATAGAGATGATACTTTTCGTCCATGCCCCCCAGGGATTGATATACGCTCGAGGGCATCAGCCAGAACATGGCGGCGATCCAGTCCGGGTGGACCAATCCATGAGGGTCCGGGGATGGCAGTTCAAAGTGGTATCCCGGAATTCTGCGCCTGACAAGTTCCAGGGGGGTCGGAAGCGGGCGAAACGAATCCTGGATGGTTCCGTTTGCATCCACCACGGCGGGAGCGATGAGGTCCGCCCGGTGCGCATGCAGGCTGGCTGTCAGTTTCTCGAATACGGGCTTTTCGAAGATCAGGTCGGGGTTGAGGATCGCAAAATACTTTCCCTGCGAAACCTCGAAAGCCCGGTTGTGGTTGCAGGCAAAGCCCTGCTGTCGTTCGTTCCGCAGGATTCTCATGGACGCCCAGGGCGCGGGATCGAATTCAGGCAGGTCGTTTCCCAGGTTATCGGTCAGGATGACCTGAAGTTGCGCGGGATCACTTTCGTACCTTTGCAGGCTGGCAAGCAGGCTGTCAACCTTTTCGGCATCACCGTGGCTGACGATGGAGAGGGTGATGAGCGGTTGGGTTGTCATTGCGTCCTGTTCCGCTGAATGAATTCCCGATAGGGTTCGAACAGTCCCGTGGATATGACCCTGAGCAGGTCGGAGGATTTTATCTCTCTGTTTTTCTGGATGGATTTTCGTTTCTCGATCACATTTGGCAATCCTCTCACCGCATCACGGATCGCCCGCAAGATGACCTTCCCCTGTCCGCGCATCGAAAGATGGACGACAAAGAATGACAAGGTCGCAATGTGAACGGGCAGGAAGAACCAGATCAACGGAGAAGGCATGTTCTTGAAGAAGGTCCAGATCATGTTGCGATAACCGTAATAGACGGAAAAATCGCTCCGCTTGCCCGTGCTTGCAGAGCCGACGTGATGGACGACCGCTTGCGGAACGTACAGGCATTTCTTCCCCGCCAGGCGAAGACGGAAACCCAGATCCACATCTTCGAAATAGGAGAAGTAATCTTCGTCGAAGCCGCCCAGTTGAAGAAAATCCTCGCGGCGGTAGAGCGCGGCGGCAGGGCAGGCGCTGAATACCTCTTCCATGTGCAAGCCGTGTTCTTGAACGTATCTATTATAAAACCGCCGCCACGCCAGCCCCGTGATGTGATACGAGTCCCCGGCGCCATCCAGCAGGTCGGGCGCATTCGCCTGAATCTGGCGCGAGGAGAAGAAGTTGAATTGCGGGTTGCGCTGCGCGGCATCCAAAAGCGCGGCGAGCCAGTCGGGCTGGGGGAAGGCATCCACGTTGAGCAGGGCAAGCCATTTTCCCGCTGCAAATTTCGCGCCGATATTGTTCCCCGCGGCGAAACCCACATTTGTAGTTTGCTGTTTAATGACGATGTTCAAAGCGGGGTGGTTCGTCCGCACATCTTTTAAATAATCCGTATTGGCAGAGCCGTTCTCCACCAACACGATGTCGAAATCCTGAAATGTCTGGGTTTGCAGGGCGCTCAGACAGGCGGAGAGGTGTTCCGGGTTGTTCCAAACCAGCAGGATGACTGATACAGTCGGCGCGGGCATGATGGGATTGTATCAGCCTACTCTTTGACCAGCCAGTGCCTGCGGGAGGAGGCGATGGGTCCCATGCGGCGGAAGAGACCATCGAAGATGCCCATCATCACCGCCAAAACCTTACGCAGTTTCTGATCTTCGTACAGGAGCATTTTTAGAAAAGCATACGCGCCGACCATAAAATCATACAACGCCCAGTGGGGGAATTTCAAGGTGTATGATGCATACATGACCATGCGGTTGCGGTTGATGTAATACCAGCGCAGCGGCGAATGAAAGGTCGGGCGCAGGGTGAGAGAGCCGATCCGCTTCCGCTGTTGGTCACCAAGGCGGTGATAGAGAACGGCATTGCACGCCACGGCGATCCTATATCCGTTCGCCTGCGCTCTCAGGCAGTATTCGGTATCCACATAATCAATGAAAAAATCTTCGCGGAATCCGCCAAGTTCCCGGTAGGCGGCGAGGTTGTTCAATGAGCCAGAGGTGATGACAAGCGAAATATCTTCCAATGTGCCGGTTTGGCAGGAAACCCGTTGCATGGAGAACGCGCCCCGCTTTTTCAGGTATGTGATCCGTTCCCCTGTAACCGCATCCCGGATCTGCGGGGCGAGGATGGCGATCCGTTCGGGGGCAGGCTGAGCCCGGTAAGCGGCAAGCAACTGCGCGGTCATATCCGAAGCGGGGAGACTGTCCTGGTCGAAGACGACGAGATGGTCGAATCCCTGATCCAGCGCCCATTGGAATCCCTGGTTCAACGCGGCGGCAACGCCAAGATTGGATTGATTGAATTGCGTTTGCAGGGACGGATTCGCCCACGCCTCTTTCTCCAACGTTTGGCAGGTCTCCGCGCCCGAGCCGTTATCCACAACCAGGAGGGGGGAGAGTTGCGCGAGCAGGGTGTGCAGGTTGGAGATGAACGCAGGGTCGGGCTGGAAGAGGACAACCAGTCCGGGTGTTTTTTCCATGACGGGTATCAAGGCAGTTTCCCAATGCGGGTTTGCGAAGCCCGCCGCGGCGCGAACAAGTCTTTTTCCATGATGCTGTAAAGATCGCGCCAGGCGGCTTTTCGCGCAGACTGCACCTTTTTTCTCGCGCGCAAAACTGCAGGTAGTCCGCGAAGCGCGTCCCATTTGGCTTTCAGGACAATTGTCCGTTTTTCTTTGATGAGGAAAGAAAAGGTAAGGTGGATATTAATCAACATATGGAAGGGCAGGAAACACCAGAACAGAAAAGCGGGCATATCCTTGAAAAATGTCCAAACCATGTTGCGGTGGACGTGATAATAGGCAAAGTCGCTGGTTTTCCCTGTGCTGGCAGAACCGACGTGATACACAACCGCCTGCGGGACATACAAACAACATCCGTTCATAAGGCGTAATCGAAAGCTAATGTCAACGTCTTCAAAATACGAAAAAAAAGTTTCATCGAAACCGCCCACTGCCAGAAAATCATCCTTGCGGTAGAGGGCTGCGGCAGCGCAGGCGCCGAAAACTTCTTCGGAATGAAGTCCGTAGGTGCTGGCGGGACGGTTATAGTGTTGCCGCCACGCCAGTCCGCTGGCATGGTAAACGTCGCCTGCGCCGTCGAGCAGGTCGGGCGCATTTGCTTGGATTTGGCGCGAGGAGAAGAAGTTGAATTGAGGGTTGTCTTCTGCGGCGGCAATCAAATTTTCAAGCCAGTCCGGCTCCGGGTAGGCATCCGCGTTGAGCAAGGCAAGCCATTTCCCACGAGCGAGACGCGCGCCGATATTGTTGGCGGCGGCAAAACCGAGATTTTTATCGAGTGCTACGACCTTGATCCTCAGATCGGAATATTTCCCTTGAACGCCATCGGCGGAGCCGTCCGTCGAGCCGTTATCCACGAGGATAATCTCGAAGTCCTGGATGATTTGGGCGCGAAGGCTGTTCAAACAGCGAGGAAGATGTTTGACGCTGTTCCAGGCAACAATCACGATTGAAATTTCGGGGTGACTTGTATTCACAAGATAATTATGGAACGTGTCGCCAGCCCGGCGGGGTTTTTATTTAATGGTGGAAGGCAGATCCGAATTTTCGGAAATGCCAGTCGAATGCAAGAAATCCGGCAGGGGAGAATTCGTAATGAGCAAATCGGCAAGAAGCTTAACAAGTCCCCGGCATAAAGTCGTCCGAGATCGTCTTGAGAGAAAGCCCGATATGTACACACGATAGGCGGCAAATGAGTCGAGGTAAACACACAGTTGTGTTATTTTCCTTTCAGGACGAATTCACGAATCAATTCAACTACAACCTCCGCATCGTCCATGCTTAGGTGAGGTCCCATAGGCAAACTTAATTGGGTGGCAGCGATCGTTTCCGCTATGGGAAAGGCACCCTTTTGTATACCCAGATCAGCATACGCGCCGGAAAGGTGCGGAGGCACGGGGTAGTGAATAAGAGTATCCACGCCCCTGCTTTTTAGATGTTTTTGGAGATCGTCCCGCTGCGGGTGTCGGATGGTGAAGATGTGCCAGATGGGGGACGCCCAGGCCGGGACGTGAGGCAGGATCAAGCCCGGGAGATCCGCCAAAGACTCCAAATAAATGCCTGCGACGACGCTCCGGCGTTTATTCCATTCATCGAGATGGTTCAATTTGACGCGAAGGAAAGCAGCCTGTAATTCGTCAAGGCGGGAATTGTATCCTTTTACATCATTGTAATATTTCACCCTGGAGCCATAATTGCGCAATATCCGAACCGTTTCCGCCAGTTTATCATCGTCTGTTACGATTGCCCCCGCGTCGCCCAACGCACCCAGGTTTTTCCCCGGATAAAAACTAAAGCCTGCCGAATGACCGAGAATGCCGCTCATCCTTCCCTTGTACCGCGCGCCCTGCGCCTGGGCGGCGTCCTCTATGACTTTGAGATCGTATTTATCGGCAAGTTCCATAAGCGGATCCACGTCCGCTGCCATGCCGTAAAGATGAACGGGCAATATCGCGCGCGTCCGGGATGTTATGGCGGCTTCGACACGTTCAGGATCAAGGTTATATGTGCGAAGGTCCGGTTCCACAGGAACAGGTTTGGCGCCCGCATAGGATACAGCCAGCCAGGTGGCAATATAGGTGTTCGAAGGCACGATTACCTCATCGCCGTCGCCAATCCCATAGGCGCGCAGGATGAGATGCAAGGCTTCCAGTCCATTCCCAACGCCGATACAATGACGAGCGCCGCAGTATGCGGCAAGTTCCCGTTCGAAAGCATCAACCTCCTCACCCAAAATATACCACCCCGAATTCATTACCCGCCGGTACGCCTCATCCAGTTCATCTTTAAGTTCCTGGTATGGGGATTTCATGTCGAGAAACGGGATTGTCATTGTCCAGCACCCCTTACTATTGACTTGAATTCGTCATATGAACGATAGTATCCATCCGCATTGTATAATTCCGAGGCAAGGACCAGACATACAGAACCAGACGAGAAGTTTTCCAATTCACGCCACACAAGAGAGGGAATATATAAGCCATAAAATGAACGATTTAGATGGTAGCGGGCTTTTTCAAAACCATCATCCACGACCACATCAAAACTGCCGGAAGCTGCAATTATAAATTGCTGACATGTTTTCAAAGCATGTCCAGCCCGCGTTTCACCCCCGGGAACATCATATAGATAAAAGATTCGCTTGATCTCAAATGGGATGTGAACCTCTCCTTCAATAAAAGTAAGATTGCCCCTCGAATCCATTATCTTTGGAAGCTCGTACAAACGAACATTGGAAATTCCCGTTGGTTGAATTAACATGTAGTAATCTCTCGCAAAGTTTATTAACGGCTTTCATTCATCGAACAAGGATGGCGCCTAGTAAATTGCATCAATAACCGCCTCGGGGCGATGGTTGACCTCATCAAAAATGCGCCAAATGTATTCGCCAATTATGCCAAGCATAAAAACCCCCATACCTTGCAAGAAGGAAATAAGGGCAACTATGGTAGCAAACCCCCTTACATCTGCCCTGCCCATCAAGGCATTAATAACGATCCAGGCGGCGTAGAGAAAACTCAGACTTGACACTGACAGCCCTATCAGGGATATGAAACGAATGGGCAAATAGGAAAACCCAAATAACGCATCAATGGCTGCTGTAACCTTTTTCCAGAATCCCCAGCGGGAACGCCCGTGGATTCTTTTCCTTCTTTCATACGGCAAAAAAACCGGCTGAAAACCTAGCCAATAAGCAAGCAATGGCGTATACGTGTTTTTACTGCTTTTCTGCAGGTAGGGCAGAATTTCCTTATCCATCAGCGCCATATCGTATCCACCGCGAGGATAATTGGGAATAACAAAACGCTGGAGGAGGCGGTAATAAACGTAGGAAAACATCCTCGACGCAAGAGGGTCGCCGCGATTTGTTCTTGAGGCGACAACATACTTGTTTCCCAACCGCCATTGTTCCACCATAGAGATGATTAATTCAGGCGGATCCTGAAGGTCAGCAGCCAAAATCAAGAAACAATCCCCGGTAACGAAGCGGAACCCGGTTTTAGATGCATGTACCGCCCCAAAATTCCTGGTAAGCTTAACAATCAACGTGTCGGGGCGCTGTTGTTTAATTTTGATCAATTCCCGTATTGAATTATCGCCGGAACCATCATCAACGAATATTAATTCCAGTTCCATTTTCATTTCTTCCAATTTCTTCTCGATCACCAATAAATCGGAAAACAAAAATGGCAACGATTCTTCGTTGTAATATACGGGTACCACAACTGACACCTTAGGCATATACAATTCTCCATGTTCCAGTTTCGTCTTTTTTGACCATTTTCGCCCAGATATATCAAACTCCCAACTTTCGTCCCAGATCCCACCGGTCAAGCGATATCTCATACTGGTTTTGGGCAACAACCCTGGCTCCAAATCCTTCCTTTTGTTCAATGAGCCCAAAATTCAGCATAAGCCCATTCTTCTCATCTGATGTTCCAAAATCGAAATATCTCTTCGCAACATAATAATCATTCAACAAGTAATCAAAGATCAGGTCGGTGGCTCGCAGGTCGCGCCCCAGATCGCTGGCGGCAATATACTGAACATGCGCCACAAATTCGCTTTCATAGATCACCACCCCCCCCACCATGGATTGATCGTGATAACAAGCGAACAGTTTAATGTTTTCAGGAAACCTTGATCTTAGTGAGGTGATCTCAGACAAACTATGAACTGGTTTCGTTCCATGAGTTTTCAGTAGTCTGTCCGCGAGAATCTGCCAAAAAGCTTCGAAATCACGGGTTTGACAAACACTTAATCCAACCTGCCTGGCTTTCCTGATCCCCCTGCTCCTGCGTTCCTGAAATGGCAAACGTCCCCCTTTAATATTTATGACAGTCAGCGCCCCACATCGAATCCACCTGGCATCGCAAAGAAACAAGGCGTATCTGTCCTCTTCAGAGGGGTAGCGATGGTAAATGTGCGGTATTGTTTTGTAAATTATTTTCTTCACCCCGCGATTTTTGAAAAAACTCAATGTTTCTTCGAATACCTGAAGCATGACAGGCATTTTCATTGTATCATCAGTGATAAAACCGCCAAAGGTCAAGCCCGCATGGCTGAGCAGAATATTATCATCAAGATTCGCAGGCAGGACTGCTATTAATTTGTTATCTGTATTCCATACCATGAGGGAATAATCCCGAAAGCGATCCCTGTGATAATCCATATAGTCCCGCAGGAACAGGAATGTTCCGTTTTTGCTCCTGTTAATGAACTCATCCCACCCATTCTTCTGGTTTTCTTTATAGATTTCAACCCGTAACATAATCAAGAATCCAACACTGCGCAGCCAAAGCCGGTCAACCCATGCCGGTTGCCGTTATAGAACATATAGCGTTTTCCCTTTACATCAACCACACATGGATAACAAATCATTTCTGAGTCCCATCCGCTGTCAGAGAGCGCGATACCAGATTCCTGATCCTTTCGAATCCAAGTCAATCCATCGATAGACTCGGCATATCCAATTCGATAACTAACTTTTCCCATACTTCTAATTGAGTACCACATCTTAAATATTTTCTCATCAAAAACAACCCAAGGGCGACCTACAGCATAATCTTTTTTCCAATCAGGAGTAATACAAATGTGTCCTGGATTTTTCCAGTGTATTCCATCAGCAGATTCTGTATACCGAATGACGTTGTTGTAATGTATAGACCCGTTTTCGTCGGACCAGTTTTCGCAGGACCAATACCAAACTCGGTAAAATTTTTCATCATATAACACAAAGGGCGCAGATCGGGAAAAGGGCTCATGGACAGTTCGATCTAAAACAGGGACACGAGAATATCTCTTAAATAACGAAGGGTATTCACTAATAGCCAGCCCCGTAAACAACATGTATGGCACTCTTTCACAACGTTGCCATCCGATATAGTAAAGATATTTTTTTCCATCCACAGAGATAATACATGAAGGGTTTACGCCGGAGTCGTCAAACGTCCCCAGTTCACCTATATCCAAGATCGGTTCGCGGGTTTCATTCAAGACGCGCGTTGGATCATTTGCATCCAGATCCACATATCCAATCCGCCCAAAACGGTTCTCATCCAGAGATGCAAAATATACCCGGATTCGTTCATCATCCAGCACTTCCGCAGTGGGAATCGTTGCATAAGATCTCGCCCACCATAGTTCGCCGCTAGGGGCATAAGTCAGACCAAGTTTACGCCATTTCATTATCCAGCGCTCGCCATAATCATTTTTTCTTCCAAACCCCAACAACTTTCTGGTTGTCTTCCACATCTCCAATGATGAGCGCGCCCGCGCCTACAAGACAATTGTTTCCAACCGTAATATTGTTGGCAACCGTGGAATTGACACCCATGAAGCAATATTCGCCGATTTGACATACTCCGGACACCACCACATGGGAGGAAATAAAGCAATGATCTTTGATGACCGAGTGATGCCCGATATGGTTACCGCTCCAAAGAACGACGTTATTCCCGATTTTTACGAATGGCTGTACGGTATTATCTTCGAAGATGAAGGCATGTTCTCCAATCTGGCAGTTTCGCCAGACAAAGGCTCGTGAACTGATGTAGGAAGCCGGTGCAAATCCCTTCTCTTTTGCCTTCTGATATAACCGCGCCCGCAGGGCATTCCCCTGGGTATAGACATTGGCGGCATAAAAGGAATACTCGGAGGGCGAATATGCCTTCTCCAACGTTTCGAATGGAATGATGGGCAAGCCGAACAGCGAATCCCTTTTCATATATTCCTGCTCGACACTAAACGCCGCTACTTCATAGGTCGAATCGTAAGTAAAATATTCGTAGGCAATTTCAGCAAACAAACTGTCGCCAATGACTATTAACTTTTTGGTCTTATCCATGGAATATCTCCTTGTTATTTTCTACAGCGCCCCCCCGCTGGGTTTTATATCCTTTTTTCCATCAAACAGACGCCCAGGAGATACCTATAAAACGAATCTGATTTTGAATTTCAATGAGCCATAACGAGACGACGAGGCTTCCAGGTAAATCACGGTTTCCGAATGAAGATGTCATCCCTGCGATTGGACATTGGCAAGTCGGCAGGCTGCGGCAGACAGTATGCATCGAACCCGGAGAATTGGCACCTGGCAATTATACCCGCTATTACCGCATCATCAATTTGACCGGGCTCAAGAATGTTGAATGACACCTCGGGCTCTTCATCACTACCTGTATATTTTTTGTGGAATTCGATCCCGTTTCGGGAGCTAAAAAAGCGCTTCCGCTTTGAAATATTTGGAATATCGCCCAACAGCACCTCCCCATCGTCGGCAAGCAAGCTTAAGGATCTGTCCAAAAAGTCAAACAAGTTGCCTTCAGCAAACACATAATGCAGAACGCTGTAGGACAAAATCACGTTAAATGAGCCTGCATATTTGTCGAATACCCACAAACACTCCTGCGGATAATAAGCTGGAATTTTGACAATGAACGACTCGTCCGGCAGGTGGTTCAGCATCTCCTGTGAATCGATCAATACAAGCGTGTGACCTTGTTTCCGGCAAAAATCAATGATCATAAAAGCCAATCCGCTGCAACCGGGACCAATATCCAAAACCAATTGATTTTTCTTTTTCAAGTTGCCCAGTTTGTTCTCAATATCGAGAAAAATATTCTCCTCTTTCCTGGCGCGATACTCATCTGGAAAACCTATTTTCTCGTATTGACTTAAGTTGGGGTCTTTTGCCAGCGCCTTGAAATCCTCGTATGTCAACTTTGCAAATCGGCTCACATTATCTTTGGTCATCGGCGTAATCCTTTCTTCACAGGATCATCTCCCAGCATTGTTCGACCATGAACGAATTCCGAAGCGCTTCGATTTGGAAAATATCAGAAACAAAGCCAGAAGCAGCCATACAACCCCTGCGAGGATGCTTATCCCGATGAAAATTCTCCGATTTGGGAACTCGAATCGGGCGATCATCTCATAGTTGCCGGCTGGCAGCAGCCATAGAACTGAAATTGCGGGTCAATTTAACCACTTTGATTACATCAGAGTGCCTAGATTGAAAATCCAAAAGAATTTCCAGCGAGCGATCACCGGAGCCGTCATCTACAAATACCAGTTCGAGATGATAGTCAGAAAAATTGTCTGCCAGAGAAAGCAGCTGCGGCACTGTTTCCGGCAGATTTAACTCGTTGTAATAAACAGGCACAACAATTGATATGGATTTCATCTTTTACATCCGTTCCGGTTCTCTTTCACTCCGGTGTCTCATTTATCAAGATCGTTTTACACAACCAGGGCCGAATAAATCTGCATGGTCTTGCCAGGGGGGCCTCGCCTCAAATCATCGTTCAATTGCCCTTAGGAGTCGTGTAAAAATAACTTCCGCACTTTAACAACCGATCTCAGCAACAGCCATAGCACGTCGGGGTTGGATCGTATAGTTCCAATTCGGGCA
>JAANMT010002932.1_pt1 | contig 13117 bp, 11 predicted proteins | sample 7279711 | NCBI WGS metagenome assembly JAANMT01 (sample SAMN14094538, study PRJNA606508) | bioreactor metagenome | isolation source: A lab-scale SPAN reactor treating ammonium-rich wastewater day 1 | place: Ireland: Galway | collected 2017-01-16 | reverse complement strand
AACCCTGCTTTTCCTTTTAAATGCGGATTAAAAAAATCAGGTATTCCAAAGAAATATGTAAAAGACAAACCACCTGAATAGCCTTCGCCAAGAACTTCTTTGTTGATTAAATTATGATAAGCAAGAAATACACCTATCCGCGGATAACAATGACAATCATTCCACACTTCATCATTATTTAAATGCCAGCTATAATCAAGCTCATACACCTGCGGATGCAAACCTCGTAAATTAACGACCTCTTTTGCATGCGAAATCATATAGCCAGTCAAAAAACCTGCACCAATAACCCTGACTGAAGTTCTTTCTGTCTGCTCTGTTTTATCATCTGCAGTATTTTGAAAATCACTGTTTTGTGAAAACAGTTGTGCAGCGCTAAAGATTGAAAACAGGACAAACATAATAATTATGTTCTTAACATTGATATTCATATTTCTATGCAGATAAAATAAACCATTGACTTTTCAAAAAAACAAATCTATTTGACCAAACAACTGTTTATATTATAAAACAGTATTTTAAAAAAGAATCAATGTAAATATAAAATTTTAATTGTAACTGAAATCAGAATTTTCTAAGTTAATAAAAACAGTTATCCCATCTATTTATTTTTTAAAAGGAGTGTGTATGCCATGAAAACCATACAAAGTTTTCTTTTAATTTTTATCTTTTTAACCGTTGGTATAACAGCTCAATGGTCATCAAATCCAGCTCTTAATCTTACTGTTTGTGATACTACCGGCGAACAAGCACTCGCAAAAATAGTTTCTACCTCTGATGGCGGATGCTATATTTCCTGGTTCGATACGAGAAGCGGGAGTTACAATGTTTATCTGCAAAGATTAGATCCTTTGGGTAATAAGCTATGGGTACCAAATGGATTACTCGTAAGTAATAATCCGCAGGATACCTGGATTACAGATTATGATTTACTTGCTGATGATAATGATAATGCAATTATTGCTTTTAGTGATATCAGAAACGGCGGTAATCTTAATCCTGTTGTTTACGCAATTTCTCCGACTGGTGATTTTCTTTGGGGAAATAATGGAATTGTTCTTAATCCAACTTCAGACTTTCAGCCAAATCCTAAGCTTGCTAAAACCAATGATGGAAATATTGTTGTTGCATGGATAATCAGCACAGCAAGATCACAGGTCGGACTTCAAAAAATTTCTCCGGCTGGAACAAAACTTTGGGGATCAAATCCGATTATACTTCAATCTGCTACCGAGGGTCTTAATTATCCTGATATAGTTACATCCGACAGCGGCGGGGTAATTTTATTTCATACAGCAACTACCGGTAATTTTCCTGCACAAACAGTTAAACTGCGTGCAAAAAAACTAAACTCAAACGGTATAGTAAGCTGGGATGTTAGCATTCAGAACATCGGGGCAATTGCCGCATTTTCAGTTCCAGAAGTTTACTCAGATAATAGTTACGGCGGTTTGATTGCCTGGCATGATGATCGTGACAATAATAATCTTCAAAGCGCTTTTGTTCAAAGAGTTTCATCAACCGGGACGCTTTACTTTCCTGTAAATGGTGCCGAAGCTTCATTGCTTGCAAACAGACATAAGTTTAATCCTGTAGTAACTTTTGATAATTCAACAAACTCAACTTATGTATTCTGGATGGAAACAGAACCAAATCAAAACCAAAATGGAATAACCGGTCAAAAATTTTCTTCAAACGGAACAAGACAGTGGACAGATAACGGAAAAATATTTAAAGACTTAAGCTCTACAGCTTCAATAAGCTATCTTACCTCTGAAATGGGCAGTGGTAAAGCATATCTTTTTTATCTGGAGGGTAATTCTTCAGGATTGAATGATAAAGTTGAAGGATTTGCCTGTGATGACAACGGTAATTTTTTGTGGACAGGTAACTTCACAGTTCTTTCCAATCCAACAAGTGATAAACTTCAGTTAGTATCTACTGTGGATGTATATAAAAACTGTAAACTCGCCTGGGGTGATAATCGTTTTGATGCCGGCGGAATTTATGCTCAGGATATAAATCCTGATGGACAGCTCGGAAATTCAGTTGTGCCTGTTGAACTTGTTTCTTTTTCAGCAAATGTTATTGATAACTCAGTTACATTAAACTGGATAACTGCAACAGAACTTAACAACCACGGATTTGAAATTGAGTATAGTATAAATAACCAAGACTTCAGCAAAATTGGATTCGTACCAGGATCCGGAACAACTTCTGAAATGAAATCTTATTCCTTCGTGGTTCAGAATATATCAGCAGGTGTACAGTATTACCGATTGAAGCAAGTTGATTTTAACGGATCGTCAACAATTTATAATTCCATTGAAGTTACAGGACCAATGCCGGATAACTTTATCCTTTATCAGAATCATCCGAATCCATTTAATCCCAGTACTACTATTTCTTTTTACTTATCGGTTGAAGCTGATGTTACAATAAAATTATTTAACATGCTTGGACAGGAAATTACAAAGATTTCAGAAGGGAGTTTTCAGGCAGGGGTTCACAATATTGATTTCGATGCTCAAAATTTATCAAGCGGGGCTTATATCTATTCACTTGAAACATCAGCAGCAAATGGTGTGAGCTTTAAATCAACAAAAAAAATGCTGTTATTGCGCTAATGTACCAGAGATTATATTATATATTTTTTCACAATTATTAAGTCCCGATTTTTTTCGGGACTATATTTTTAAGAAAGTTAACAATGAAAGCTAACATACTACTTGTACTAATTTTTTTATCTTTTATAATTTATGCAAACAGCAGCTATTTTCATGGTATAGCCGGAATGACAATGAGAGATGGCGGAATCGGATGTATTTGTCATAATTTTTCACCAAATGATTCTGTAAATGTTTGGATTGAAGGACCAGATACATTACAAAAAAATATTACAGCACAATTCAAACTGTTTATGACTGGCGGTCCTGCTGTAGAGGGAGGATTTAATATTGCCAGTTACACCGGTCAATTAAGTCCGCTTGATACACTTGCAAAACTTATCTCAGGAGAATTAACTCACTCATTACCAAATCCTTTTGAGAATGATACTGTATCGTGGAATTTCAATTATGCTGCTCCTGATTCAATTCTGACAGATACTTTATACTCTGTTGGCAATAGTGTAAACGGAGATGGAAATCCTAATGATCTGGATAAGTGGAACTTTGGTAAAAACTTTATCATTCATGTTGTTGATTCACCTGTTAATGTTGAAGAACATAATATACATCCTGAACAATTTGCTCTTTTCCAGAATTACCCCAACCCTTTTAATCCGATAACAAACATCAAATATTCAATTAAGGAATCGGGGTTAGTTCAGATAAAGATTTACGACATACTTGGAAACCAAATTGCAGTATTGGTTAATGAGTATAAACCAGCAGGTACGTATGAAGTTATGTTTAATAGTCATCTTAATGGAAGTCAGAATCTCTCAAGCGGTGTTTATTTATATTCGATTAAAGCCGGCGACTTTGCAGAAACAAAAAAAATGACATTCCTGAAATAGTTATAGCTCCTGTTTATTAAAAGGATTTAAATCATAAGTTGGTTTAAATCCTTTTTTTATATAAAAAAATTATTCTGTAATCGGAACAATTAGCTTGGTAAAAAATCTTTTTACATTATCTTCGGCTGAATGTACAGAAACTATCAGCAGATTTTTACCACAAAATTCCATCTAATATTTTTGGAAAAGAATAAAGCTTTTGCTTATCACAGAAAAACTGAATCTTAATCAACATATACTTTTGCTGCTGTTTAATTTAAGTCTGGAAATATTATATTATTAATAAACTCATTCTAATTATTTTAAACAATATAAAACCGGTTTAATAATGGGCAGGTTAGTACAAATAAAAACAAAAGAAACCAGCGCAAGCGTTGAAGACTTTATCAACTCAGTTAAAGATGAAGTGAAACGAAAAGACAGCTTTACACTACTTAAGATGATGGAAAAAGCTTCAAATGAAAAACCTAAAATGTGGGGAAGCTCGATGATTGGGTTTGGAAATAAGATCTATAAAAGCCCTGCAACTGGAAGAGAAGTAGAATGGTTTAAGATTGGTTTCTCCCCAAGAAAGGCAAACATATCTTTACATCTTGTGCTTGATATCAAAAAGCACTCCGCTGAGTTGAAAAAGCTTGGCAAACATAAAACCGGCGTCGGCTGTCTTTACATTAATAAACTGGAAGATGTTGATCTGAAGGTTCTGGAAAAATTAATTAACACCGCTGCGATGATAAAGTGAATGACACTGTAGGGAGTCTGTCCGAGAACCAGTATTTTGTCAACCCAAACTTGTTTCGGGATCTGTATTTGTTTCAGGATCACAAGAAGTGATATAGAAAGATGTCATCTTTGTGCTGTTGAAAAAAGCCGTCATTGACGAGCCTCGAAATAGGCGAGCGGAAACAATCCGCAAGTGGAAGAACCTTCAAAACTTTTTGCTTTGATAAGAGAGTTTTGGGGGAAATAGTATTTCCAACCAACTAAGAAAAGTTATCATGAACAGCTTGGATAGTTGAAAGATAATACGTAAGTTTCGTTACGAAAAGTTCGTAACGTAAAATATGAAACCAGATAATCCGTTTTTAGTTTCAGGATATTATTCCCCGGAGTACTTCTGCAACAGGGAAAAAGAAACTGACAAAGTAATCAGTGCATTAGCCAACGGACGGAACATAACGATTTTTTCCATCCGTCGTCTTGGCAAAACTGGGCTTATTGAACATGTATTCAATAAATTAAAGCCGGAAAAAATGAAACATCTCTTCTATTTAGATATTCTACCAACTACAAATCTCAGCAGCCTTATTAATTTATTCGCTTCGTCTCTACTTGGTAAGCTGGAATCAAAGCAGGAAATGTTCATTAAGAAAATTGGAGAAATTTTCAGCGGGATAAGACCGGTAATCTCTTTTGATCCTCAAACCGGAACTCCAACTTTGCAAATTAATATCCAGTCTGTTGACGATGCTGACAGGTCATTGCAAAAAATATTCAAATATCTGAAAGAAAGTGGAAAGAAAATAATTATTGCATTAGATGAATTTCAGCAGATTACAAATTATCCCGAAAAAAATGTTGAAGCAGTACTTAGAACAAACATACAGCGTGCTGTTAATGTCAATTTTATTTTTTCGGGAAGTCAGAAGCATATTTTACTTTCTATTTTCAGCAAGTATGGAAACCCGTTTTACCAGAGCACAGAGATGATGCAGCTTGAACGTATTCCCGAGAAAGAGTACGTTGATTTTATTATATCAAAATTTGAAAAGGGGAAGAAGAAAATCTCCGTCAGCACAGCAGTAGAAATATTGGAGATCTGTCGTTTACATACTTACTACGTTCAATTCCTGTGCAACCGACTCTATGCTTTAAAAGACAACACCATTACCGGATCACTTGTAAGAAATACTCTAGAAAGTATACTCAAAGAAAACGAACCCGTTTATATTAATTACAGGAACCTACTTACGGGTTATCAGTGGAAAGTTTTAACTGCCGTTGCTCTTGAGGGGAATGCTCAGCTTATCACCTCAAAAGATTTTATCTCCAAACATAATCTTGGTACACCGAGTTCAGTGCACTCAGCCGTAAAATCTTTGCTGAGCAAAGAAATGATTTATAAAGAAGGGAACGATTATTTTATTTATGATGTTTTCCTGGAGAGATGGCTCGAAAGAATATCCGTGTAGCCTTTCCGAAACAAAGCAAGCAATTTCGCTGGATGTATTATCCACGGGCAGAGTTTGTCAAGTTTGAAAAGGGAGTTTTTGAGGAAGTGAAGCACAGTCATCCTGAATACTGTCCCGAACTTGTTTCAGGATCTTTCGTGCGTTTACTTTTTTATTGACCAGGCAATTCGAGAGAGGTTTTCTCACTTAATATTGGAGCAGGTTATCATTCTCTAGATTTGAACCCGAAAGAAATTTCATTTTTTGTTTTGATTTATCAAAAGAAACTGACCTGATTACAGGAACAGAAAGTTTATGGGGATTATCAAGCTCGGGAAAGTAAATAACAATACATGAAGGAAAAGGTGCCGAGTTTTTTGAATTACCAAAACTTATTCTTCCACTAACAAAGCGAACTTCTGAGGATTTCATTACCCAATCATGCCACACTTAGTATCTGTTCTACTTGGGATTAAACAAACTACCAAAGCACCACGCTGACTTTCATCAAACGCTTTCTTCATCCATTTACCAATATCACGACCATACGGTGGATTCATCCAGCATCGGAATGGGCTCCATTCCCTTTTTAAACCATCAACTGACTTATCAAAATAAATTTTACACTTTGCATTTTCAGATGTCGCACAAACATCAACTTGAAAATTAAATTCCTTTTTCAAAGCAAAAAAAACGTAATCCGGAGTTTCCCATCCCTCAGTGCGGCTGGTGAAAAGTCCGCTTGTTAATCTCGGTTTACTGCTTTCTTCTTTCAGAGCTTGTAGTGAAATTTTCTTCTTCATTCAGATTAAAAATCTTTTTCTATAAGACTTAGTTCAAATGTCTTTGTATGAAGTTCTGCAATAATATCATAAGGTAAAAATTTTACACGATGTTCGATGGATTTAAACGCAGTGTAATTTATTACATTTTTAAATTGTCTTTGATTCTTTTTATCTGATACAATTCGAAAATCAACATTGAAATCTTGTAACTCGAGAAATTTTAAGAGAGAATTTTTAAAATCTGTCGAATACTCTACCTCAAACAGTGCTTGCGGAAAATTTCTCTCGTTGAACCATGATACATCTATTCTGGAAGCTCTATCGATGATAAAATCGTAAGTGAAGTTGAAATACTTTTCTATCGTAGCAAAATCTTTCAGAGGTCTTTCAAGATACTTTTTATTCTTATCCTGATTGGGGATGAAGGTTTGAAATTTTTTAAGCTTTCCAATTTCAAGTAACAATCCCTGATAATATGAGTGGTTGAACTCAACTTCTCTTTCAGGTTTCTTTTTTTGAATATCAAAGAGTTTCAATACTTTGTCTCTTTCCTCTTTTAATGCCCACAATCCAGGTTTGATTTTGAAAAAGTATCGATCATCCTGAACTATGCGTCTGATTGATGCAAAAGGTGTTTTTGTGCCCCATTTGACTTTCTCGATTTTAAAAACTTCCTGATATAAATTTCCTAATGTGGAATAACCACTATTGGATTTCATAACCTCTATAACTGCTTCATATTGCTTCATAAGATTGTCTCCAGCAATGAATTTGTTGAGTGTAAATATTTTCAACTTGATTATAGAATAGAAAAAAAACTTTTAATGATCTAATATATGTTAGATAATCAATAGATCGAAAGTGAAGTGAATATAATTACCATCATTTTTCGTATATACTTCTCATCTTTGCAACTAATCTTTTATATTCAAATCTTTCTTGAGAATAAAATAATTTTAAATCTTAACATTTGGAGTAACTATATGCTCAAAAACCTTTTATTAACACTTTTCCTTCTAACCTCTGTCAGTTCATTCTCACAGCAGGAAGAAAATAAAACAGAAGCACCGAAACTAAAGCAATACTATTTTGTAATGCTGGTACGGGGACCAAACGCAAATGCGATTGATTCGCTCAGTCTTGTGAAAATTCAGGAGGGACATATGGCAAATATCAACAAGATGAGTGAGTCGGGAAAACTTCAGATAGCCGGTCCTTTTGGTGATGACGGCAGCTGGAGAGGAATTTTTATTTTCGACGTTGCAACAGAAGAAGAAGTAAAAGAACTTCTGAAAGATGATCCTGCAATTCAGGCTGGTCGTCTTGCGTACGAAATACATCCGTGGTGGACATTGCCCGGCGGATGTTTGGAGTGAATCTTTTCCGTCTCTGTTATTTCAGGAAGTCCGTCAGTCTGAGCGGAGTCGAAGACAAGGACGACGAAGCAATCTTAATAAATGTGATTCCGTGCTTGAAACTGAATCCATTTTTTAAGCTGCTTAATAGATTTCGGTTCTTATCCCGATAAATTGGAATCGATCAGGTAAGAGCAATAAAAAGTGAGTGACTTTCATTTGACCCTCACTGTCATCTGTTTGTCCGAAAACTGGTAGCCGCAGACTTTATGTCTACGAAAATAAACTGTAAACTCAAGCTTAAGCTTACGACTACCATCAATTATTTGTTATTCCGACACACTCACTGCAGTGACAGCCTGGCAATCGTAGATTTATAACTTCAATTATTTATTTTTGAATGCAACAACGAAATGAATTATCAACAATGAGGCCGAATTCTTGTGATTATTTTTTTAGTGATGTCTAGACCGATACAATTCAATATTGAGTTTTAACAAAAGAAGAAGTCAGAAAGAATACATATATTTCACATCAGCATCGTGGTAGTATAGAATATCAAATTGGAACTATAAATAAAAACATCACGGAATTTAATGAGTATTTAATGAACCAAAACGAAATTGCTGATTATATTTTGAATCAAACCAAAAATGAAGTCTGGGAAAAAATATTTAACCATTAGTAACGCTGCTTCGCAAATCGGAGTATCAAATGCCACCATAAAAAACTGGATACGTCATAATTATTTAAAACCCTTTTATGAAGAAGGCTCAGCTTTATTTGCAGAGGAGGATGTTCTAAATTTACAAGAGAAAATAAAATCAGGCGAGATATACAGACTAAATACTCGTGCAAACAAGAGAAGCTCTGCTAAAAAATTTATTCCAAAAGAATACAGTGAAATTGATAAATCAAATGAGTGGCTAACAACAATCACCAACTATGTTTCAGTTCATTCTTTAGAATTAGAGCCTGCTGTTTTTTATTTAGCTCTAAATGTATTGATTTCTGAAAAATTCATCCTCACAAATAATTTTTCGGAAATTTTGAGTTTTAACAAAGAGTATTTTAAGAATTCATATCTGAAAAAAATTTTAAGAAGCTATTATTCAACTCTCCCTAATGTTTCAAAGAGTGAATTTTATACAAAACTTTTAGAATTCTATATCCCAACACAATCAGATGTGTTGGGTCTTCTTTATCAATCAATTAAAAGCGAGGGCGATAAGGCAAAGCAAGGTTCCTATTATACACCCAAAAACATTGTTGATGATATTGTTAAAGAATATATTAAAAATGAATCAACAATTTTAGATCCGTGTTGTGGGACTGGTCAATTTTTATTGAATTTAAATGGTCTTATAAAAAATCCAGTACAGATTTACGGACTCGATATAGATAGAGTGGCTGTATTTATTTGTAAATTAAATTTAATTATGGCATACCCAGCACAAGAATTTGAACCTAACGTTTTTCACTTGGATACTCTTTTAGAATTAAAAACCAATTCTCTTTTTAGTCAAAGTGATCTTCCGGATGGATTTGATTTAATAATAACAAATCCGCCTTGGGGTTTACATTTTCCGAGCGACAGCTTAAGCATGTTAAAATCTCTTTATCCTAAAATTATTTCATTAGAATCATTTTCATATTTTTTATTTAAAAGCATTGGATTGCTAAAACCGAATGGGATTTTATCTTTTATTCTTCCCGAAGCTGTACTGAATATTAAAGTTCATAATGATATCCGTAAAGAAATTTTAAATAGCACAACTGTTTTGAAAATTGTAAAGTTGGGGCGTGTGTTCACAAATGTTTTTACCAATGTAATCAGACTTGATTTAAAAAAGCAAAGCTCAGAAAATCATCTTACTGAAATAGTTAATGGGTTGTCATTCACAATTGACCAACAGCGCTTTCAAAAAAACCCCGATTATGTTTTCGATATTGAAGCAAATAATGAGGATAGCCGAATTATTAAAAAGGTTTATGATAAACCTCACCATACATTGAAGGATAATGCAGAGTGGGCACTCGGGATTGTTACCGGTGATAATAAAAAATTTCTAAAACATTTTAACTCTGATAATTTGGAAGAAGTATATCGGGGCAAAGAAGTAAATAAATTTTCGCTTTCTCAGGCTTCCAATTTTATTTCATTTGAACCGGAAAAATTCCAGCAAACTGCACCAATTGAAAAATATCGAGCCAAAGAAAAATTGATTTATAGATTTATCTCTGATAAGCTAATCTTTGCTTACGATGATAAACAAAAACTTACTCTTAATAGCGCCAACATCCTTATTCCTACAATTACGGATTATCCCGTTAAAGTTGTGTTAGCACTTTTTAATTCTTCATTGTATCAGTTTGTTTATTCTAAAAAATTCAACACAATAAAAGTTCTGAGAGGAAATCTTGAAGAGCTGCCTTTGCCTATTTTCAGCGAAAAGATTTGCAGCAAAATTATCACGCTTGTGGATGAAATAATTTCGTCAAAAAAATTTCACAACGAGCTGGATTTATTAATATTTAAGTTATTCAATATTTCAGAATCTGAACAAGAATATATTATGGCGTCTATTTAATTTTTGATTGAGTTAATGCTCGTAGCGTGGCAGCAACAATGTAGCAATCCAGCAATTAAACAATAAGAGATTCCCGACTTCGCGGGAATGACATTAAATTCCATTTCCTTATTTTTACATATTACAAAATCAAAAGAAAGTATAATGAGCAACGAACCGAATAAAATAATTTACTCAATGGTTGGGGTAAGTAAATTCTATAACAATAAACCTGTACTAAAAGATATTTACCTCTCATACTTCTACGGCGCAAAGATCGGTGTTATCGGTTTAAATGGATCGGGTAAATCTTCATTGCTAAAAATTCTTGCTGGTGTTGACAAGAATTTTAACGGAGAAACTGTGGTGTCTCCCGGATTTACAATCGGCTATCTTGAACAAGAACCTCAGCTTGATGATAACAAAACAGTTAAAGAAATTGTGCAGGAAGGTGTTCAGCAGGTTGTAGATCTTTTGCGTGAGTACGATGAAATAAATGCAAAGTTTGCTGAACCGATGGATGATGATGAAATGACAAAGCTGCTTGAGAGACAAGGTACTGTACAGGAAAAACTTGAAGCAATGGGCGGATGGGATCTTGATGCTCGGCTCGAAATGGCAATGGATGCTTTGCGATGTCCGCCATCTGATACTTTGTGTAAAGTTCTTTCAGGCGGCGAGCGAAGACGAGTTGCGCTTTGCAGATTGCTTCTTCAAAAACCCGATATACTTTTACTCGATGAACCAACAAATCACCTTGATGCTGAAACAGTTGCGTGGCTGGAACATCACCTGCAAAAGTATGAAGGAACAGTAATAGCGGTTACGCACGATAGATATTTTCTTGATAATGTTGCCGGCTGGATACTTGAACTTGATCGTGGTGAAGGTATCCCGTGGAAAGGAAATTATTCATCGTGGCTTGAACAAAAACAAGAAAGACTGCGTGTTGAAGAAAAACAGGAAAGCCAGAGACAAAAAACTTTACAGCGCGAACTCGAGTGGATAAGAATGAGTCCAAAAGCTCGTCATGCAAAATCTAAATCAAGAATTACAGCTTACGATAATCTTCTTAAAGAAGAAAAAGAAAAAGGACAAAAAGAACTTGAGCTTTACATTCCTGTTGCAGAGCGTTTGGGTGATATTGTAATAGAAATTGAGAATCTGAAAAAATCTTATGGAGATAATATTTTAATTGATGATCTCACTTTTTCAATTCCGCCAGGCGCAGTTGTTGGAATTATAGGACCAAACGGTGCCGGTAAAACTACATTGTTTAAGATGATAACCGGATCTGAAAAGCCGGACAGCGGAAATATTAAAATCGGCTCAACAGTAAAGATGTCTTATGTTGATCAATCAAGGGATGCGCTTAATCCCGATAAAAGTATCTGGCAATTAATCTCTAACGAAGAAGATACAATTATGCTCGGCAGCAGGCAGGTTAACTCGCGTGCTTATGTTGCTCAGTTTAATTTTTCAGGTGCTGATCAGCAGAAAAAAGTTAGTATGCTCTCGGGTGGAGAAAGAAACCGCGTGCATCTCGCAATGATGTTAAAACAAGGGGCAAATGTTCTTCTGCTTGATGAACCAACAAACGATCTTGATGTAAATACTTTGCGTGCACTTGAAGAAGGAATTGAAAAGTTTGCAGGATGCGTTTTGGTGATAAGTCACGACAGATGGTTTTTAGATAGAATAGCAACTCACATTTTGGCTTTCGAAAGTGAAAGCAAAGTGGTTTGGTTTGATGGCAACTACACCGAGTATGAAGAGAAACGTAAAGAGCGTTTAGGCGTAGAAGCTGACCAGCCGCACAGAATTAAGTACCGGCATTTAACGAGGAGTTAAGAGCACATAGACAATAGAACGCTGATGACACGGATAGCGCGGATTAATACAGATTAAATCCGCGAAGACCCGCGAAACCTGCGTTATCCATGTTCTATAGGGATTAAAACTGATATATAATTAACAATTTACAAACAAACAGGAGAGGCTCAGGTACAATATGAAAAAAATATTATTAACATTATTCGCGCTCATTTTTATAATTGCTTGTTCAAAAACGGAAGAATCTAAACCAGAAGACGGTAATCAGCAAACAAGCATTAATCAAGAAGCTCCAAAACCCGTTGTTAACCAAAGATATGAGATTAAATCGGGAATAATTCTTTACAACGCGCCAATGGGTGCAAAGCAGGAATTATATTTTGATGACTACGGTGCAAGAGAAGTTTTTATAACCTCAATGGATCTTGGTATTGCTAAATCAAAGACCACTGAAATAAGAAAAGATGGCTACACTTATAAGTTTGATGATGACAAAGCCGAAGGAATAAAAACAAAATGGTTTACAAATGATTTTGACTATTCTAAGGCAGATAAAAGTTTAATTGAAAAGTATAAAGTTAAAGAACTCGGAACTGAAACGATCGGTGGAAAAGAGTGCAGGAAGTACAGTGCAGAGTTTGGCAGCTCTCCAATAACAACCTGGATTTGGAAAAATATTATGGTAAAATCAGTTACTAAGTTTGGAAAAAGTGATATGGTAATTGAAGCAACTAAGATTGAAGAAACTCCTGTTGATCAAAAGGTGTTTGATTTACCTGCGGGTGTAACTTTTAAGGAAATGTAATTCTGGCTTCGCGTCTTAGCGTCTTTGCGAGAAAAAATTCTTTCACGCAGAGACGCAAAGCCGCAGAGATAATTTTTA
>JAANMT010002928.1_pt1 | contig 13128 bp, 11 predicted proteins | sample 7279711 | NCBI WGS metagenome assembly JAANMT01 (sample SAMN14094538, study PRJNA606508) | bioreactor metagenome | isolation source: A lab-scale SPAN reactor treating ammonium-rich wastewater day 1 | place: Ireland: Galway | collected 2017-01-16 | reverse complement strand
TTGGGCGTGGGCCGCTCCGCGCCGCAGGGCCTCACAGTTCATGTCCAGCATCTCGCGCCGGTGCGCGGGTATGTGCTGGTCGAGCGCCCGCTCAAGGGCCTCGAGTGGCAGCACCGGGCGCGCTGCCAACGTCGCCCCCAGCAGCACCAGGTTGGCGATCCGCAGGCTGCCCAGCTCGTCGGCAATGTCGGATGCCGGTACGTTCAGCAGCGTGATGTCGGTGCGGTTGCTCTGGTGCGTGATCAGCGAAGCATTAGAGACCAGCAGCCCGCCAGGCGCGATGAGCGGTTCATACTTCTCGAAAGATGGGTTGTTGAAGACCAGCGTGGTTTTAGGGTGCCTGACGATAGGCGAGCCAATCGGCCTGTCGCTGATCGCGACGTAGCAGTGGGCGGTGCCGCCGCGCATCTCCGGACCGTAGGATGGAATCCAGGTCACTTCCCGGCCTTCGTCCATCGCGGCGTAGGCCAACAGCTGGCCAACGAACATCACGCCCTGGCCGCCAAATCCGGCAAACAGGAATTCCTCTTGCATAGGGTTCAGCCTCGTCCTTTACAGTTCGCCGACCGCGTCGATTGCTTTGTAATCGCCTGGTGGAAAGTATGGAACCATGTGTTCCTCGATCCACTCCAGTGCTTTGTCCGGTGGGATGCCCCAGTTGGTCGGGCAGCTGGAAAGGAGCTCGACCATGCTGAACCCCAACCCGCTCATCTGCACCTTGAGCGCCGTCAGGATCGCTTTCTTCGCCCGGCGGATATTGGTCACGTCGTGCAATGAGCGGCGCACGACGTAAGCTGCACCGGGCAGCGTTGCCAGCATCTCGCTCACGCGAATCGGGAAGCCCATCGACTCTACATCGCGTCCGGTCGGTGAGGAGGAGGTCTTCTGGCCGGGTAGTGAGGTAGGGGCCATCTGCCCGCCCGTCATTCCGTAGATCGCGTTGTTGAGGAACAGCGTGGTGATGTTCTCGCCCCGCGCCGCTGCGTGGACGATCTCTGCCGTGCCGATGGCTGCCAGATCTCCGTCGCCCTGGTAGGTGATCACGATGTTGTCGGGGTGCACGCGCTTGATGCCCGTTGCCATCGCTGGCGCGCGCCCATGCGCTGCCTCAACAGCATCTACGGCGAAATAGTTGTAAGCAAACACCGAGCAGCCGACCGGCGCGACGAGGATTGTCCGCTCACGCAGACCCAGCTCGTCCAGCGCCTCAGCCAGCAGGCGGTGAGCCACTCCATGCATGCAGCCGGGGCAGTAGTGTGTGTGAACGTCGGCCAGCGACTCCGGTCGCTGGTAAACCATCTCCATCCCCGCTGGAGGGGCAAACGTTGTCACAGCCATTCCGTGTCTCTCCTGGCCCTAAACCGGCTTGCGTTCGATCAGCTTCTCGTAGCTGTCTTCAATGGCATCCAGTATCTCGTCGGGCATCGGAACCATTCCGCCCATCCGACCGAAGAAACTGACGGGAATCTGCCCGCCCACCGCGAGCCGCACGTCCTCAAGCATCTGTCCGGCGTTCATCTCGACAACCAGACAGCCCTCGACGTTGTCGGCCAACTCGGAGATGCGGTGTTCCGGGAAGGGGTACAGCGTCTGCGGGCGCAGCAGCCCGACCCGCAGCCCCTTCTCGCGCGCCTGCTCGATGGCGGAGTAAGCGATGCGCCCAGAAGTCCCGTAGCCAACGACCAGCAGCAGCGCGTCCTCGGTGAAGTGCTCGACCCAGCGCTGCTCGTGCTCACGAATGACGGCCAGCCGTTCCTGCGTCTTGAGGTTGTAGGCCTCCATCTCCTCACCTTTGAGGTAGATGGAACTGATCACATTCTTCTCGCGGCCCTGCGTTCCGGTGATGGCCCAGGCGGGCCGTTCTTGCCTTACCGGGCGCATCTCCGGCAGCTCGGCAGGCTCCATCATCTGGCCGACCTGACCATCGGCGGCGATGACCACCAGGTGCCGGTACTTCTCTGCCAGCTCGAAGGCAAGTATGGTGAAGTCGATGGCCTCCTGCACCGAGGCGGGCGCAAGCACAATTGGGCGGTAGTCGCCGTGACCCGCGGAGCGTGTCACCTGGAAATAGTCGCCCTGTGAGGGCAGGATGTTGCCCAGGCCCGGCCCGCCGCGCATCACGTCCACGACTACGCAGGGGAGCTCAGACCCGGCGATATAGGATAGTCCTTCCTGCATCAGACTGTAACCGGGACTTGACGACGAGGTCATCACCCGTGCGCCTGCTGCAGCAGCCCCGTAGACCATGTTGATGGCCGCCACCTCGCTCTCAGCCTGGAGGAACACACGCCCCAGATCGACCATGCGACGTGAGAGGTACTCAAGCAGCTCGGTCTGCGGGGTGATCGGATAGCCGAAGTAGGCTTCCAACCCGAACCGTACAGCGGCTTCAGCGATTGCGTTGTTACCCTTCAGCAACTCTCTTGCCATGCAACTTTCCTCCGCCTCAGCTTATCGCCACCTGCGCGCGTCGTCGGGCGGGTGTCTCGCGGTAAACGACAATGCACACGTCAGGGCAGATGACGGCGCAAACCGCGCAGCCTGTACACTGGCCGTCTGGGTCGACCAGCGCGGCCGGGTGGTAGCCTTTGGCGTTAAGCGTGGCGTTGTCGAGGACGATCACCTGCTGCGGGCAGACGGTCGGGCACAGCCCGCAGCCCTTGCAGCGATCTTGATCGATAACAATGGTGCCTTTTGCCATAGGTGGTTTCGTTTCTCTCCTGCTGAACCCCAAAACTGGGCTGACGTCAATAGCCACTCCTATCGTATTCGTCTGGATACCATGCTGACAGTGTGGAACATCCCATCCGGCCACGCCAGTTGTCACCGCGAGGGTGAAGATCATCCGTGTCGGGCGGACTCGCGCTCATGCCGCCTGAATCACAAGGGCCCGGTGTGTGCCGGGCCGCTCAATCGCTGGCCAGCGACTGCGCCTTACTCGGTGTTGGGAGCGGGTGCACCGCTGCGGAACATCTCACGCGCCTGGCCGATATCGGCCAGCACCTGCGCGACGAGCGCCGCCGGCCCATCAAACTTCCTTTCTTCGCGCAGGCGGGCTACGAAGTGCAGGCGCAGCGACTGCCCGTATAGGTCACCTGTGAAGTCCAGTAAATGAGCTTCGACGGTGAGCGCGGAGGAGCCGTCGAATGTCGGGCGCAGGCCGATGTTTGCTGCTGATGGTCGCATGACGCCGCCGAACTCAGCCCACGCCGCGTAGACACCGCGTGCGGGCACGGAGAGCTCTGCCGGGATGGCCAAGTTGGCTGTCGGAATACCGATCGTATGCCCGCGTCGTGCGCCGATCACGACCTCGCCATGCAAAAAATGTGGGCGGCCCAGCAGGCGTGCTGCCTCGGCTACGTCCCCGGCGAGGACGGCAGCGCGCACGCGAGAGCTGCTCACCCGCTCGTCGCCTGCGTCCATCAAATCGACAGTACGCAGATCGTACCCCTTCTGCGCACCCAACTCACGGAGATACGAGACAGTCCCCTCCCGCTTGTAACCCATCGCAAAATCCTCACCCACCCACAGCGCACGCATGCTCACGTGGCGGATAAGGCGCTCGACGAACTCCGCTGCCCGGATGTGCCGTACCTCGTCGTTGAACGGGTGGGTGATGACCAACTCAATGCCCAGCCTGCCGAGCAGGCGGGCTTTGTCATCTGGCAGGGTGAGATACTGGCCCGGTTCGTAGCCTGCCAGGACAAGACGGGGAAGCGGGTGGAACGTTAGCACGACGGGCACAGCACCGGACTCGCGGGCATGGGCAACCAGATGGCTAATCAAGTGCTGGTGACCACGATGCACGCCGTCAAACGCGCCAATGGTCACGACAGAGGGGGTGGCGAGGTTCGCCGATTCGAGAGAAGTGATGTGTCGCATGTTGCCCCTGATGCAGCCGCCGCCGGGCGTCTGCGCGTATGGCTCCCTGATCAGGCTATCACTGCCCGGCAGGAAGCCCCGTGATCAGACAAGAACCTTCTTGGGTCGCCAAACCCCACGCTCCGGGTCGCCACGTAGCACGGCAACGAAGTGTCCATCCGGCGCATAGGCGCGCGCCAATCCCTGGCAGGTGTTACCTGCTTTCACGGGCAGGCCATTGGTCACGCGCCACAGCCCGTCCTCATCCAGGTGGATGCGCGGTGTGCCCTCCAGCGCCAGGTCGGCGGGCAGCAGATAGCGCAGCCAGGAACCATCGGAAAAGGCCGACTGGAGTGTATCCCATTTTGCCGCGCCTTCAAGGGTGAACCGGCCGCTTGCGGTGCGGACAAGGCGGGCGAGCATCGCGCCGCACCTAAGCGCCTTGCCCAGGTCATGCGCCAGGCTGCGGATGTAGGTTCCCGCTGAGCACGTCACGGCCAGGCCAATTGAAGGCGGCTCGAAGGCGACCAGTGACAGCCGGTGGATGGTGACCCGGCGCGGTGTGAGGGTGACCGTCTCACCCGCACGCACACGGGTATGGGCCGACCGCCCCTGCACTTTGATCGCCGAATACGCGGGCGGCACCTGCTCGATCGGGCCGCGAAAGGCGTCCAGCGCGGCCTCAACGCTCTCAGGCGTGAGGTCCGGCGGCAGGGGGCGCAGCGCGACGACAGCGCCCTCTGCGTCGAAGGTGTCTGTCTCTACGCCCAGCGTCACTTCCGCCTGGTATGTTTTATTGGACCCGGTCAGGTACTCCGTCAGGCGGGTGGCCTTGCCGAGGGCCAGTACCAGCACCCCCTCGGCGAGCGGGTCGAGGGTGCCCGCGTGCCCCACCTGGCGCACGCCCGACCCGCGCCGCACTGCGGCGACGATGTCATGCGAGGTCGGCCCACCCGGCTTGTGCACGTTCAGCAGCCCGAATGTCACAAAGCGCCCCTATGCCGGATCAGCGCCCAGCGCGGTATTGTGCTCGCGCAGCGCAGCGAGCACGCGCGCCACCGCCTCGGCGAGTGGGCCGCCCACAGTGCAGCCCGCTGCCAGCGGGTGTCCGCCGCCGCCGAGGGCGGAGGCTGCCGCTGCTACGTCATAATCGGGCCGCGCCCGCAAGCTCACTTCGACCTGCCCGTCGGCCAGCTCGGTGAATACCGCTGCGATGCTGGCCTCCTCTGCGCTGAGAAGCAGGCTGGAGAGACCCTTTGCTTCGACGCCCAGCAGGTCGAGGTGGTGACGGTCATTCGCCGGGATTGTCGCCCAGATGAGGCCGTACTCGATCTGGAGGCTGGACAGCGCCAGCCCCCACAGGCGCAGCATACCGAAGGAGTGGCGCTCGAAGATCGCGTGGGTGATGGCGGCCAGGTCTGCCCCGCTCTCTACCAGGCGGGCCGCTGCCCGCAGCGTTTCGGGTGTGACGCTGGGTGTCGAGAAGCTGCGCGTGTCGCCGACTATCCCGGCCAGCAGGCACGTGGCGATTTCTTGCGTGAACGAGACGTTGAGCGCGTCGATCACTGGCACAAGCTGCTCAGCCACCGCCGCGCAGGCAGGCTCAACCAAATTCACCTGGCCGTAGCGCAGATTGGTGATGTGGTGATCGATATTCACGATGGGCACGCCCGCGCCCAGCAGCGGTGCTGCCGTCTCGCCGAGTCGCTCCGGATCGCTCGAATCGAGCGCGATCAGCAGGTCAGGCACGAAGCCGACGGGCAGGGCGGCACCGAAAAGGGAGGCGCTGGGGAGGAACTCTACCTCGTCGGGCAGGGGGTCGTCAGACAGAATGACAACCTCCTTGCCCAGCGACTTCAGGGCCAGTGCCAAGCCGAGACTCGAACCCGCCGCGTCGGGGTCGGGCATGACATGCGTTGCAATGGCTACCCGGCGAGCGCCGTTCACCCGCCGGGCAATCTCAGCTAGCAGCGTCTTCCTCGTCACGCCCGTCAGCCGTATCCTCTTCGTCCGATGGGATGTCGAGCGAGTCAAGCAAGCGCCCAATATGAGCGGCCTGCGAAGCCGTCTCGTCCCACTTGAAACGCAGCTCAGGCACGTTGCGAAGCTGCATCCGTCTGGCGACCTCACGGCGCAGGAAGCCCGTAGCTGCCTCCAGCCCTGCCAGCACGGTTTCACGCGCATCTTCGCCTTCAAAGGAGGTCACGTACAGCGTTGCGACCGCCAACTCCCGGTCAATCTCCTGGTCAACTACCGTCACCCCAGACAGCCTAGGGTCCTGCGCCTCGAGATCAAGCAACTCGCTCACGATCTGCCTGATGCGCTCGCCGACACGTCCTTGGGTTTTGCTTGGCATGAGACTGCTTTCTACTCTGGTTCAGTTCTGATGCAATCACCCGCTGCCTAGCGCACGCGCTCACGCTGGGTAAACTGGATGACATCTCCTTCTTGGAAGTTGGTAAAACCCTCGATATTCAAGCCGCACTCGAAGCCGGTGCGCACCTCGCGTACGTCTTCCTGGAAGCGCTTCAGCGAGGTGATCTTGCCTTTGTGGATGATCTTGTGGTCGCGAATGACGCGTGCCTGGGCGTCGCGTCGCGCCTCGCCCTCCCGCACGTAGCAGCCTGCCACGTTGCCGACCTTCGGGATACGGAAGACCTGGCGCACCTCGACCACGCCAATCACCTTGTCCTCGTAGACCGGCTCCAGCAGCCCTTCCAGGGCCGCCTCGATGTCCTCGATGAGCTTGTAAATGATGTCGTACTGCCTGATCTCCACATGCTCGCTCTCGGCGCGACGGCGGGCGGCTCCGTCGGCGCTCACCGCAAATCCGATGACGATCGCGCTCGAAGCAGCGGCGAGCATCACGTCTGACTCGTTGATATTGCCGGTGTCGGTGTGCAGGATGTTGACGCGCAGTTCACGCTCGCCCTCTTCGATGGCCAGCCGCTCAAGCGAGCTGACGATCGGCTCCAGCGAGCCCTGCACGTCTGCCTTGATGATCAGGTTGAGCTCTTTGGCCTCCCCAGCCTGGAAGCGGGCGTAAAGCTCCTCCAGAGTCAGGATGGGGCGGGCCTGGTCAGGTTCACGCTCTGTGGCCTCGCGCTCGGCCACAGTGACGCGCGCCTCCTTCTCGCTCTCTGCCACTTCGAAGAGCGTCCCGGCGACGGGCACTGCATCCAAACCCATGACCTGGACGGGCGTGGAGGGTGTCGCCTCAGCGACAGGCTCGCCGTGCTCGTCGAACATCGCCTTGATGCGCCCGTGTGACGTACCCGCCAGGACAACATCACCGCGCCGGAGCGTGCCGTTCTGCACCAGCAAGGTTGCCATTACCCCCCGGCTGCGGTCAAGCTCGGCCTCAAGCACGGTGCCTGCCGCCTGGCCCTCGGGGTTGGCCTTGATCGTTGTGTCGTCTGCCACCAGAAGAATGGCTTCAAGCAGATCGTCCAGCCCATCGCCCGTGTGCGCAGAGACGGGCACAACCATCGTGTCACCGTCCCACTCGTCGGGCACCAGACCCAGGTCGGCAAGCTGCTGCTTGACTTTGTCAGGGTTGGCTTGCCGGCGGTCCATCTTGTTCATCGCCACGACGATGGGAACACCTGCTGCCTTGGCATGGTTGTATGCCTCGCGTGTCTGGGGCATCACCCCGTCGTCGGCAGCAACAACCAGCACGGCGATATCCGCGCCCTGCGCGCCGCGCGCACGCATCGCCGTGAAAGCCTCATGGCCCGGTGTGTCAAGAAAGGTGATGGTGCGGCCCTCATGAACGACCTGGTATGCGCCGATGTGCTGGGTAATGCCGCCAGCCTCTCCGCCCTGCACATTCGTCTCGCGGATTCTGTCGAGCAGACTGGTCTTCCCGTGGTCAACGTGCCCGAGGATGGTCACGACGGGTGGCCGATCAACCAGCGCGTCAGGGTGTTCGTCTTCATAGAAGCGCCGCCAGACCTGCATCTCAACCGGTTTGGCTGCGGCCTCTTCCTCAACGGCGATGGGTTGTGGCTCAAAGCCCATCTCGGTGGCGACGATAGCCGCCGTATCGTAATCAATCTGCTGATTGATGCTGGCCATGATCCCGTTGGCCATCAGCTCTTTGATCACGTCAATGGGGCTGGCCGCCATCAGATCGGCCAGTTCACGGACAGTCAGATAGTCAGGGATCAGGACCGTGTTGCTCTCTTGCGTTGCTTCCACCATGAGCACCTCCACTTGTTTTCGGCAGTCGTGTGAGGGAGTGTGCCCAGCAGCAACCAGCGGTTCAGGTTACCCTGATAGCATGCTCCCTGTCTCTGATTTGGCCGGTCATGTCTCGGCCCCGGGCCGGCGCTCTAATTGCTCAGCGTATGCGGCAATCATCGCTCGTTCTTCGTCGCTCAGCCGGGTTCGCAGTGCCTTGGCGAGTGCCTCGCCGAGCGCGGCCCTGTGCCAGCAGGCCGGGTCATCACACAGGTAGGCCCCCCGCCCGGCTTGCTTGCCGCTTGGGTCGATCTGCACCCCGGCGTCGGGCGTGCGCACCAGGCGCGTCAGCGTGCGCTTGGCGTCAACCGTCCGGCAGGTCACGCAGGTTCGCTGCGGAACGTGCTTACGTCGGGTCATCGTACGCTACCACGCCAACGGTGCGCCTCACCACGGCCTGCAGGCGCCCGCCCTACACATCCTCGACTTCATCCCAGGTATCCACCCACTGTTCGCGGAGCCGCCCGCCCTTGCGGCGGCGCTTGGCAACCACGCGCCCGGCCTTCTCGTCAAACACGAGCTGGCGGCGGCGCTCCTTGGCGCGCTCCCGCGCCTCCTCTTCGTTGAGGTCCTCCAGATCGACATCTTCGTCGTCGATCACATCCGCAACATCCGGCACGGGCTCGCCCAGCAGTTCCTCTACCACATCGGCCGGTACCACGATATCCGGCTCCGGCACAGCGGGCTCGGCCAGCGCGGGCGGTTCTTCGGCTGGCTCCAGCGGCTCTTCCTCGGCTTTCGGGGCGCGCCCACCCGTCAACTTCGCTACCAGTTCAGCGCGCCGGGCACGGGCGAGCTCGTCCTCATCCACAGCGGGAACAGCATGGAGATCAGGTGCCGCCTCACCTGCTGCTTCTGCTGCAGCTGTCAACTCGGCGGCTTCATCGCCAATCGCCTCGGCTTCAGTGGCTTCAACCTCGGCCAGCACCTCTTCGCCAGCGTCGGTCACCAACTCAGCCTCAAGCGCCTCAGGCTCCGGTTCAGCGAATTCGATGGTCTCGATCATGTGCTTGACGTCGTCAAGCGCGGTCGCGCCGAACCCAGAAATTGCCAGCAGATGGTCGGCGTCAAAGAAGTACTGCTCCATCACCTCACCGACCGTGTTGAAGCCCGCATCGTTCAACAGATTGAAGACGCGAAGCGGGAGATCGGTGTCTTCCAGCGGGTGCTCGTAAGCAACAGGTGGAACCTGGGCACGCGCCTCCTCGCGCTGGGCGCGAGTCTCGGAGCGCGCTGCTTCGCGCAGGTCGTGGCCGTACCCTTCCACCACCTTGACGAAGTCGAGCAGCATATGGTAATCCTCAGGCATTAACGCCCGGTTGCTGGCCTTCTTCTCCATGATGGCCGCAACCTTCTCGATGGCGCTGGCTTGCTCCGCTGCCAGTTCAGCCAGTTCCGGCTTCGACGTGATCCCTGCGAAGCTGTCCTGAGCTGCCTCGGTGACACTCTTGATGTCAATCCGCCAACCGGTCAACTTGGCTGCCAGGCGCGCATTCTGGCCTTCCCGCCCGATTGCCAGCGAAAGCTGATCATCGGGCACGACGACCGTCGCTGTACGCCCGGCCTCCGGGTCGTCGTCCAGAAAGACACCGCCAACGCGCGCCGGGCTGAGCGCCTTCGAGATGAAAACGGCCTGGTCCGGGTTCCACTCGATGACGTCAATCTTCTCGTTGTTTAGCTCCCTGACGATGCTCTGGATGCGGACGCCGCGCATGCCGACGCACGCGCCAACCGGGTCAGCTCCTGGCTGGAGCGCAGCGACCGCCACTTTGGAGCGCGCGCCTGGTTCGCGGGCGATGCTCTTAATCTCAACTGTGCCGTTGTATATCTCCGGCACTTCGTACTCAAGCAGGCGACGCAGCATGTTGCGGTGCGTGCGGCTGACGACGATTTGCGGGCCGCGGCTGGTGCGGCGCACCTCCATGACGTAGGCGCGGACCTTGTCGTGCATCCGGTAGCGCTCACCGGGCACCTGCTGGCTGCGCGGAAGAATGGCCTCAGTGCGGCCCAGGCCGATCGTGACCACGTCGCCGGAGTCGCTCTGCACGGTGCCCGTCACAAGGTCGCCGACGCGATCCATGTATTCCTGGTACTGGGCCTCGCGCTCGGCCTCACGCATGCGCTGGAGGATTACCTGTTTGGCTGTTTGGGCTGCGATGCGCCCGAAGTCCTCCGGCGTGTCGTCCACCAGCACCGTGTCCCCGAGTTGTGCATCCGGTTCGACCAAGAGGGCATCTTCGAGGAGAACCTCGGTTTGCACATTTTGCACGTCCTCGACGACTTCCCTCTCTACCCAAATGGTCGGATCGCCGGACTGCTCATCCACGCGGGCCTCGACATGCTGCGCCGAACTGATTCCGGCGTTGCGTCGGTATGCCGAAACCAGCGCCGCCTTCAGCGCGTCGATGATGACCTCGCGCGGGAGCTTACGCGTTTCCGCTATTTCGTTGAAAGCTAGGATTAATTCACTCTTCGCCATCGCGCAGCGACTCTCCAATATTAGGGGTTTACACCCACCCGGTTGTTGCGTTCGAAGACTGCTGACATCAATGCTTCAAAAACGAAACGTGGGGCTTGCCCACGTTTCGACAGGAACACTATTCGTCGCCCACGGCAACCAAAGTATAGCATGATACGCTACGCTTGGCAACAAAATGTTATGCGATGCGAACAGGTGGAGCGTGCCGCGATCCGGCGGCGAGTTTGCAGGCATCTGCCAGGGGTGATCATATTGGCTGCTCATTGCCGATTTCGGCGCATTGACACCCTTCTGGCGGTTGTCTACAATATAGGGGGCGCCATTGGCTGCCGCAACTGACAATTGGACGTAGCGCAGGGGAGAGCCTCCGCATTCCGGAGCGCCGAAGGGGCAAGCCAGGCAATCCCGCTTGGTGAAACTCTCAGGCACCAGGGACCCTGTGCCGCGCATCTCCTGGAAAGCCTGCACTGGCGACTGAGTCGCCGGGCAGCACCGACGGGGCAAGTCCGGCGCATGCCAGGGCGAATCTCTCAGGTCAATGACAGGGGGGCGAGCAGCAACTACCGTTTGCTGGGCGCCCCCCTGTTCGTTCAGAGTTGTGGTAACTTGCTCAAATCATGCCAAGAAAGTGAGGACACCAACCCATGGGCGATTGGAGAATCCCCGCAGACTACAAGTTCACCAAGTCAGACGAATGGATCAAGGCAGAAGGCGAGGAGGCGCTGATCGGGATTAGCGACTACGCGCAGGATCAGCTCTCCGACCTGGTCTTCGTCGAACTGCCGGAAGTTGGCGACACGTTCGCCAAAGATGAGGCGTTCGGTGTGGTCGAGTCGGTGAAGGCTGCAGCGGACATCAACATGCCTGCCGGCGGCGAGGTCATTGCTACCAACGGCGATCTCGAGGATGTGCCGGAGACGATCAACCAGGACCCCTACGAGAAGGGCTGGATCATCCGCGTTAAGTTGGCCGATCCAGGCGAACTTGACGGGCTGATGGACGCCCCCGCGTACAAAGCGTACTGCGAGGAGCGCGAGTAGGCAGCTCGCCCATCCAACCTGCCCATTCTGCGCTAGACGACCGGACGCGCAACCTGCCTCCAGGCAGTTTGGCGTTTCCGGCTGCCCCTAAGGAGTAAGATTGATGACATACTTACCGCACACAGAGGACGACGTCCAGGCAATGCTGGAGGCGGTTGGCCTGGCGAGCGTCGCGGAACTGTTCCGCGACGTGCCAGAACCGGTACGCTTCCCGCAGATCGACCTGCCGGACGGCCTCTCACAAATGGAAGTGGCCTGGCTGCTGGAGGATTTAAGCAGCGACAACGTGCCGGGTGGCAAGGCGGCCATTTTCCTCGGCGCTGGAGCGTACAATCACTATATCCCGCCAGTCGTAAGCCATATTCTGCTGCGCGGGGAATTCCTTACGGCCTATACACCCTACCAGCCCGAAGTCAGCCAGGGTACGCTTCAAGCCATCTTTGAATACCAGAGTATGATCTGCCAGCTGACCGGCATGGAGGCCTCGAACGCCAGCCACTATGACGGCGCAACCTCGCTGGCCGAAGCCGTCAATCTGCTGCGCGCCAATGGCGTGAATCCGGAGGTGCTCCCGCGCGTCCTGGAAAACAATGCGGCCCGCTCCGGCGTCACCGACCTCAAACTGCCCTGCATGCTCGCCCACGAGTTCTCACCAAGTTTTTCCACAAAGAACATGCTTAAAGACATCCGCCTTGCGCTCGAACTCGCCGAACCCGGCGCCTCCACCCTCACTGCGTCCATCGAACAGCTCTACACCCTCGCCTGCCAGCAGGGTCTCGGCGAGGAAGACTTCGCCGCCGTGGTCAAGGCCAAGGCTCCGATGCCAGAAACCAAACAATGAATTTTCCCTTCATCCTTGCCTCCTCCGCCCGCTTCCTGAATCCTTGCCATCCATGAAAGCGGCCCTCGCCATCATCCTGCTTCTGCTCGCCCCCGTTCTCCATGCGCAAACACTCGGACCCGACGTGGCCATTATGACAATCAAGGTCGGCAAGGAGCGCGACCTGCGGCGCGTTGTCATAGGGCTTTACGATGGTGCCACGCCACTGCACGCGCAGAACTTCAAGGACCTCGTCGCACGCCGCTACTACAACGGCATGCGCTTCCACCGGGCCTTTCCCGGCGCGCTGCTGCAAACCGGCGACCCCTACAGCAGGCATGGCCCGACCGATCGCACCGGCACGGGTGGCCCCGGATACACCGTCCCCGCGGAAATCCGCCTGCCCAACAAAAAGGGCTCCATCGCCATGTCGCGCATCGAGGGAGACATCAACCCGTCCAAAGCCTCCAATGGCAGCCAGTTTTATGTCAGCCTCAAGGATCTGCCGACGAAGCTCGAAGCGGGCCTCGCCATCGGCGCGGTCAGCGTGCGCGAGGACGTGCGCGACGCGTGGGTGAGCCGCCGCGGCGTCGCCCTCGCCGATCTGCCCGAGGGCGCGACCATCGCCACGTCGAGCCTGCGTCGCCGTAGCCAGCTCTGGGCGCGGCGGCCCGACCTGCGCATCG
>JAANMT010002923.1_pt1 | contig 13153 bp, 10 predicted proteins | sample 7279711 | NCBI WGS metagenome assembly JAANMT01 (sample SAMN14094538, study PRJNA606508) | bioreactor metagenome | isolation source: A lab-scale SPAN reactor treating ammonium-rich wastewater day 1 | place: Ireland: Galway | collected 2017-01-16 | reverse complement strand
CAGTCGGCCGAGACGGTCGTCCCCCAGGCGATGCCCGCACCGCCGCAGTCCGTCATCAGCGCCTATCTCGGCCGCACCCCGGCGGAAGACGTCCTCCGCGACCAGATGCTCGGCCTGCTCACGGCGAATGAGTGGAACATCGCCCGCGTCGCCCGCCTGCTCGGCGTCACCCGCCGCACGGTCTACATGCGCCTCGAGCGCTGGGGCCTCGCGCGCGTCAAGATCCGCGTCACCGACCGCCGCAAGTCCCCCGCGAACAGCTAGCCGCCCCCCCTCCCTCCCCGGCCGGCGGGTGCCACCCCTTTACACACCCGCCGGTCGGCGTATACTTCCTGCCCGATAAACGAGCAGGAGGTAATCGTCCTGAGGAGCGGCGGCGAGTCAACACTGACCGACACCCGGTTCTTCATCACCTGCGCCTTCAACTACGACGCCCACTCGACGGAGTTCGCCAAACTCGGCCGCCTCCCAGTCCTGAAGGCAAGGATGAACGCCGACCTCCACATGGCCGACGACCTCAGGAGCACAGGCAAAGGCAACCTCTTCGTAGTCTTCGGCGAACCCGACATCGACCTACGGGAACTCCCCGACGGCCACCTCCAGGTAGAAGTCAAAGGCGTCGACGTCTTCCACCCCAACACGGGCGAAGTCCGAAGCGACGGCCCCGAAGGCATCGCCTTGCTGGTTCCTGGACACGGACTACAACGAGGAGTCCTTTTTCGTCAGACAAGCCTACTTCCTAGGCGCCACGGACCCCTACCAGTCCCTGAAAACCACGTTGAAAGCCGAAATCAACGAAGACGCCTGGCAGACCCTCCACAGCGCAACCTCAAGACCCTTCCCCAAACCCACCTCCGGCCGAATAGCCGTAAAGGTAATCAACCACCTCGGCGACGAAGTCATGAAGGTGTTCAGGATAGAGCCGGAGTGGCCCGCAGTCGCGAAAGGGAGCCGCACCCCCCCGTCGACCCAGGCCGCCGTTGAGAACGCCCGGGCTCCCACCTCTTGGCACTGGCTGGCGGTGATGCCGCGACGCGACGGCCGAGAGACACCGAACGAGGCGGCGAGAGGATACAAGTGTTGAGCACCCAGACGCGAGAAGTGCCGACGGGGGCGGGGAGCGGCCTCTCTGCGGCGATCCTCTCTCTGTGCTTTGTTCCCCCGTTAGCCTATGCGGCCTCCGTGCCAGATTCTAGGGCGCTCGTTCTCACTCTTGGGGGCGCGATAGGCACGGCCGGCGCTGCCTGGTTCTTCGGAACCCACCGGGCCACCAGCCTGCTCCTCACGTTGGTCGTTTGGGCCGTCGCGCGACCTTTGCCTGAATTGGATCATGTCGGTGGTTCTCTCCTCGGTGTCGGGTACTGCCTGACCTCTGCCCTCATCGGAGCGAGTCTCTTCAACCTCGTTTTCGGCACGCTCGGAGCTCTGGGCCACTGGGCAGCCTGGCGCGACCTTGGCGCAGCGAGCATCATGCTAATGCCGCCCGTCGTGGCCCTTGGTACGCTTCGAATTGCTGTCGTCGCGGAGCTTGAGTTCGGTAGGCTTCGCCATGATCTCCTGCGGTACGCTGGCGCCTTCGCCGTCTACTGTCTGGTGGCCACTTGGGTGATTGCCCTCTTTGCTCTGCTGACACGGGCCACGTCGATGAGAGATCCCTCGGCCTACGCGGCCGATACGCCGCTCTCATTCGCTGCAAGCTTCTACCAGTCCGTACTCGTGTTCTGCACAATCGGCCCACCTGTTGCACCGATCAGCTGGATAGCGAAAGTCCTCGTTGCTGCGGAGGCCGTGTGTTCGCTGGGCTTGTTCGGCGTGTACCAAGGACTCATGTTCAGGTCGCTCGATAAGAGGTAGAAGATGATGAATAGAAGCGTAAGAAAGCTCTGGACAATCTACTTCGGAGTCTTTGTTGCCGCGTCAGCAGTAGGGGGGCTGGTTAAGCTCCCGAGCCCCGTAGGCTCGATTGCGCTTGACTCCGCGCCCGGCTACTTTCTCGCCGCCTTTGTGCATCCGGTCTTGGGTGGCCTCGTTGGCGCCGTGGGGCACCTGGCATCGGCGGCCACGGCAGGTTTCCTCCTGGGCGATGCGCACTTGTGGATTGCATTGGAGATGTTCTTCTGGTGCTTCGCCTTCGGAGCAATGGCGCGCGCTGGGAAATCGTTGTGGTGGCTAGGAGGTGGTGCGCTGGTAGCCACTATCCTGAACGGCGTGGTCGGACCGTACCTACTCTACGCACTGGGGCAAATAGAGCGCCACGTCGCCCTCGGCGTAATGGTCCTGCTCACGTTAGCGAGCGCGATAAACATCGCGATTGCCTGCGCCGGGGTAGTCCTCATTGAGCGCCGGGGCAAGGCAGCGGACACGCAACAGTGAAGACACTTGCCGTCGACAGCTGCCGCGCGCGAGTAGACAACGTCAATTACTCCATCGATGCGTTCGCTGTTGCGAACGGAGAAGCCCTTGCGCTGGAAGCTCCTCCGACAGCTAGAGCCGACCTCCTCCTCACCCTCCTGGCAGGGGTGCGCTCGACCGACCCAGTGATCGAGGGACGAAGGGTCACATCGCGGACCGTCGACACCGACTTGAAGACCCTACCGATTAGGCTTGAGGGAGGGTGCATGTACACTCGCGCTGATCGCTTCCAGCGCGTGGGAACTCTGATCGGAGACCCGGATCGGTCCATCCTCGGACGAACCGTGATCGAGGAGTACATGAGTGCGCTTGCGGCCGCGGAAGGCCCCCCTTCGGAACAGCAGGTTGCTATTGCGCGGCTTCGCGCCTTCGGTCTTTCAGAGAAGGTCAACCGGGCCACCCATGTCCTCTCAGGGGGGGAGAAGCAGCGCTTGGCATGCGCCGTGGCCCTCTGTGGGGAGAAGAGGCTCTTCGTGGCGGACTTCTCCACCTCGAGTCTCGATCGCGAGTTCAGGCAAGGCTTCCTCGACAGCCTCAAGAGACATCTGGAGAACGGCGGTGCGGCCATCTTGAACGGCCTCAGCAGGAGTGACTACGCGAGTTTGGGCGTGAGGGCAGCACTGGTCCTGTCGCCCGGTCAGGGCGAGGTTAATGTGCGTCTGGGAACACTCTCACCTCAAGACGGGGAGATCTCCGAGGCGCGAGACCTTGCAAGTCAATTGACCCCACGTGAGGAGGTGCGAGGTGAGTTGGTTGTCGAAAACGCGCGATGGAAGGGCATCACGCACGCCGGATCTTTTCGCGTAAGGGGGGGACAGATCAGAGTCCTCTCCGGCAAGAACGGCCTGGGCAAGTCAACGCTGGCCGGCTTGGTCATCGATCAGCGTGAGGCCCGCCATTGGTTCAGACCGATCGCTCGTTTCAGCTTTGAGCGCCGTCTCGGTGGGAGCATTGAATACCCAAGAGAGTGGTTCCCGACCCTCTCCGTCCAGCACCCCTCGACGACCATCCTCGGCACTTGCTTGAGTGATGAACTCCCGTCTCAGGAACTGATCGAGCTGTGCGGGCTTGCGGGTGCAGTAGGCGCGGATCCGCGAGAGCTGTGTGTAGCAGAACAGAAGCTCGTGTCAGTGGCAAACGCGCTCCGGATGGCGACCGGGCTCGTGCTCCTCGACGAGCCGTCTCTGGGCATGAATGCTCAGTTCAGGGAACGACTCGTTGGTCTGATCAACCACTACCCCAAGTTGGCTGTCGTTATCATTACTCACGATCCGTGCTTGCACAACCTCGGGCAGTTCACCGAACTGAAGGAGGAGTGGGCATGATCTTCGGCATCTGTGTCATGGTGTGGTGTGTCCGAGCCCAGGCGCCACTTGAGCTCCTGCTGCCGCTCCTGCTCAGCTGGCTCCGTGCTGGATACCTGGGTCGCCAGCTTGTCCCGAGACTGTGGGGCTTCCCTTTGTTGATTGCAGTAGTGCTCTGGGGACTGCTTGCGTCGGATGTGGAGTACGGCCTGGCCGTCGCCAACCTCCGCGCTGCCAAGATCGCCGTGACGAGCTACGCCCTTATTCAGCTGTCAGTAGGTTTTGCTGCGGGCGCACCTGCGGCACCAGTCGTCGGGCGTGGAGCGTTCATTGGGCTCCGAAGTTGGGCCTTAGTGGCGCCCCCACTTCACGCCTTACGACGGGAGGCGTGGACGAGGCTTCAGAGTGGCCGTGAGCCCGTTCTTCAAAGGTGCCTTCAACTGGCCGGAGCTCCCTTGACCGGGTTCAGCACGTTGCTTCAGGTATCGGCCGACATGGGACGCCTGTGGAGTGCCCGTTACCTAGAGCGACACTACGGCCACTGGATCGGATCATCGCAGGGTGTCATCACAGTAGCGTTTGCGGATGGGGCACTGGTGCTTAGCGGATGTGCGCTACTCAGGTGGGGGCCAGAGGCCCTGAGTCCCTTGGTACTGCGACAGGTTGCATTGGGTCTTACGGGAGCGTGATGGTCTATCCGTTCGGGTTGGCTGACGGAGGCGCGAGGCTCGAGCTCCAGGCGCGCGTGCTGAGCCCCGAGTCTCGGCGACTCGTCGGCATGGTGCAGTGGGGCTCGTGTAAGCGAGCGGTGGACATAGGGTGTGGCACGGGTGAGTTCGGTAGGGAGGTGGCGACCCAACTCAGGCCGGATTCGTCGATCATCGGTGTCGACATGGACCGCCAGGCTGTATCGGAGGCGACAGCGAGAGCCACGCGACAGAGTTCGGCCTGTCGGCATGACTACGTACACGCGAGGATCGAGGAGTGGGACGGTGAGGGGGCCCAGACTCTCATGGGCCGTTTCATTCTTAGCTACGTGGAGCGGTGCGCGGAAACGGTGCTGGCGTTGGCTGATCGAATCGGGTGCTCTGAGTTTCTGTTCGTGGAGTGGTACCTCGGACTCGTGCCCGCTTGTTACCCATCATGGGCCGCACTGGAGCGTGTCCATCGGCTCGTGCTGCAGTGTTTGCGGGGAGCTGGCGTCGATTGCGAAGCTCCGTTGCGATTCCTCGCTGCGGTACAGCAGCGCGGCGACTGGAGCGTGAGCATGAGAGTCGAATGGCCACGCCGCGCTTCAACTGACGGTGCATCGGTCGAGTATCTGCTGGCGACCGGGGCGTCGCTTGCGCCAAGGATGGTGGAGTCGGGCCTGCTGCACTCGATTGGCGCATGGGACGCTCTTGCGTCGCAGGTGAGACGGGAGGCCCAAGACACGGACCGCATCATGTTCTTGAGCCCTCTGTGCGGTGTGTTCGGTCGGCGGAAATGACCTTAGAGCCGATGGGGGATGCGTCCCGGCAATGCGGTCAGGGGCCTTTCGGCCTGAGTCCCCACAGTCGTGGCCATGCGCCGACGGCGACGTGGAAGGCAGAGCGACGCTCAACCTCAAACGGCTGTGCTTGGTCATGGCGCCGGAGCCTCGGCGTACGGGGAGTCGAAGCGTCGTCAGGGAAGGGACTCCATCGGTGATCAGTTGAGACGCGTCACCGAAGCGGTCGACTGGGGGGTGCTGGCGCATGCTCTGTTGAGAAGGCAGGTGCGCCCACAGCGGGCCCTCGGTCGGTTGGAGGAGTGGCTCCTGCGACTGGCAGAACTTCAGAGGGTCGAAAGGCCGACGTTGTACGCTCCGGGCCTGGTGCTCGCGATCGGTGATCACGGTGTAGCGAAGCGTGGTGTCAGTGGGCTACCGCAGTCGACAACTGCGGCCCTTATCTCCGCGCTGGCCCGCGGCGCTACGGTCATTGACGTGGTGTCGAGGGAGTTCGGTGTTTCCCTCCATCCTGTTGACATCGGCAGCTGCAACCGGCGGCGGGCGCCTTGGGCCGTCGTTGACAGGAGGGTTGTACAGGGCACCGGAGACATCGCGGTGGAGGCAGCCCTTCGCGTACAGGACGCTGAGAAGTGCGTGCGGGCGGGCGCGGAGTGGGCCGCCCGCGCCACAAAGGCCGGCTGCGACGCGGTCGGACTGGGCGAGATCGGAATCGGGAACACTACAGTTGGAGCGGCGTGGGTCGCTTCGCGATATGGGTGGCGAGCTCGAGATGTCGTTGGCCCCGGCACTGGTGTAAGCGGGGCACGCCTGGCACGGAAAGTGGAGACTGTTGAGCAAGCCGTGCGCCGGGTGCGGGGCCGTCGCCTCACGGGCATCGAGCGTCTCGCTGAATTGGGCGGCGCAGAAGTGTGCTTTCTTGCAGGCGTGGCTGGTGAGTGCGCGCGGCGCTCCGTACCCGTGATCTGTGATGGGCTCGTGTCGAGCGTCGCGGCAGCGGCGGCCGAAGAGATGGGTTTTCGCGTGAGGAAGGTTGTCTTCTTTGCGCACCAGTCACGCGAGCCGGGACACAAGGCAATCCTGGACCACTTCGGCGACCGCCCGCTCCTGTCGTTAGAACTGGCTATTGGGGAGGGAGTCGGTGCCGTGCTCGCCCTGTCGCTCTTTCGGTGTAGCACGAGGATCATGGCAGACGTTGCCTGCTTCCGCAGGGGACCGGGCTCGCGCAACGTGGAGATGTCGCAGCGCGAGCTACGGCACAAGGTGGGGCCGGGGGGACGCCGGCCCAGTCGAGAGCAGCCGGCACCGCCGCCCCGGACGTCTCGCCCCCAGCCCGCAGGCCGTCGATCGGAACTCAGGCCCGGCGCGCAGTGAGGGCCGATCAGGGGCGGTGAGCGGGTGAACTGGCGCGGATAGTGCGCCTCGGAGGCTCGGATGTTGCTGGTCCACGCAAGGGTGGGACCCTTCAAGTCGATTAACGAACCGCAGGCGGTCGATATCGACCCCGATGTCACGGTCCTCGTCGGTATGAACGAGGCAGGGAAGACGGTCTTTCTCCAAGCCCTGACCAAGTCACGGGACATCCTCGAGGTCGCGAAGTTCGATCACGTCGACGACTACCCGCGGAAGGACCTGGCCGCCTATAGCAAAGCGCACAGCAGTAAGCCGGCCTCCGTCACGGTCCTAACGTTCAGGCTGTCGGACGAGGAGGTGGAAGGGATCCACGGCGCGCTCCACGTCAAGCTCCCGAAGGGCTTCACGTTCTCCATTACTCAGGACTACGCGAACAGTTCCGCGGTCTCGATGGGGGTGGATGAGGGGCCGGTCATCAAAGGGCTCGCGTCGACGCCAGGCCTGAGTTCTGATGCCAAGGCCGCAGTTCAGGCCGCAAAGAGCGTGCGCGCGATTCCGGAGGGGCTGAAGAGTCTGGACTTGACGGACAAGGACAAGGCCTTCGTGGCCGACGTCGCGGCCCGCGTCGCGAGGGCCGACAAAGCCGGCTGGACGCCCGTGGTGGACTTCGAGGTCTGGACGTGGCTCTCCCCGCGAGTCCCGCGGTTCATGTACTTCGGCGAGTACGAGGTGCTGCACAGCAAGATCAACCTCGCGGACCTGGCGGCACGGGTAGAGCAGGCGAAGGCGGCTCCTTCTCATCTGAAGGCCGAACATCGGGGAGCGCTGGCTCTCCTGCGGATGGCGGACATCGCCGTCTCCGACTTCGCCGCACCCGGAGGGTACGAGCCGCTCAAGGCAAAGATCGAGGCCGTCTCGATCAGCCTGACCGACCAGATCATGGAGTTCTGGAAGCAGAACGAAGATCTGGAGGTCGAGGTCGATATCAAGCCCGACGCGGCGGACGAAGCGCCGTTCAACAACGGGCCGAACCTCTACCTGCGAATCAAGAACCGCCGCCACCGCGGCGTGAGCACTCCGTTCCGCCATCGAAGCCGTGGGTTCATCTGGTTCTTTTCGTTCCTAGTCTGGTTCGATAGCGTCAAGCACCAACTTGACAAGGTCCAGCCGGCTGAACGCGAGGTGATCCTCCTCCTTGACGAGCCTGGGCTTAGCCTGCATGCCCTGGCCCAGAAGGACTTCCTTGCCTACGTCGACGACCTCGCCAAGCGCCACCAGGTCATCTACACCACGCACTCGCCCTTCATGGTCCACTCGAATCGCCTCGACCAGGTTCGCACCGTTGAGGATCGGGACAAGATCGGCACAGTGATATCGAGGGATCTGTCCGGCTCCGACCCGCGCACACTCTTTCCACTGCAGGCCGCGCTTGGTTACACGGTCGCCCAGAACCTGTTCATCACCGAGCACAACCTACTCATCGAGGGGCCGTCCGAACTCGTATACCTGCAAGCTGCGTCGTCACAACTTGAGGCAGCCCAGCGCACGAGCCTCCGGCACGACGTGACCCTGGTCCCGACGGGAGGCCTCGACAAGGTCGCGAGCTTCGTCGCGCTGCTCGGCGCGAGCGGGCTGAAGCTCGGCGTCCTGCACGACTACAGGGGGGCGCCGGATCAGAAGCTCATGAACCTGGTCAAGGACAAGCTCATCAAGCAGAAGGCGATACTGAACGTCTCTCAGTTCACTGACCTCGAACAGATAGGCACCAGCGGCAAGCCGGCTGACATTGAGGACCTCATCAGCTTGAAGGCCTACCTTGGGCTCTTCAACGAAGCCATCAAGGCCGGCGTGACGATCAAGGAAGGTGACTTGCCGCCGGGTGACCGTATCGTCGACCGCATCGAGCGCTGCCTCGCCGGGAAGGGCATACAACTCAGGCCCAAGGGGGGCTACAACCACTACACCGTGGCCGCCCATCTCGCAAAGAAGCAGACCCCCCTTGACTCCGACACGCTGGCGAGGTTCGAGGCCCTGTTCGTGGCCGTGAACGCCTTGTACTAGCCCGTTGAGATGGCTTGATCACGAAGAAGGTGGGGGGACGACGTGGGCGAGATCCGGCGCGTGGTCAACAGCTTCCTGCAGATGATCGAGCAGGACGCCTCCCACAGCCTGATCCTGGCCGCGACGAACCACGGCCAGTTCCTCGATCCGGCCCTGCTCCGGACGCGCCTCGGCCACGTCTTTGGTCAAAGGGGTCGGGTGGCAGAAGCTCGCCCGCCTCGCGACCGGGCTCAGCCACGCCGAGGTCACCCGCGCGGGCGACGAGGCCCTCGAGGAGGCCCTGATCGCGGATGCCATGCCCCTGCGCGAAGCCGACCTGCGGGCCACGCTTCAGGAGCGTCAGCACGCCGCGAGCCGGCTGACCCGCAAGGGCTGACGCGGGTAGACCCGAGTGGCGGACGAAACTCCCCGCTATCGCCACATCGTCGTCGGGGATCCGCGCCGCGAGCCGTTCACGTCGCCCGGGAAGGGCCCAAAGCGGCCCGAGATCCCGGCGCAGGATCGGCCGAGCCACGGTGCCTCTCTGCGGCAGCAACTCCGGGACATCGCCGCTGTCGCGCCGGTGGACGAGGAGCCGGAGGTGCCCGGGCTCAACGTCGAGTTCGAGAGCTTCCCGGACGTGGAGCTGGCCTTCGAGAGTTTGTCGCGCGAGCGCTCGGGGTTCGAGCTCCGCAACGTCCGTACCGTCGGCCCGCCGACGCTGGCGAGCGCCAGGCCGACCGCCTGCTGGCGCCCGAGGTGCGAGACGTTGGACGGCAACACCGAGGAGCGCCGCGGCACGATCTCGGTCTTCAACGGCCCGGAGCCCGTGATCCACGTCGAGAACACCCCGGCAGCGGAGGCGGCCGCGGCCGGGACGTGGATGAAGGAGCGCGTGGCGGAGGGCCTGAAGCACCACGAGATCGCCGTGTCCGTCCGCAGCCCCGCGCAGCTCGACAGGGCCCGCCAGGCCGTCGCCAAGGCCGGCCTCCTGGCCCACGAGCTGGACGAGCACGTGGAGCCAGGCCACGGCAAGGTCTCAATCGGCACCCCCGCCTCGGAGTTCCTCGACGACCTGAGGGGCTGACGAGGCCGGACCTGATGCGGCCCTCGCCTGCGAGAGGCTGCGCTGTAGACAGGGGCGTCCTCCCCTGGGCGAGCGACAAACGAGTGAATCCATGGACCAAGTCCGATAGAGTGCCGCCCGGGGGGAACGAGTCATGGCCAGCGCTGACCAGCTCAAGGCACTGCTCGACTCGTTCGTCGAGCGAGACGACCAACGGTTCTTCTCCGTGGCCATGCAGGTAGCCGCCCACGAGGCGCGCCTTGGGCACGGGAAGCTCGCGGAAGAACTGCGGGCCGTCATCGACGACGCCAAGCGGCGGCGCGGGGCCGCCTCTCCCGTCCCGATCGCGCGACCCCGCGGGGACCTCGCGCACCTCCTCGAGGTGTCCTATCCGGCGAGCCGCCTCGGCCAGATGGTCCTGGCGCCCGAGCTGGAAGGCCAGCTCACCCGGGTGCTGCGAGAGCAGCGTCACGCCGGGCGCATTCTCGAACACGGGCTCACGCCGCGCCGCAAGCTGTTGTTGGTCGGCCCTCCGGGTACGGGCAAGACGCTGACGGCATCGGTGCTCGCGGGCGAGCTTGGTCTCCCGCTTTTCCAGATCCGGCTCGACGGCCTGATCACCAAGATGCTCGGCGAGACCGCCGCCAAGCTGCGGCAGGTCTTCGACGCCACGGGCCAGACGCGAGGCGTGTACTTCTTCGACGAGTTCGACGCGATCGGCTCGCAGCGTGGGTTGACGAACGACGTCGGCGAGATCCGGCGCGTGCTGAACAGCTTCCTGCAGATGATCGAGCAGGATCACTCGAACAGCCTGATCCTCGCGGCCACCAACCACGGGCAGATCCTGGACCCGGCGCTGCTGCGGCGCTTCGACGACGTGCTGCACTACGAGCTGCCGAGCCAGAAGCAGGTCGGCGAGTTGCTCCGCTCCCGCCTCGGTCCTCTCGCGATCAAGGGCACCCCCTGGACCAAGCTGGCGCGGCTAGCGAGCGGTCTGAGCCATGCCGAGGTCACCCGAGCGGGAGACGAGGCGCTCAAGGACGCGCTGATCGCTGAGCGCATGCCTCTGCGCGAGGGCGACATCCGGGCCACCTTGCAGGAACGGCAGCGCGCCGCTGCCCGGCTGGGTCGCAAGGGCTGATCCGTCGCGATGGCCGAGGTACCCCCTCGCTACCGCCACATCCTCGTCCCCGATCCCCCGCGAGCCGAGGCCTACAGGGCCCCGAACCAGGGCGGAGGTGGACGCCCAGAGGTTCCGACCCGCGACCGGCCGAGCCACGGCGCGTCATTGCGTGCGCAACTGACCGCCGTGCAGGAGGCCATGCTCCCCACGGAGGATCTGGATGTCCCCGGGCTCAACGTCGAATTCGAGAGCTTTCCGGAGGTCGAACTCGCCTTCGAGAGCCTGGCCCTCGAGCGGTCGGGCTTCGAGCTCCGCAACGTGCGTCGAGAAGGGGACAGGACGCTGGCCACGGTCTTCATCCCCTTCGGGAAGCTCCCGATCCTCGAACGCCGCCTGGCCGACTACCTGGCCCTGCGTCGCAGCGTTTCCGGACGCGCTGCTGACCACAGGCCGCTGCTCGACGCGATCGAGAAGATCCGCGTCGCGAGCCTCCAGGCGCTGTGGACGGACGAAGGTCCATTCCCGGTCGACGAAGCGGAGCCGTTCTGGTGGGAGGTCTGGCTGCCGTCCGGGCGGGCTCCCGCGGCAGCGGTCGCGGCGTTCCGCGCGCAGCTTGCTGAGCAAGGAGGCCTCGTGCTGCCCGGCGACCTGCGGTTTCCGGAACGAGTCGTCCTGATCGCGAAGGCCTCGCCCGGGCAGCTCACGGGGTCCGTTGCGGTGCTCAACAGCATTGCCGAACTGCGGGCGGCACGCACCACAGCCGCCTTCTTCAACGAGCTGCCGCTGAACGAGCAGTACGAATGGGCGAACGAACTCCTCGAGCGGACCCACTTTCCACCCGAGGGTGCGGACGTCACGCATCTCTGCCTGCTGGACACCGGCGTGAACCGCGGGCACCCCCTGCTCGCGCCCGGACTCGCTTCGGGGGACCTGCATTCCGTTGAACCCGCGTGGGGCACCGATGACAAGGACGGGCATGGCTCGAAGATGGCGGGGCTCGCCCTGTTCGGTGACCTCGCCGACGCGATGGAGAGCGGTGGGCCCGTAGAGATCGAGCATCGCCTCGAGTCGGTCAAGCTGATTCCGAAGGACGGTACCCAGGCCGACCCGGACCACTACGGTCATCGCACGGTGGAAGCAGTCGCCCGATCGGAGAGTGCTGCGCCGCACCGCAGCCGGTTGTTCGCCCTCGCTCTCACCGCCCCGGGGCCTGACGGGCGCGGCAAGCCGTCCGCGTGGTCTGCGGCCTTGGACCGCCTGGCCGCAGGCGGTGGCGATGCCGATGAGCCCAGACGGCTGATCGTCGTTGCGGCAGGCAACAGCCGTGAGGCGAGCGCCTGGATTCACTACCCGGCCAGCAACCTGACCGACTCCATCGAGAGCCCGGCGCAGGCCTGGAACGCGCTGACCGTCGGGGCGTTCACCGGGCGGGTGGATCTCGCGGCGCATCCGGGCTACACCCCCTTGGCACCCAAGGGCGGACTCTCTCCGTTCAGCCGAACGTCGATGACGTGGGACCGTTCCTGGCCGCTCAAGCCCGACGTCGTATTCGAGGGCGGGAACCTCGCCACCAACAGCCTCGGACCTGGAGACGCCGAGAGCCTGGACCTCCTCACCACGAACTCCAAGCCGACGGAGCGCCTGGTCACCACGGCACGGGGCACGAGCGTCGCCGCGGCGCTGGCCGGCCGCGCAGCGGCACGGATACTGGCCCTGTACCCCGAGCTGCGGCCAGAGACCGTCCGCGGGCTGCTCGTCCACTCCGCCGAGTGGACCGCCGAGATGCGACGTCAGTTCCTGCCGGCCACAGGCACGCCGACCAAGGCCGACCACGAGAGGTTGGTCCGCGCGTGTGGGTTCGGGCAGCCCAGTCTCGAACGGGCTCTCTGGACCCTGCGGAATGCTGTGACGTTGGTGGCCGAGGCGGAGATCACTCCTTTCGAGAAGGTCGGTAACGCTGAACCCAAGGCCAGAGAGGTCTGCTTCCACGAGTTGCCGTGGCCGCGAGCGGCCCTCGAAGCCCTGGGCGAGACCGACATCGTGCTTCGGGTCACGCTGTCGTACTTCGTCGAGCCGAACCCGTCGACGCGCGGAGTGAACTCACGCTACCGCTACCCGTCCCACGGCCTGCGCTTCGCCGTCAAGCACTCGACCGAGTCCCTGCCGAAGTTCGAGAAGCGCATCAACGCCGCCGCCCGCGAGGAAGGCGAGAAGGGCCCGGGCTCCCCGACGGATGACGGTTGGCTGATCGGACCCAATGCACGGCATCGCGGGTCGCTGCACGCCGATATCTGGCAAGGCAGCGCGGTGGCCCTCGCCGCACGCGGCTTGATCGCCGTGTACCCGAGTCCAGGCTGGTGGAAGAC
>JAANMT010002921.1_pt1 | contig 13154 bp, 11 predicted proteins | sample 7279711 | NCBI WGS metagenome assembly JAANMT01 (sample SAMN14094538, study PRJNA606508) | bioreactor metagenome | isolation source: A lab-scale SPAN reactor treating ammonium-rich wastewater day 1 | place: Ireland: Galway | collected 2017-01-16 | reverse complement strand
GTCTTATGCAAATCCTATGAAGGAGAGACCAATGATCAACCGATTCCGACGAGAAGTATACCAGAGTTTCGAGCAGCGTGCCGATTCGGGCATGGACCTGATCGATGCAATGTGTGGTGCGCTGACGGTGGAGTCACCGGTAGCGCAGAGCGAGTCGCCGTTGTTTCGGAGACGTTTCAGCAGCGTGTACGACTTTCTCAAGAAAGGCAGGATTCAGCTTGCGCAACTGCACAAGGTACTGGATCGGAACCAGCCAGAGGATGCGCAGGAGATAGCTGGCTTCGAGGTCTACGCCGTGGACTGCACAGACGATCCAGTGGCAGATGCTGAGACGCTAGCGGACCGAATGCGCAGCAAGAAGGGACGGCATGCACCTACCGAGATAGTCCATCGCTACTCGTGGTTAGTCCGATTGGTGGAATGGCGCACGTCCTGGTGTATGCCGCAGGATGTGCAGCGGGTCTCGACCGAGAGCACGGACAGTGCCGTTGGGGCCAAGCAGGTGGCTGCCTTGGCAGAGGGCAATAATCGCCCCAAGGTGGTGGTGGCGGACTCGCTGTACTGCAATGCCATCTTTCTGGCCGTCTTCCTGACGGTGCAACACCTCTACGTCCTGGTGCGCATGCGCAGCAACCGCACCTTATATGAAGAGGCGCCTGAACGGGACCCTGGGCAGAAGGGACGCCCTCGCCGCCACGGGCGCAAGTTCAACCTGACTGAGCCGTGGCGAGAGCCAGATCGAGAGGAAGAAAGCACCCTGCTGGGTCAGCGTGTCCGTCTCATGGCGTGGGAAGGGCTGCATTTCCACCAGTTGCCCTGTCTGGTGGGCATGGTTTTGTGCGTTCAGTTCCTCAAACCTGACGGCACACCCCGCTTCAAGCGACCGCTCTATCTTTTCTGGACCGGCCCCACCTCGGTGGCCTTGCTAGACTTGGCCCAGATGTACTTGTGGCGCTTCGCCATTGAGCACATGTTCAGATTTCTCAAGCAGCACCTGGGACTGAACTGCGCCAACTCGCCTGACCTGGCGCATCGCCAGCGCTGGGTCTGGTGTTGTGCGCTGGCCTACTGCCAACTCTTGCTCATGCGGCAGGGTGTGGCGGACCAACGACCGGACTGGCACCCCCGATATGTGCAAGGAAGAAGCCGTCCTCTGACGCCCAGACAGGTTCAGCGCCAGGCTCTCCCCTTTTTGCTCAACTTGGGATCACCGGCTCGACCGGCGCAACCCGCAGGAAAAGGCGTCGGCAGAGCCGCTGGCTACTCTCCCCCACCGAGAAAACGCTTTCCGGTGGTCTCGAAGAGCCGAAACAAGCGCAAATCTACCTGATTTCGCAGGTAGTACTTCTCTCTTCGGTTGTTAATGTGTGAGGCAACTACGTCTCGCTTGGTTTGCCTTACCTTGGTCGAGAACCGAGCACTCTAAACTCAAGTAACCATTCACCAATTCACCAATTCACCATTCACCAATTAACCATTCCTCACCCCCGCCACCACCCCCTCCGCATGCAGCCGCGCGATCCCATCCGCGTCGTAGCCCAGCTCGGCCAACACCTGATCGGTGTGCTCGCCCAGCCGCGGCGGCGCGATGCGGTAGCTCATGGGGGTGCCGGAGAAGAAGCCGGGAAAGGCCAGCGACTTGAACGGTCCCACCGCGGGATGCTCCATCTGCACGATCATGTGGCGCGAGCGGATGTGCGGATCGTTCAGCGCCTCGTCCACGGCGTAGAGCGGGCCGCTGGGGATCTCGGCCGCGTTCATCAGATCGACCCATTCGCGCGCCGGCCGCGCGGCCAGGTAGCCGTCCAGAATCGGCGTCAACTGGTCGCGGTTGACGTTGCGCAGGGCGTTGGTGGCAAAGAGCGGATGGCTGACCAGCCCCTCGTCCGCGCCGATCACCTGGCAGAACTTGCGCCAGAGCCGCTCGCTGCCGGCCGCCACCACGATCCACTTGCCGTCGCCGGCCTTGAAGGGCTGGTAAGGGGTGATGGTGGGGTGCTGGTTGCCGGTCTTCTGGGGCGGCTCGCCGGTGGTGAAGTAGTTGCCGGCCAGGTAGCTCAGCCAGTTGAGCTGCGATTCCACCAGGCTGACGTCAATGGCCTGGCCGACGCCGGTATGCTGGCGGGCCAGCAGCGCGGCCAGCACGCTGATCAACGCGTAGAGGCCGGCGGCGAAGTCGGCCATGGCCATGGGGAAGCGCATGGGCGGATCGCCCGGCTCGCCGGTCAGCTCCATCAGCCCGCCCATGGCCTGGGCGACGATGTCGAAGCCGCTGCGGTCGGAATAGGGGCCGCTGCGGCCAAAGCCGGTGATGCTGGCATGGATCAGCCGCGGGTTGCGGGCCAGGCATGCCTCCACCGACAGGCCGTATTTGTCCAACGAGGCCTGGCGCGGCAGGTTGATCAAAAAGACATCGGCCTGGTCGATCAACTGGTGCAGGATGGCCAGCCCTTCCGGCTTGGTGTAGTCCAGGGCGATGCCCCGTTTGTTGCGGTTGGTGGAGAGAAAATAGGCGCTCTCCCCCTCGACGAAGGGAGGGCCCCAGCCGCGGCACACGTCACCGATGCCTGGCTGTTCGATCTTGACCACGTCCGCGCCCATGTCGCCCAGGTACATGCTGCACGTGGGGCCGGCCAGGGCCTGGGTCAGGTCGACGACTTTGACGCCGGGGAGGATGAGGGGGTTAGGTTGCATGGTGAGTCTCTCGTGGTGCGTGAGGCGTGAAACGTGAGGCGTGAAACGTGAGGAGCGATGCGTAATCGGCGGGCCGGAGCGTTGGCTAGCGCGAACAGCCTCCGATCACGCTTCACGTTTCACGTTTCACGAGTCGGCTGCGCCGCTGCTGCGCAACCTCGCGCCGTTCATCGGAAATGCTGCGCGCGGGGCCGCCGCGTTGGATGTTGATGATCTCGGCCATGATACAGACGGCGATCTCGGCCGGGGTATGGGCGCCGATGGCGATGCCGATGGGCGCATAGACGCGGTCGAAGGTCTCGGTCGGGATGCCCATCTCGACGTTCAGCAGGTCGAAGACGGTGCGCACCCGGCGCTGGCTGCCGATCATGCCGATGTAGCCCAGCGGGGTATCCAGCAGCTCCAGCAGGCAGTCGATGTCGTGCTGGTGGCCGCGGGTGACCAGCACCACGTAGCTGTCCAGCCCCAGCCGGCCCTCGGCCGCCCATTGACGCATGGTCTCCCTCAGCGGCAGCGCCAGCACCTGGTCGGCCTGGGGAAAGCGCTGGCGGTTGGCATACTGGGGCCGGTCGTCCAGCACGATCACGGTGAAATCGCACAGCTTGCCGAGCTGGGCCAGCGGCAGGGCAATGTGGCCCGCGCCGACGATGATCAGCTCCGGCGGGCGGTGCTGCACCTCGACGAAGAGCTTGACCTGGCCGGCCGGCGTGGTGTAGCTCAACATCTTGTGGGCGCGACCGGTCAGCACGGTCCGCGCATCGGCCAGCGCCTGCGCCTCCAGCTCGCCCAGGCCCAGCTCGCCCAGCGGCTCGGCATCCAGCCAGACCACGGCGTGGCGGCCGATCGCGGCCGGGTCAGGCGCAGCCGTCACTGTGGCCAGGGCAACAGAACGACGCGCCTCGACAGAAGAGAGAAGAACTTGAAGGATATCGTCAGGCATGAGGAAATGATGAATGCGGAATGATGAATGATGAATATGGAATCCTGAATGCCGGAGGACATGCTGGATTCATCCTTCATCGTTCATCGTTGGGCTCCCAGCGTTCGACAAAGACGTTGAAGATGCCGCCGCACACGCCCAGGCTCTGCATGGTCGGGTCCTCGGTCAGGTCCACGTGGACGGTGGCTGGCTCGCCGGTTTGCAGCACGTCCAGCGCGGCGCGGATCACGTCCCCTTCGCCGCAGCCGCCGCCCACGGTGCCGTAGTGTTGGCCCAGCGGGTGGATGATCATCTTGGCGCCCACCTCGCGCGGCACGCTGCCGCGCACCTCGGTGATGGTGGCCACGGCCACGGCGGAATCAAAAGGCGGCACACGGTCCTGCAGCAGCGCCAACTCGTCCGCGATATCGGGCGGCATGAGGTCGCGCCGGGTGGACAGCACCTGGCCGAACTTGACGAAAATGGGCCCCAGGCGCTCGAGCGCCTCGCGCAGGCGCTGCCCCCGGGGTGCGCGCAGATCGCGCCCCACCGCCAGGATACCGGCCAGCCGGCGCAGCCAAGGCTTGCCCAGGCTGGTCAACACCAACTCATCAAGGCCAAAGCGCAGCACCACCCAGACGATGGTGGCGCCACGAAAGAAGCGCTTCATGGAATGGTGCGGTCCACGGACCACGCAGAGGCACCGCCGGCAGGCGACACCCGGCCCTGAACGAAGCTGCGCAGGGCCTGGACGGCACTGCGCGCCACGCTGGAGAGGGTGTGCGCAGGCACGTCGCCCATCAAGCGGGCCAGGTCTTCTTCCAGATCCCAGCGCAGGTTGTCGGCAAGCCATTGAATGTCGCCGGCAAACTGCACGTCGCCATCGATGCGCACCGCCGGGCGCTCGCCCCGCAATGCGGCCTGGGCCAGGTCGAGTGGTGATGACTGGGTCACTTCCAGGCGCAGGTCGGGCGTGGCCGCCTCGGGGGCCATGTCAAACAGCCCTGCGGGCGTGACCTGCAGGGCCATGAAAAACTGGCGCCACTGCACGCGCACCACCCGGCCGCGCTGGGGCTGCAGCCGCTGCATGGCCACGCTTTCCTGCATCAGCACATGGTTGAGCAGCAGCACCACGCGGTGCTGCACCTCGTGCACCAGCCACTGGGGCGGCTGCGGACCGGCGGCGATGCGCTCGAAAACACCGCCAAGAAAAGAAAAAGGGGACTGTGTTGCCATAGTCCCCGATTATTCCCTGAACCGCGCGCGCTGGGCGCGCATGTCCCTCAAATCACTGCAGTGCCTGCACGCCCGCCACCAGCCAGCCGCTCGTGCCGCTCTTGGGCTTGGACATGTTCCAGACCTCGCGGAAGGGGCTGGGGCCTGCGGAGGGCTCCTCGCGGATCATGCCGGAGAACTCGACGCTGGCCATGTAGGCATCGCCCAGGTCTTCGATACCCAGTAACTGGGCTTCGATCATGACCACGTCGGTCTGGTTGGGCTGCTCACCGCCATGCGTTTCGCGTTCGGCCAGCTGGGCACGGATCTCGCTCAGCATGGTATCGGTCATCATGGAGCGCAGCGTGGTCACGTCGGAACGGTCCCAGGCGGCCTGGAGCGTGATGAAATTGCGCTTGGCCGCTTCGGTGAAGCCGGCCACGTCAAAGCCCTCGGGCACGCCCCAGTTCTGCGCGCCTGCCAAAGCCGAGCCGATCACCGTACCGCCACCGACCGGCTGGCGTGCGGCATCAAAGGCCATGCTGCTGCGCTCCCAGGGGCGGGCAGAGGCGTCGTTGCCGACCTTGTCGGGGCTGTAGGAGCGGGGCATGGACGCCTCGGCGGGCGTGCCAGCACCGGCCCCGGCGCCCTGAAAGGCAAACGGCGCACCACCCTGCGCGGCAGCCGCGCCCTTGCGGGAGCGCATGACCATCTTGAACACCGCAAAGGCCGCGACGGCCAGCAGGGCGATCATCAAGAATTGCGCAAAGCCCTCACCCATGCCGAGCGAATGGGCCAGCCAGGCCAGGCCCAGACCTGCCGCCAGGCCGCCCAGCATGGCGCCCCAAGGCTTCTTGGGTGCTGCCGCAGGGGCCGCAGCCGGCGCACCAGGCTTGGCGGGCGCCGTGGCGGCGTTCTGGGTGGGTGCCGTGGGCGACGTGGGTGGCGTAGCGTTGCGCTGGGACACGTTGCTCGACTGCTGGCCGAACGACTTGCCGCCGCCCATGCGCTTGGCTTCGGCATCGGGGTGCAGCACCATCAAAACCGCCACAAACAGGGCAGGCAAGAGTTTTTTCATCACAAGTCTCCTGGATTTCAACATTTGATTCCGACATGCAGGGCCACGATGCCGCCCGTCATGTTGTGATAGTCCACATGGCCAAAACCGGCCTGGTGCAAGAGCTGCTTGAGCTCTTCCTGGCCGGGGTGCATGCGAATGGATTCGGCCAGGTAGCGGTAGCTCTCGGCGTCGCCCGCGATCATCTGGCCCAGTTTGGGCAGGATGTTGAACGAATACCAGTCGTAGGCCTTGGTCAGCGGCTTGGCCACCTTGGAGAACTCGAGCACCAGGAGCTTGCCGCCGGGCTTGAGCACGCGGCACATCTCTTTCAGGGCCACGTCCTTGTGCGTCATGTTGCGCAGGCCGAAGGCCACGCTGACCACGTCGAAATGGTTGTCTGGAAAGGGCAGGCTCTCGGCGTCGCACACCAGGGTGGGCAGCACCAGGCCTGCGTCGATCAGGCGGTTGCGGCCCACGCGCAGCATGGCCTCGTTGATGTCGGTATGCACCACGCGGCCCGTGGCGCCGACCTTGCGCGCGAACGCCAGGGACAGATCGCCCGTACCTCCGGCAATATCCAGCACCTGGCTGCCCTCGCGCAGGTTGGCCACCATCACGGTGTAGGCCTTCCAGGCGCGGTGCAGGCCGCCGGACATGAGGTCGTTCATCACGTCGTACTTGGACGCGACCGAATCGAACACGCCGCGCACGCGGCGCGCCTTGTCTTTCTCGTCGACCGACTGGAATCCGAAATGCGTGGTGCTCATGGTTTGAATGCTATCTGGTATCGCGACAACCCTGCGAACGCGTTGGGTATCGATATTTGAACAAAAAGTGCTTGAAACGCCCATCAATAAAGCGTGAGCAGCTACTGAATAGGTAGCAACCAAGCGTTGCTACACAGCCATTCCTCAATGGCTTCCGCAGCCCGAACCAGACAGGCCTGCCGCCTTGGCGGGCATGGGCGTATCGCGGTCGGCGCCTGCGGCCTCCAGGCGCGCGAGGTAGTCCGCCCACAGCTCATCCTGGCGCCGGCCCAGTTCGTAGAGGTAATCCCAGGAGAAGATGCCCGTGTCGTGCCCGTCAGAAAACGTGGGCTGGACGGCGTAGTTGCCCACGGGCTCCAGGCTTTCCAGCGTCACGTTGCGCTTGCCGGTCTGCAGCACCTCCTGGCCCGGGCCGTGGCCCGCCACCTCGGCCGACGGTGAATAGACACGCATCAGCTCGAACGGAATGCGGAACGCCGCGCCATCGGAAAACGCCACCTCCAGCACACGCGATTGGCCGTGCACCGTGATCGACTGGGGGGTGGGCGAACCCGCTTTCAGACCTGCCATGGGGAAATACCTGTCAAAAAATTGCCGAAACCAGGCGCCATTGTCCCACTGCGGCGCGGCGGTTGTAGCATGCATGTCCCTCCCCTCGGGGTGGCCGCCCCCGGGCGCGCCTCCCTGCAATGACCATGCGCTTTCTGAAATCCCTCGCGGTCTGGTTCCTGATTCTGCTGGGCGCCATCGCCAACGGCGGCTTCCGCGAAGCCGCACTGCTGCCACTCCTGGGCACCACCCCGGCCTACCTGGTCAGCGGCGTGCTGCTGGCGCTCCTGATCCTGGCAGTGGCGCTGGGCTGCCTGCGCTGGCTCGGGGTCCGCAGCAGGCCACAGGCACTGCGCACCGGGGTTCTCTGGCTGCTGCTGACGCTCTGTTTCGAGTTTGGCTTTGGACGCCTGCAGGGAAAGCCCTGGCCCGTGCTGCTGGAGGCCTATACCTTCCAGGATGGCAACCTCTGGCCGCTGGTACTGCTGGTCACCCTGTTCGCGCCGCTGATCGCTCTGCGCCTGCGGGGCTAAGCGGCGTCAGGCCGCCCACTGGGCCAGTGCGTCGCGCAGGCGCTCGTCAAGCAAGGGCAGGCGCGCGCGCAGCGCATCTTCCTGCGCCCTATCGCGTTCCCTCTGCGCGGCGGCCCATACAGGCGCCGGAAAATGGCTGTCCCAATCGAAGCGCGCAATCACATGCCAGTGCAGGTGAGGCACCATGTTGCCGAGCGCGGCCAAGTTGACCTTGGCGGGCGTCAGGTGATCGCGCAGCCCCTGCTCCACCACCGTGACGGCATTAATGCAGTGCTGGCGCGCGGTGGCGTCGAGGTCGGAGAACTCGGCCACATGGGCGTTCCAGACCACCCGGTAGAACGCCGGAAAGCCCGCCTCGTCGGCACGGATCACGCGCAACTGCTCGCCGCGCCAGACCAGCTGGCCGCCGTCACTGGCGCACAGGGGGCAGGTGGGGGCCATGGTCAGACAAGCACCCGCTCGATGCCGCCCTGGTTGGCGCGCTGCACGTACTCGGGCAGCCAGTTCTCGCCCAGGAGCTGCTTGGCCATCTCGATGACGATGTAATCGGCTTCGAGCAGGCCGTTTTGCAGGTCGTTGCCGTAGCGCGTGATGCCCTGCAGGCAGCTCGGGCAGCTGGTCAGGATCTTGATGTTGTCCTGCGCCCCCACGGCGCCGCTGGCGCGCAGCTGGGCCTCGCCCTTGCGGATTTCCTCTTCCTTGCGGAAGCGCACCTGGGTGGAAATGTCGGGCCGCGTGACGCCCAGCGTGCCCGATTCGCCACAGCAGCGGTCGCTCTTGAGCACCTTGTCGCCCACCAGGGCGCGCACGGTTTTCATCGAGTCGCCCTGCTTCATGGGGTTGTGGCAGGGCTCGTGGTACAGGTAGCCGCCCTGGCCTGCAGGCAGCGTGATGCCTTTTTCGAGCAGATATTCGTGGATGTCGATGATGCGGCAGCCCGGGAAGATCTTGTCGAACTCGTAGCCCTGGAGCTGGTCGTAGCAGGTGCCGCAGCTCACCACCACGGTCTTGATGTCGAGGTAGTTGAGCGTGTTGGCGACGCGGTGGAAGAGCACGCGGTTGTCGGTGATCATCTTCTCGGCCTTGTCGAACTGGCCCGAGCCGCGCTGCGGGTAGCCGCAGCACAGGTAGCCCGGCGGCAGCACGGTCTGCACGCCCGCGTGCCAGAGCATGGCCTGCGTGGCCAGGCCGACCTGGCTGAACAGGCGCTCGGAGCCGCAGCCGGGGAAGTAGAACACCGCCTCGGTCTCGGACGTGGTGGCCTGGGGGTTGCGGATGATCGGGACGTAGTCCTTGTCCTCGATGTCGAGCAGCGCACGCGCCGTCTGCTTGGGCAGGCCGCCGGGGAGCTTCTTGTTGACGAAGTGGATCACCTGCTCCTTCACCGGCGCCGTGCCCACGGTGGCGGGCGGACGCGCGGTCTGCTTGCGCGCCACGCTGCGCAGCAGGTCCACCGCCAGGCGTTGGGCCTTGAAGCCCACGCCCACCATGGCGGCGCGCAGCAGCTTGATGGTGTCGGGGTTGGTGGCATTGAGCATGGCCATGGCCAGCTTGTTGCCAGGGCGGAAGCTCTTCTTGCCCATCTTGCGCAGCAGGTTGCGCATGTTCATGGTGACATCGCCAAAGTCGATCTTCACCGGGCAGGGGCTCTCGCAGCGGTGGCACACCGTGCAGTGGTCGGCCACGTCCTCGAATTCCTGCCAATGCTTGATGCTCACGCCCCGGCGCGTCTGTTCTTCGTACAGGAAGGCCTCGACCAGCAGCGAGGTCGCCAGGATCTTGTTGCGCGGGGAATACAGCAGGTTGGCGCGTGGCACGTGCGTGGAACACACGGGCTTGCACTTGCCGCAGCGCAGGCAGTCCTTGACCGAATCGGCGATGGCACCGATGTCGCTCTGCTGCATGATCAGCGACTCATGCCCCATGAGGCCGAAACTGGGCGTGTAGGCGTTGGTCAGGTCGGCGAACATCGATGTTCCACCATGAACCAAATGGGCCTCTGGCGCTTTTCCAGCCTGCGTATTCAGCTCTGAATTTCGGAGCAATTTGCCTTTGTTGAAGCGGCCTTCCGGGTCCACCCTCTGCTTGTATTCGGCAAACGGCCGCAGTTCCTCGTCGGTCAGGAATTCCAGCTTGGTGATGCCGATGCCGTGCTCACCCGAGATCACGCCGTCCAGGCTGCGCGCCAGCACCATGATGCGGTCCACCGCGCCGTGCGCGGTCTGCAGCATCTCGTAGTCGTCGCTGTTGACCGGAATGTTGGTGTGCACATTGCCGTCGCCCGCGTGCATGTGCAGCGCCACCCAGACGCGACCCTTGAGCACGCGCTTGTGAATGGCCGAAGCCTCGGTGAGGATGGGCGTGAAGGCCGCACCGGAGAAGATGGCCTGCAGCGGCGTGCGGATCTGCGTCTTCCAGCTCGCGCGCAGGGTATGGTCCTGCAACTGCGGGAACAGCTCCTGCACCCCCTGCAGCCAGCCGGCCCACAACGTGCGCACCTCCTGCACCAGGGCCAGCGCCTGCGCCACGCGGTCTTCGAGCAGCTCGGCCGAGGGGATCTCGTTCGCGTCGTCGTGCCGACCCAGCGGCAGCTTGCCCCGGCTGAAGAAGGCTTCGAGCTCGTCGCACAGCTTGAGCTTGTTGCGCAGGGACAGCTCGATGTTGATGCGCTCGATGCCGTCGGTGTACTCGGCCATGCGCGGCAGCGGGATCACCACGTCTTCGTTGATCTTGAAGGCGTTGGTGTGGCGGCTGATGGCGGCCGTGCGCTTGCGGTCGAGCCAGAACTTCTTGCGCGCCTCGGGGCTGATGGCCACGAAGCCCTCGCCGCTGCGCGAGTTGGCGATGCGCACCACCTCGCTGGTGGCGCGCGCCACGGCATCGGCATCGTCGCCCGCGATGTCGCCAAACAGCACCATCTTGGGCAGGCCGCCGTGTTTCTTGCTCTTGGTGGTGTAGCCCACGGCTTTGAGATACCGGTCGTCCAGGTGCTCCAGCCCGGCCAGCAACACGCCCGAGCGTTTTTGCTCGGCGAACATGAAGTCCTTGATCTCGACAATGCTGGGCACCGCATCCTTGGCGTTGCCGAAGAACTCCAGGCACACGGTGCGCGTGTGCTCGGGCATGCGGTGCACCACCCAGCGCGCGCTGGTGATCAGCCCGTCGCAGCCCTCCTTCTGGATGCCCGGCAGGCCCGAGAGGAACTTGTCGGTCACGTCCTTGCCCAGGCCTTCCTTGCGGAAGGTCTTGCCCGGAATGTCGAGGCGCTCGGTGCGCACCAGGGTCTTGCCGTCGGCCTCGAAGGTCTTCAGCTCGAAGCTGGCAACCTCGGCGTCGTGGATCTTGCCCAGGTTGTGATTGATGCGCGTGACTTCCAGCCACTGCGCCTGCGGAGTGACCATGCGCCAGCTGGCCAGATTGTCCAGCGCCGTGCCCCACAGCACGGCCTTCTTTCCGCCCGCGTTCATGGCGATGTTGCCGCCGATGCATGAGGCCTCGGCGCTGGTCGGGTCGACGGCAAACACATAGCCGCCGCGCTCGGCGGCGTCGGCCACGCGCTGGGTCACCACCCCGGCCTCGGTCCAGATGGTCGCCACCTCCCGGTCCAGCCCGGGCAGGCGCTGCATCTCCACCTCGGTCATGGCTTCGAGCTTTTCGGTGTTGATGACGGCGCTGCGGTCGGTCAGCGGTATGGCACCACCGGTGTAGCCCGTGCCACCCCCGCGCGGAATCACGGTGAGCCCCAGCTCGAAACAGCCCTGCACCAGGCGCGCCATCTCGGCCTCGGTGTCGGGGGTGAGCACCACGAAGGGGTATTCGACACGCCAGTCGGTCGCGTCGGTCACGTGGCTCACGCGCGAGAGACCGTCGAACTTGATGTTGTCGCCGGCCGTCAGGCGCCCGAAGACGCGGCGCGCCTTGCGGCGCAGTTCGGCCACCTGCTGGAAAGAGGCATCGAAGCGTTGAACTGCGGCGCCGGCGGCCTTGAGCAGCTCGCCCACGAGCGCATCGCGACCGGCGTCGCTGTCGGGGGTGCGGCGCTTCTGCACCTCGCCCAGGCGGTGCTCCAGCGCCTGCACGAGCTGGCGGCGGCGCTGCGGGTTGTCCAGCAGGTCGTCCTGCAGGTAGGGGTTGCGCTGCACCACCCAGATGTCGCCCAGCACCTCGTAGAGCATGCGCGCCGAGCGGCCGGTCTGGCGCTCCTGGCGCAGTTGCTGCAGGGTGCCCCAGGCCTGCTCCCCGAGCAGGCGGATGACGATCTCCCGGTCGGAAAAGCTCGTGTAGTTGTAAGGGATCTCGCGCAATCGCACGGGCTCGGGGGCCTGCGCCATGAGGGCGGCCAACGCGGTGGGAGCATTCATTCGGTGAACCTGGGGTAAGGGCAGTACGCCCAGTGGCCTGGGTGACTCGGAACCCTTGATTTTAGGGAATCCGCGCGCGAGCCGCAGTCGCCGGTGCCCGCCCGCTGGCCCCTGCGTTCGCAGGGGCGCAAACCAGCCGGACTAAAACAGCACGCGGCAACGCAGGGTGTGGGGCACCAGCTGGAGCTTTTGCAACGCCAGCTCGGACGATTCGGCATCGATGTCCATCACCACGTAGCCGATGGCCTCGTTGGTCTGCAGGTACTGGGCCGAGACGTTGATCTGGTTGTCGGAGAACACGCGGTTGATCTCGGACATGACCCCCGGCACATTGCGGTGCACATGCAGGATGCGGTGCTTGCCGCGCTGTGCAGGCAGCGCCACCTCGGGGAAGTTGACCGACGAGATGGTGGTGCCGTTGTCGCTGTACTTGACGAGCTTCTCCGCCACTTCCAGGCCGATGTTGGCCTGCGCCTCCAGCGTGGAGCCGCCGATGTGCGGCGTCAGGATGACGTTGTCCAGCCCGCGCAGGGGCGAAAGGAACTCGTCCTTGTTGCTGCGCGGCTCGACCGGAAACACATCCACGGCTGCGCCCAGCAGCTTGCGGTCCCGCAAGGCCTGGGCCAGCGGCTCGATTTCGACCACGGTGCCGCGCGAGGCGTTGATGAATACTGCGCCGGGCTTCATGGCGGCGATTTCGGCAGCCCCGATCATCCACTGCGTGGAGGACAGCTCAGGCACGTGCAGTGTCACGATGTCGCTGACGGCCAGCAAGTCGCTGAGGCTGGCCGCCTGGCGCGCATTGCCCAGCGGCAGCTTGGCCACCAGGTCATGGAACAACACCTGCATGCCCAGCGCCTCGGCCAGCACGGACAGCTGCGAGCCGATGGCGCCGTAGCCGACGATGCCCAGCGTCTTGCCGCGCACCTCGAAAGCGTTATCGGCCGTCTTGAGCCAGCCGCCCCGGTGGGCCACGGCGTTTTTCTCGGGCACACCACGCAGCAGCAGGATGGCCTCGGCCAGCACCAGCTCGGCCACGGAGCGGGTGTTGGAATA
>JAANMT010002904.1_pt1 | contig 13230 bp, 12 predicted proteins | sample 7279711 | NCBI WGS metagenome assembly JAANMT01 (sample SAMN14094538, study PRJNA606508) | bioreactor metagenome | isolation source: A lab-scale SPAN reactor treating ammonium-rich wastewater day 1 | place: Ireland: Galway | collected 2017-01-16 | reverse complement strand
CAATCGGTTGAGTAATTCGTTGTTGTTCATCGGAGGTCACCTTTCTACTCCGATGGTAGCACATCCTTTCTGCTTTTCCCGTTAATTACGGGAGAGCCTCCTTTTTCCACGCAACCGCTTGACGCCGGAAACACGCTTTTTATAATTACCTCATCAATCGCTCGTCGGAACAGGAGGTTCGCATGGCTGGTTCGATCATCGTTTTTATTGTTCTGGTCGTTTTCATAGGGCTGTCGTCGTGGATACCCATTCACCTGCGATGGATCATTATGATCGCGCTCCACACCTGGTTCATAGTTATCATCAGCCAGCATGTTACCGGACATGAAATAGAGGAGAACAACGGGCGGAAAAGATTCGTGCCGGGGCGTTTCGCGGGCGCCCTGATAGACAATCGCAACAAGATGAGCCTCTCGCGGCTCCAGATCACTTTGTGGACCATCCTGATATTCTCGGTAATCACGGTCATCGGTCTGGATAGGAGCATTCCGGTACTGGAGGGCAGGGTCTCGCAGATCGCCGGGGAAACTTCATCTACAGAAAGCGCCAGGGAATTGCACGGGGCGCTGAACATCGCCTTTCCGGGCGAACTGCTCGCCGCGCTGGGCATCAGCACCACTTCCCTGGCGGCGGCGTCCCTGATAAAAAGCGGCAAGACCGAAACGAAAAGCAACAAAGTGACCATGCTCCTCGACGATCAGATCAGGCTGGCGCAAAAGGAGATCGGAGATATCGAAGGGCACATTCGGGAACGAACCAAGATCACAGAAGAAATAGAAAAATGGAGTCTCATTGATACGGAGGAAGCGCGGGCAAAATTGGAAAAACTCCGCCCCGAACTAATAACGATCGAAAAGGAATTGAAGAATAACCCCCTGGAAAAAGCGCAGGAAACCCTCAGGCAACTCCAGACGCTGCAGGATGAATCGAAGGCGGACATCCACATAAACAAAAACATCAGCGAAGCGAAATGGAGCGACCTGTTCAACGGCGATCTCATCAGCAATCACGGCAAGGTTGACGTCGCCAAGGTGCAAATGTTCTATTTCACCATCCTGCTCATCTTCACCTACGGCACGCTCTTATGGGGATTATTATCCCAGGAACCCGCGTGGCAACTCAGCGCGGCAGTCGAACTGCCTCCCTTCTCCGACAGCCTCGTGGGACTGCTGGGCATTTCCCATGCCGGATACCTTGCCGTGAAACAGACAGGCGGATGAAGCGCGCGGACGATATGTTATAATCTTCGCGCAACACGCAAACCTGGCGGTAGAGACCGCCAAATACGCACCCTCGTAAAACACTTATAATGAAAATGAAGAGGTAAGTATGAGCAGGAAACCAACCCATAAACCCGAAGAGATCAAGATCGGCAAGGTCACCTTCGTATCGTCCAACGAAGGCGCTTTCGTACAGCTACTTTCCGAGCGCGAAGGAAGCGCGGAAGTCTTCGTCCCGAACAACATCATCGCCAAAAACTTCAAATCTCCCAAATTGATCAGGAAGAATGAATTGGTTCAATTGAAAAGATCCGGTCAAAACATCCTGGAAATTTCTCCTTTCTAACCGGGAGAAACCTTCATGCTGCCCGCTTCGGCGGGCATTTTTATTTTTTCCATTGACCGTACATGGTTCATCCCGTAGAATCTTTCAAAATTATATACAATCGAAAAGGTCATCATGGCAAAGTATCGCATCACGTATTGGAAACACATCCCGCAATCCGTTATCGTTGAGGGAGAAGGACGCACGATCAAAAGACAACTTTCGCAAAAGATCCAGGACAAGATCGACGCGTACGCGATGGCGGAGGGATTGACCTCCACATCGGATTATTCGAATCAATTCAAGCGTGGGGATTGGATCGAACGCGACGGCGCGCCCGAAGAGGTCGCGTCTGCGCTTCTCGCGGAACTGGAAACTGCGTTCGCCAAAACAGAGATTCCGCGTCGAAATGGAAATGGCGCATAACACCCTCACCCCAACCCTCTCCCGCGGGGAGAGGGAGAATCAAGCATGACAAAACACAACATTATCCTGCAACCCTCGGGACGACGAGGGCAAATCGAAGAAGGGACATCCGTCCGTACTGCGGCGCGTGAGTTGGGCGTGGAGATCGAGTCCATTTGCGCGGAGAACGCCACGTGTGGCAAGTGCATGGTTTTGATCGAAGAAGGTCGCTTCGAGAAGTACAACATTGACTCGAAGCGCGAACACCTCTCCCCCGTTTCCATCGAAGAAACGAATTATTTCAAGCGCAGACCCAAATTATTGAAAGATAAAGGTTGGGAAGTTGGACAAGTCCGTTTATCCTGTCAGTGCAGGATACGCGGCGATGTGCTAATCAACGTCCCTGAGGAAAGCCGCGGCAACAAACAGATCGTCCGCAAGACCGCGCGGGAACGGCAGATCGAGGTCAAGCCTGCGATCCGCAAATATCTGGTTTCGATGAGCCCGCCCACGCTGGAACGTCCCGTTGCGGATTGGGAGCGGCTGGCAAAAGGACTGGAAACCTCGATGGGACTGGTGCGCGGGGCGGAGGAGAAACTTCCGCGTTGGTATGAGTTGTCCATTGATTATCAATGTTTGCGGACGTTATCGAAAACGCTGCGTGAAGCCAGATGGCAGGTCACGGTCTCGGTGTGGAACGACAGGGAAGTGATCCAGGTCCAGCCGGGGTATCACGAGGATAGTTACGGCGCGGCGGTGGATATCGGGTCAACTACTGTCGCGTTGTATCTTTGTAATTTGAGGACTGGAGAATTGGTTGCCGCAGAGTCCGAGATGAATCCACAGATCGTGTACGGCGAGGATGTTATGTCGCGCATCCAGTACACCATCGAGCATCCAGACGGGTTGGAGAAATTGCACAAGGCGATCATCGCCACGTTGAACAAGTTATTGAGGCAGGCGGTGAAGACGGCGAATCAGCAAATCAGCAAATCGGCAAATGAGCAAGAAAATTCTGAGATTGCTTCGGGGACGAACGCCCCTCGCAATGACATCAAAGTGGAGGATATTCTCGAAGTAGTTTTGGTCGGAAATTCGACCATGCATCATCTTGTGTTGAATCTCCCGCCGAAGGATTTGGGGCTGGCTCCGTTCGTGCCTGCCATCCATGAGTCGGTGGATGTGAAGGCGCGGGAGTTGGGGTTGCAGATCAATCCGTCTGGGAACATCCATGTGCTGCCGACAATTGCCTCATTCGTCGGCGCGGACACGAGCGGCATGATCCTTGCGGAGGAGCCGCACAAACAGGACGAGAACTGGCTGCTGATTGACGTGGGCACGAATGCGGAACTTGTACTCGGAAACCGTAAGCGATTGGTTTGTACGTCCACGCCGACGGGTCCTGCGCTGGAAGGCGCGCACGTGGAGTACGGCATGCGCGCCGCGCCTGGGGCAATTGAAAGGGTTCATATAGATGAAAAGACTCTCGAACCGAAATACAAGATCGTCGGCGAGGAGGAGTGGAACACAGGCAAAGCCAAAGGCATTTGCGGTTCTGCCATCATTGATGCGGTGGCAGAATTGTTCCGGGCGGAGATCGTGGATTCTCGAGGCAGATTCAAGCGTAGGGGTGGGGTGACCCCGCCCTTACAAGAGTCGAGGCGTGTGCGGGAGGGAGAGTCGGGTTGGGAGTATGTCATTGCCTGGGCGGAGGAAACGTCCATAGGTCGAGACATCCCCATCACACAACAGGATGTGAGGCAGATCCAACTGGCGAAGGCGGCGTTGTTCGTTGCGGCGCGCACGTTGTTGAAGCGCAGTGGTTTGCAATCGCCTGATAAAATCATTTTGGCTGGCGGCTTTGGCAGTTACATTGACAAAGAGAAGGCGATGCTGATCGGGTTGATCCCCGATTGCGAGTTGCAGAATGTGTACGCGGTTGGGAACGCGGCGGGCGATGGGGCGCGGATCGCACTGCTGAACATCGAGAAGAGGAATGAGATCGATAGTGTGACGCGCAAGGTCGAGCGGTTCGAACTGCCGACCGATCCCGACTTCCAAAACCAGTTCATGCTGGCGACGAGCTTTCCGCACATGAGCGAGCCGTTCGAGCACATCGCACATTTGATCCCGCATCGCAAGGCGGATCCGATGGCGAAGAATTTTATGAAGAGCAAGGATGAAGGATGAAATAAGGAGAGCAGGATGAATAAGTTTTTGGAGAGATTGAACGGCGGGGAAATCCTGGTTGCGGATGGGGCAACGGGATCGAATTTGCAGAAGATGGGTCTCAAGCCGGGCAAACCGCCGGAGGACCTCATCATTGACGACCCGGATACAATTCTCAAGCTCGCCTCGTCATTTGTCGAAGCGGGTTCGGACATCATCCTGACCTGCACCTTCGGCGGGACGCGCCTGCGGATGAAGGATTCGAAATATCAGGATCGAACTCCCGAAGTAAACCTGCGCGCGGCTGAGATCGCCCGCAAAGCCGCCTCAACACGGACCGATGTGCTGGTCGCCGGTTCGATGGGACCGGTCGGCGCTTTGATCGAGCCGTATGGTCCGCTCAAGGCGGAGGAGGTCAAGGCAACGTTTGCGGAGCAGGCAAAAGCGCTCGCCGAGGGCGGCGTGGACCTGCTGCTGATCGAGACGATGTTTTCGTTCGAGGAAACAACTGCCGCGTTCGAAGGCGCGCGCTCCGTGACCGACCTCCCCATCGTGGTCTCATTCAGTTATGACCGCGGGACGCGCACAATGATGGGCGTCAAGCCGAAGGATGTCATCAAGCGATATTCAGAGATGGGAGCGACCCTGGTCGGCGCGAACTGCGGAACAACCCTTGAGAATATGGAAGCAGTGATCCAGGAATACGCCGCGACCGTGCCGAATTTTCCGCTTTGGGTAAAGCCGAACGCCGGCGTCCCACACATGGACATCGAGACCGAGCAGGGCGTGTACGACATGGGTCCTGAGGACATGGCAAACTTCTCAAAGCGCTATGTGGAGTTGGGTGCAAAAGTGGTGGGCGGTTGCTGCGGGAATACACCGGAACATATCGCGGCGATTGTGAGGGCAGTGAAGAAGTGATGAAGAGAGATTAGAGACCAGAGAATTAGAGATCGGAGAATTGCTGAGCGATGAGTCAACGAGAAGAGATCCTCGAGTTGCTGTCCGGGAAAAAGATCGGTAGGCAGCCATCGTTCAGCGGGCTGATCCACGTCACGGCGGAGGGATTGGCGCGCGAGGGGTTGAAATTGCATGAAGTCCATCAGGGTGCGCGGAAGATGGCACGCGCGGCGGCTAGCACGTTCAAGTTGACGGGGATGCCGTCCGCGACGCTGCCGTTGGATTTGTGCGCGCCTGCCGAGGCGTTGGGTTCTGAGTTGATCTTTTATGAGGATGGGGGGCTGCAATTTCCGCAGGTGAGGAAGGTGATTTTCAAGAGTACGAGGGAGATTGGGGAAATGGGGAGTGGAAAGTGGAACCCTTCGGCGAGGCTCAGGGCAAGCGTGGAAAGTGGAACCCTTCGACGAGGCTCAGGGCAAGCGTGGGAAGCGGGGAGAATTGGTTTAATCTGTGAAGCAATCCGTTTGGTGAAGGAAGATGTTGGAAAGGATATCGTCATTTCGGGGATGATACCGGGTCCATATACGTTGTTGTTGTATCTTTGTAATCTGCCGAATATGGTCATGGAGATGAAGAAGGAGCCGAAAGCTGTACTGGATGCGCTCTTTCATCTGTCATCCTTACTTGCGAAGATAGGAAAAGCTTATCGAGATGCAGGCGCGGACTTCATCACGATCCACGATATGGGCGGGTCGGCGGGATTTGTGGGACCGTCCGTGTACGAGCAGTTCGTGTTCCCGGCGGAGAAGGATCTGATCGGGAAACTGCCGAAGCCGCGCGTGTTGTCCGTGTGCGGGAGGATGGATAAGGCGCTTCATTTACTACCACAAACAGGCGCGGAGGCGATCTCCGTGGATCAGTTGACGGATCTCAAGTCGGCGCGGGAGGCGTTGAAAGATACTTTGCTGTTCGGGAATATTGATCCCGTCGAGGTTCTGTATCGGGGGGATGAGTCTCGGGTGGTCGAGGCAGTTCAAAGGGCGAAGGAGGCGGGCGTGGACGCGGTCTGGCCGGGCTGCGATCTGGTTCCGGTAACGCCCGCAAAAAATCCAAGGGCACTGTTGGAATAGAACGTCGTTTTTCATCCCACCAATTCCCTATCCCACAACTTGACGCTTGAATGGGGATATGCTACCATCACTGAAACTTTTGTTCGAGATCGAGGAGAACTCCATGTCACGTATGAAACGAGGCTCGACCATTGCCTCCACACTACTCCTGGTTGCCATGCTGATATCGGCATGCGAACAACCGTATTCGACGCCGCCCGTTGTCACCAACACGCCCATTGACCCCAACAGTTTTTTCTCGACGCCGATCGCAAGCCAACCGACGAGTATGCAGGACGTGGAGAACATTACCACGCTCACCGCGATTGCGGCTGAGGCGACGCCAACGCCGATCATCAGCGGCACCGAAGCGCCGGGCAGCGCAACGTTGACCCCCACTCCGATCATCGGGATCGTTCCAACCGCCACGCAGGCAGTGGCGTCCGTGCCGACGTCCACTTCGGCGCCTGTGGGGTCACGACCGACGACCTACACGTTGAAAAAGGGCGAGTTCCCATACTGCATTGCGCGCCGGTATAACGTTGACCCGGAGGCGTTGTTGCGGTTGAGCGGTTTGAGTTCCGGCGTTCTGTATCCCCCCGGCACGGTCCTGACCCTCCCGCAAAGCGGGACCTTCCCGGAGGAACGCACGTTACGAAGCCATCCCACGACTTATACCGTGACCTCCGCCGACGAAACGGTTTATGGCGTCGCCTGTCTGTTCGGCGACATCGAACCCTTGACGATCGCCCAGCACAATAACATCTCTGTTGACGCCGCGTTGACCGTGGGGCAGACGTTGAACATCCCATAGCGCGCCTGAACGTTGTAATCCAGCGAACCCGCGAACGTAGAGCCCGGCTGTGTGTCCGGGCTTTTGTCTTATAATCACCGCATCTTCATCGTAACGAGGTAAACGACATGCCATTCGAGTTGATCAGATCCGAAATGCTCATGCAGGGGCGCGCCTTCAAGATTCGCCGCGACCATCTCAAAACCCCCGACGGGCGCGAGACGAAATTCGAGATCATCGAACACGGCGGCTCGGTGATCCTCGTCCCGGTGGACGCGGACGGGAATCTGTTGTTCGTCCGCCAGTACCGCCACGCGGCGGGCGTTGACCTGCTCGAACTCCCTGCGGGGACGCGCGACGGCGACGAGCCGTTCGAGGAATGCGCGGCGCGCGAGATCCGTGAAGAGACGGGCATGGAGGCGGGCAGACTGCAAAAGGTCGGCGAGTTCTATCTTGCCCCGGGTTACTCCACCGAGTTCATGGTCGTTTACGTTGCCACAGACCTGAAATATAATCCACTCGAAGCGGACGACGACGAATTCTTATCGGTCGAAAAGATCCCGGTCGGCGAGGCAATTCAAAGGGCGGAAAGAGGCGAAATTCCCGACGCCAAATCGCTGGCGGCTTTGCTGCTGGCAAAACCGTATCTCAAATAAAAGTGACCCGCATCCAATCCCACCATTCTTATCCGAAATATGACAACAGGCACAAGTAATTAAGCCATTCATAACTAACAGGTTTTACCTGCGGGGGATACACTTGTTTGAATGGAAAAATCCAGGCGCTTGAGCCTGTTTCCAAAGGAGCAAGTAATGAAACAACCAGTCATCATGATAGACGGCAATGAAGCCACGGCGTCCGTCGCGCACCGCTCGAGCGAGGTGATCGCCATCTACCCGATCACCCCCTCCTCCGGCATGGGCGAATTCGCGGACGAGTGGTCAGCCAAAGGCAAACCCAATCTATGGGGCACGATCCCGCTCGTGATCGAGATGCAATCCGAGGGCGGCGCGGCGGGAGCGGTGCACGGCGCGCTCCAAACCGGCGCGCTCACCACCACCTTCACCGCCTCGCAGGGTCTTCTGCTAATGATCCCCAACATGTACAAGATCGCGGGCGAACTCACCAGCACGGTCTTTCACGTGGCGGCGCGCGCCATCGCCGCGCACGCGCTTTCGATCTACGGCGACCATCAGGACGTGATGGCGGTCCGCCAGACGGGTTGGGCGTTGCTGTCGTCCGGGTCGGTGCAGGAGGCGCAGGACTTCGCCGCCATCGCGCAGATGGCGACCCTGAAAGCCCGCGTGCCCTTCCTGCATTTCTTCGACGGATTCCGCACCTCGCACGAGGTCAACAAGATCTTCCAACTTACGGATGACGAACTCCGCCTCTTACTGGACCTGGACCTGATCCGTGCCCATCGAGCTCGCGCCCTTTCCCCGGAGCGCCCCGTGTTGCGCGGCTCCGCGCAAAACCCGGATGTCTACTTCCAGATGCGCGAGGCGGTGAACCCATACTACGCGGCAGTCCCCGCCATTACGCAGGAAGCCATGGACAAGTTCGCCCAGGTGACGGGCAGGCAGTACAACCTGTTCGATTACTTCGGTCATCCCGAAGCCGAACGCGTGGTCGTCATCATGGGTTCGGGCGGCGAGACGGCGGAAGAGACCGTGAGGTACCTGGCGAAAAGAGGCGAAAAGGTCGGCGCGATCCGCGTGAGGCTGTATCGTCCCTTCCCGGTGGAACATTTCGTCAAGGCATTGCCCGCGACCGTGAAATCCATCGCCGTGCTGGACCGCACAAAGGAACCGGGCGCATCCGGCGAACCGCTGTACCTGGATGTGGTCAACGCGCTGGTCGAAGGTCGCAGGTCAAATGTCAAAGTTATTGGCGGGCGATACGGACTTTCATCGAAAGAGTTCACCCCCGCCATGGTCAAAGCCACGCTGGATGAATTGAGCAAACCCGAACCCAAGATTCACTTTACCGTCGGCATCATTGACGACGTGGCGCATACCAGCCTCGACGTGGATGCCTCCTTCATCATCGAACCCGAAGACACGGTGCGCTGTGTATTCTTCGGTCTCGGCGCGGACGGCACAGTGGGCGCGAACAAGAACTCGATCAAGATCATCGGCGAGGAGACAGACAACTTCGCACAGGGCTACTTCTATTACGACTCGAAGAAATCCGGCACGGTGACCATGTCGCACCTGCGCTTCGGTCCGCAGCCGATCCGCGCACCGTATCTCATCGAGTTGAACCAGGCGAATTTCGTCGCCTGTCACCAGTTCACGTTCCTCGAACGCGTGGACATGCTCAAGTATGCAAAGACAGGAGCCACGTTCCTGCTCAACAGCCTCTACGGTCCTGAAGAAGTGTGGGATCACCTCCCTGTTGAAGTGCAGAAGGACATCATCGAGAAGGAACTCAAGTTTTACGTGATCAACGGCTATGAAGTCGCTGAAAAGACCGGCATGGGCGGGCGCATGAACACCATCATGCAGACCGCGTTCTTCGCCATCAGCGGCATCCTGCCGCGCGAAGCCGCCATCGCCGAGATCAAGAAAGCCATCGAGAAGACCTACGGCAAGCGCGGGGAAGCCGTCGTAAAGAAGAACTTCGAGGCGGTGGACAGCACGCTCGAGAATCTTTACGAGGTCAAGGTTCCGGCGGGGATCACGTCGAAGGTCACGCGCCGGGCTCCGGTCCCGAATGAAGCGCCGGAGTTCGTCCGCAATGTCCTCGGTGAGATCATCGGCTCGAACGGGGATAACATCCCTGTATCTGCGTTTCCCGTTGACGGCACGTTCCCGCTCGGAACAACGCAGTGGGAGAAGCGCAACATCGCGCTGGAGATCCCCGTGTGGGACGAGAATCTCTGTATCCAGTGCGGCAAGTGCGTGATGGTCTGTCCGCACGCCGTCATCCGCCATAAAGTGTACGACGAAAAGATCCTGGCGGAGGCGCCCGAAACGTTCAAGCACATGCCGTCGAAATTCAAGGAGTTTTCGCAAGGCTACGCCTACACGGTGCAGGTCGCGCCCGAGGATTGCACGGGTTGTACGTTGTGTGTGGAGGCTTGCCCCGTGAAGGACAAGACGCAGGTCGGGCGCCGGGCGATCAACATGGAGCCGCAGCCGCCCCTGCGCGAACAGGAAGCGAAGAACTGGGACTTCTTTATGAAGATTCCCGATTTGGATCGAAAATTGATCAACCCATCCACGATCAAGAATTCGCAACTGCTCCGCCCGTTGTTCGAGTTCAGCGGCGCGTGCGCGGGCTGCGGCGAAACGCCGTATGTGAAACTGGTCTCGCAATTGTTCGGCGACCGGGCGGTCATTGCCAATGCAACAGGTTGTTCCTCCATTTATGGCGGCAACCTCCCCACCACACCCTGGGCTGTGGACTCGAAGGGGCGCGGTCCGGCGTGGTCGAATTCGTTGTTCGAGGATAACGCCGAGTTCGGTCTGGGCATGAGACTGACGCTCGACAAGCAGAACGAATTTGCGCGCGAACTATTGCCCGCTTTCGAGAAGGAACTTGGCAAAGAGCTGGTCGAAGCCATCCTGAACGCGGATCAATCCGACGAGGCAGGCATCGAAGCGCAGCGCGAACGCATCGGCGAATTGAAGAACAAACTTGCCGGTTCGGAGGACCCGCGCGCCAAGGACCTGATCAGCCTTGCCGACAGCCTCGTCCAAAAATCCGTGTGGATCATCGGCGGCGACGGCTGGGCGTACGACATCGGTTACGGCGGTCTCGATCACGTGATGGCGAGCGGGCGCAATGTGAACATCCTCGTCCTCGATACCGAGGTGTACTCCAACACGGGCGGGCAGGCGAGCAAGTCCACGCCGCGCGCGGCGGTGGCGAAATTCGCCATGGGCGGCAAGTCCCTGCCCAAGAAGGACCTGGGTCTGATCGCGATGTCGTACGGTTACGTGTACGTCGCCCGCGTCGCGATGGGCGCTAACGACCAGCAGACCCTGCGCGCGTTCCTCGAGGCTGAGTCTTACGACGGTCCTTCGCTCATCATCGCCTACAGTCCGTGCATCGCGCACGGCTACGACATGGCGCGCAGCCTCGACCAGGCGAAACTGGCGGTGCAGTCCGGTCACTGGCCCATGTATCGCTACGATCCGCGCCTCGTCCAACAGGGACAAAATCCGCTCATCATCGAATCGAAGGAACCGAGCATCCCGATCTCGAAGTATGCCTACAACGAGACGCGCTACAAGATGCTTACGCAAATGGACGAGGAACGCGCCGAACAACTCATGCGTGAGGCGCAGCAGGACGCCAAATCACGCTGGACGTTATACCAGCAGATGGCATCCATGCACTACAACGGCTCGAATGGAAGCGAACAGGAATAGGCGCGAACGGGGCGGGAGATCATCCCGCCCCATCCATTTGGAGACTACCATGACGGATCTTTCCACAACTTATCTTGGTCTGAACTTAAAGAACCCGCTCGTCGCCTCAGCCTCTCCCCTCTCGAAAAAGATCGACCGCGCAAAGAGACTCGAGGAGGCAGGGATTTCCGCCATCGTGATGTATTCGCTCTTCGAGGAGCAGATCATCCACGAAAGCCTGGAACTGGATCACTACCTGAATCGCGGCAGCGAATCGTTCGCGGAGGCTCTGTCCTACCTGCCGGACGGCGGCTTATATGGCATCAGCCCGGAAAAGTACCTGAACAACGTGGCAGGGTTGAAGAAGGCGCTGTCCATTCCCGTGATCGGCAGTTTGAACGGCGCCTCGAAGGGCGGCTGGACGAATTATGCCCGCAAGATCGAAGAAGCGGGCGCGGACGCGCTCGAACTCAACATGTATTACGTCGCCACCGACGTGGATATGACTTCCGGCGACATCGAGGATATGCAGGTGGAACTGGTGGCGGAGGTGAAGTCCGCGATCAACATTCCGCTGGCGGTGAAGATCAGTCCGTTCGTCACCTCGATTCCCAATTTTGTAAAACGGATCGCAGACGCGGGCGCAGACGGGCTGGTTCTATTCAATCGTTTCTACCAGCCCGATTTCGACCTGGAGGAACTCGATATCGTCCACAGCCTCGACCTTAGCACGTCAGCCGAACTGCGTCTTCCGCTGCGCTGGATCTCGATATTGTATGGGAAGGTGAATGCGGATTTCGCATTGACCAGCGGCGTGCATACCCACTTCGACGTGTTGAAGGCGATGATGGCGGGCGCGAAGGTCGCGATGATGGCGTCGAATCTGCTTCATAACGGCGAGCAGGTCGTCGGTCCGATGCTGAACGACCTCGAGGCGTGGATGAAGGAACGGGAGTACGAGTCCATCCGACAGATGCAGGGGAGCATGTGTCAGAGATCCGTGAAGGAACCGGCGGCGTTCGAACGGGCGAATTACATGAAGGTGCTCGGGTCGTTCAGGGAATTGCCGTAAACGATCACTGAATCAACAAAAGGCTCTCGAAGGATCGGGAGCCTTTTACGTTGCAAATAATATGGCAATTATTCAGACGGAGCGGGGGTCGTCTTGCGCTGGCGGAATGTGATGCGGGCGCGGGTCAGGTCGTAGGGCGACATCTCCATCGCCACGCGATCGCCGAGGAGGATGCGGATGTAATGTTTGCGCATCTTGCCCGAAAGGTAAGCCAGCACCTCATGGCCGTTATCCAGCCGCACGCGAAACTGCGTGCCGGGCAACGCCTCCACCACGACCCCTTCTGCGCGAATCTTATCTTCTTCCTTTGCCATGTTTCCTCTTTCCACTCGTTTCACTCGCCATCGCGGGTGAACGTGCGCCGCTTGATGCGGCGGATCGCCTTCTTCCTTTCCATGCGGCGCTGTTCGCTCTTGGAAACGAACCAGCGTTTGCGGCGGACCGTGCTCAGGACTCCGCTCTTGACGACCTTCTTGCGAAAGCGTTTGAGCAGGGAATCCTGGGATTCGCCGTTGCGTAAATTTACAGATGCCAAAACAAGTCACCTCCTTTCCGCATGGAAATTGCCGAAAAAAAAACGGCCGATGTGCAAAACTCGGCCGAGGGCATGGTGCAAACAGGAAGGAACGCCAAAATGATCGCCGGATCAAAACGTACGTTTCACACTCCTCATTTTACATAAACGGGATGTCAGCCATCCCTCAACCGAGAACTCGCGTCGTTATTATACACGATTCACGCGCACAAGCAAAGCCCGCGCGCCGAAACGGGTTAAAAAAAGAAAAAGTCCCCTGGCAATGACCTACTCTCCCAGGAGGTCGCCCTCCAAGTACCATCGGCGCTGACGGGCTTAACTGCCGGGTTCGGGATGTTACCGGG
>JAANMT010002895.1_pt1 | contig 13247 bp, 6 predicted proteins | sample 7279711 | NCBI WGS metagenome assembly JAANMT01 (sample SAMN14094538, study PRJNA606508) | bioreactor metagenome | isolation source: A lab-scale SPAN reactor treating ammonium-rich wastewater day 1 | place: Ireland: Galway | collected 2017-01-16 | reverse complement strand
ACCGGAAATGGTGACCTTGCCCGTTGCCAGGTCAGCAGCCACATTGACTGAGACAGGGATAACAGTCAATTCTGCCGGGCCACCAATGTCTTTGGCATGGGCCGGAGTCAATAGAATCTTTGCCGAATGAGAGCCATAGGGCTGATCCGGGGGGAGCTGAACTGTGGCGTCCAGGGTTGCTGTCGAATCACCAGGAATCATCAGGGTGGAGATGCTTGTGCTCAGCCAGGGGCAGTCTGTTTCCTGGAAGAAGCGCACACGGACCCGGATTCTTGAGGCAAACCCCTCGGGTGGCCCTTTATAATGCTGAATCCCGATCCAGATGCCGTCATGCATTTTCGACAGCGGTTTAGCAATGGACATTTTAAGAGTGGTGCCCTTCACAAAGCCTGCATCGAAGCGCATATATTCACCCGTATCGATCTCATTCGCTTCAACCAGCCCTGGGACTGCCCCGAGAGAATCGTCCACCAGCCTCCCATCGCGGTCCCAGTCGGTCCAATCATAAGCCAGCAGGATATAACGATTTTCCGCCGGTGGTTTGAGTGTGCCGGGATCCCCTGGCACAAAGTCCGTATCGAAATCCTCGAAGGGGAAAATGGCCTCGATGATCATGTGATCCGTGCCTGGAGGAATCGTATTCACTCCGGGACCTTGGAGAAGGTGCAGGTAATGCGGCTGCCTGGCATCATAGGCCTCCAGGGGTGAGGCGACAGTATCGATGGTGAAATCGGTGTGGGCAAATTCCTTTAATTGTGAATCCTTAATCTGGAGGCTCACCGGTGTGGATGCAGTATTCGCCACCTGGAAAGAGTGCTGATGAGCATCTCCCGGATAGGCAATCGTTGAATAAGCCGGGTGATTCTGGCCACGGTAATTTCCGGCGATCAGGAGGGGCGGTTCGACAAGGATCCCCTCCTGGCCAGAGGCAAGCGCCACAGCCCGCCCGGCATGAATTCGCCCGGCTCCCTGGCGAAACACATCGTAATGCAGATCAGACGCGGAGTTCATCAGGATTTTGCGAACTGTATGCGGGCCAGGCCATGTCCCATGGGACTGTTTGTATGCCTGAAACACCAGGGCTGCAACCGCGCAGGCTCCCGGACCCGCCAGGCTGGTACCAGAAAATGAACTCCAGGCTTTCCAGCCATCGTGTACTGCATTGAGTGGCCGATCCCCGCTGACTGAGGAACCATTGGCAACCAGATTCACACCCTGCTGGCCATCGGACAGCAGACCCAATGAACTGAAACTGGCAATTTCACCTGAAAGGACCTGAGTCATGCTCTGGATTGAATCAAACACATTACCGGTATCGAATGTGGTGCAGGCGCCCACCTTGATAGTGTTGAATGCTATCGGCGAGAATACTGTTCCATATCCCGGTCCCGAATTCCCCACAGCTTTGACCCAGGCGGTTTCTGGTGCAATTGTCCTGTTCAACCAGTCGATAAACCGGCTGTAAAAATCCCAACCCTCGGCTTCGGCATAGTACACATAGCTCTGGTTGACGATGTTGGGTTCATCTCCAGTGTTTGGGAGTCCGTCGTAACCCAAAGCACAGACCAGCTGGAAATCAGTCTCGAATCCGGAAAGACCGGGGCCCATGGCTATGATCCGAGCACCTCGGGCAGGACCCTGGACCATCCCGTCTCCTGGCCCTGAATAGGGCGGCTTGATGGGAGGCGGATTGCCGTTGATGATTCCCTGCCCCACAGCGCAAGAAGCGACACCTGTTCCATGTTCCCCATGAAGCCGTGGATCGTCGAGCGTGAAGGCGACCAGGCTGCCCTTGGCAGGAGGGGCTGCCCCATACAGCCAGTCCGACACCGGTACGGGATGGATCCCGTCAGCAATGAAGTACACCATCCCGCCGGAGACATCGGGGTAACCATCGGTTCCCTGGGCGCCAACCTGAGAGTTCCAGACATCCCTGAAGGAGATTTCATTGCCTCTGTAGCAGGGCTTTTCGTCGGTGAAATCGAAATCCGCATCCAGATCGACATAAACCGTGTTATACCCTGGCCCACGGTTGGCTGTGTCAGGATGGTCGACCACAAGGACGGCCGGGGTCATGCCATTGAGAACATCCAGTGCCAGCGTTGTGTCCGGGTGAAGGCCGAAGTGGTAATGGCCTGACACACTTTCGGTCAGAAAGGTGAATTCGTGTGTCTCTGGCACGCCATTATTCAAGATGTCGAAGAATGCAGTCGATGTCGATCCGTGGACTGTGACCATGGGATCGGTGGAAGTATCTGAGTACCAGGTGCCGAAAAAGGTCTGGTTGAGAAACAAACGGACCATGGATTTGCTGTCAAAACAGATCGGCCAACCGAAATAAGGCGAGTTGGGATCCTCCACTCGTGCCTGAGTTCCATGGAGATCGGGGTGGGCGAAGTCGATCCCGGTGTCAATGATGGCGATCTTGACGCCAGCGCCATCGATTCCCCGGTCCCATGCCTCCTGAACACCCAGCAGATCATTACCGAACCAGCTTTTGTGGTTGGACTGGCCGGGCTGGATGGGGGCTTTCATTTGGCTTCGGTCGTGTGGGGGCGCATTCTGCAGGGCTTTCAGAAATTCCTTTCTGGAGACTCCTTTGGGGCCTGCTTCATTGAGATGAAAATCTGGCCACTCAGGTGGGGGAGCAGTGCTTACGCCTTCAATGGCTGTGACTTCGGGCAGAGAAGCCAAGGCCCTCACGTCGCGAATGGCAGCGACACCCCGCAGCATTCTGATTCCGACAACCTCGACTTCCCGCAGCTGATTGATGGGAAGCCGGCTTTTGGATTCCTTCTCGATAAATACAGTCACCGGGACTTCCTGGTTCTCACCCTTTTCGCTCGATGAACGAAGGGATGGGCTCATTTTAGATATGGGATCCTGACTGGAAGCCGAAAGAAATCCCCAGATATCGGCCAGGATCAGGATGGACATGAAGAAGCAGGCATAAGGGGTCCTGAACAGAACTCCGAATCGATTTGCCATTTTGTGGGTCACCCCTTCAATAGGAACAGACCGTGGACAGACTGGATCAGTCTTTCGCGGATCAGACAAACAGGTTAAGAGGTGAGATGGACCGTTGCAAGCAAAATATCGGTGGGGGTTGGACCCTTTCATTTCCTTTCCGCAGTTCCTCTCCGGTGATTGATCCCATCGATCGATCGGACTATCTTTTCCTCCATCCGATCCCCAATAACGCCTGAATTGAACAGCAGGCTTTGAGGATGCCATGTAAAGAAAGGTTGCACAGAATGATTCCAGTAACTGGACGAAAAAGAATGTGGATAGCAGTGATGCTCATAATCCTGCCAGCCTTTCTGCCATTGGCCTCATGGGCGAATCAGGAACCTGAATCCATAGAAAGCCGTTGGCCACGAGAGATAGCGAGGCCGGGTGGAAAGATCGTCATCTACCAGCCTCAGCTTTTATCACTCAAAGACATCAGCTTGACTGCACGGACAGCGGTGGCTGTGACCCCGAAGGGCAGCGGCCAGCCGATTTTTGGCACCATCTGGATTACTGGGCGAATCCGCACAGACCGTGAAAACCGGCTGGTTCACTGTGAGAAGTTTTTTATCACACAAGTGCGCTTTCCAGGTGCCACACGGGAACAGAAAGTGCTTCTGCAGCAGATTCTGAAAGAGGAGGCGCCTCAAGGAGGAATCACCTTCTCTCTCGATGAGCTGGTGGCCATGCTGGAGCTGGCAGAAAGGTCCGAACAAACCTCCGAGCAGCTCGGAACCGCTCCGCCGGTGATTATTTCCACGACCTCTCCAACGATCCTGATCACACTGGATGGAGATCCCATCCTTCGGCCAGTACCTGGAAAGGGCCTCATGCGGGTGATAAACACCCCCTTTGCGATGGTTCAGGACACGGCTTCCGGGTTATTCTTTCTCCGAGCAGGTCAACAGTGGTGGAAAGCCCCGGCCTTCCAAGGCCCCTGGGAGGTTACAGAGGATCTGCCCGCCACTGTGTCTTCGCTTCTCCCTGCCCCGAAAAAGCCTGTTTTATCTTCCGGCCCGGACGGGCAGGAGATCCCCCGGATTGCTGTGGCCACAGAGCCGACCGAGCTGGTCGAACTCAGCGGTGAAGGGGAGCTGGGTTTTGTGGATGAAACAAAACTGTTCTATGTCGACAACTCAGACCGCGATATTTTTGTCGATGGAGACCAGCTTTATGTCCTTCTGTCCGGGCGCTGGTTCACAGCATCGTCAAAGAATGGCCCATGGTCTTATGTTCCACCGGTAAAGCTCCCGGAAGAGTTCAAAAAAATCCCAGCCACCTTCGAACGCAGCCATGTCCGTGTCCATATCGATGGAACCAGAGAAGCTCAGGAGGCCAGGCTTGACACCTCCATACCCCAGACGGCGGCCATCAAACGTTCCGACCAGAGCCTGAAAGTTTATTATGATGGAGTGCCACAATTCGATCCGGTGGTTGGAACTCCATTCATGTATGCCACCAACACCCCCTTTGATGTTCTCGAACAGAATGGGCACTACCATTGCTGTTTTGAGGGAGTCTGGTACGACTCGGACAGTACCGATGGGCCTTGGACTGTATCGACCTCAGTTCCCTCCGAGGTTTCGGGAATCCCCCCCCAGTGCCCACTCTATCCGGTCAAATTTGTGCACATTTATGACCACACAGAGGATGTGGTCTATGTTGGCTACACACCCGGATATCTCGGCTCATACATCCAGGATCAGGGGGTTGTGTTCGGGACAGGGCACCATTACCCATCCTGGTCCGGCAAGAAATATTTCCCGCATCAGGAGACTTATGGGTTTGCGGCTTTGTACGATCCCCTTTCAGGGAGCTGGATGTTTTCTCCCCCTCGGCTTGGGAAAGGGACCTGGGCAGACTCTGTCTTATCCGCACTCGAAGGTGGAGAAAAACCATGGCTCGGAGAGGAAGGCTGGTGGGGGATTGGAAATTATCCCGGGTTCGGTTCACACCTCAGGCCCCTTCTTGTCGCCAAAGATGAAATATCCATGCCGACCACCGAGCTCGACAACCTGTATCTTCACCAGAAGCAACGGCTTGCGCAGGCATCCTGGGGCGGCCGCCTTCAGCGCGTGCCGGGGGGTGGCAACGAGGTTTGGGATAACGATAAGTTGCCGGCAACTCCAAAGGCGGAGAGCTCCGCAGCATCACCAGGGGATGGGTCTGAGGCTGATGCAGCGATTCTCGGGAAAAGTTCAGATGAACGATGGGAAAGCCTGAAACGCCTGTCGCAGGCTGAGCAGGAATCCCGGGAGGCCCAGGCGGCGGCCCGAAACAGCACAGCGGCGGTGACCGGCGACCTTTATACAGACGAAGAGGGAAATGTCTATCACCAGGGAGATCATGGGTGGGAGAGCGTTGGTGGCAGCTCGGAAAGCCAGGCGGAAGAAAGCGCCAGAATTTCCAGCCGTAAGAAGGATCTGGACCGGGAATGTGACTCCCGGAAACGTGGCGTGAACCGGCGCCGTGACCTCATCCACAGCACAGGCCGGATGAGCCGTTCACGTGGGTTCGGCTCAGGCCTCGAGTACGAAAGCGCCTCGGATTTCTATGATGAAATGGGTTTTATCCGAATCCCGGCCTTTGGCCAGTAGCAGGGAATCGAGATTCACTTTTGTTGCGCCGCCAGTCCCTGAGAAGTTCCCCATCAGGCGATCTGGGCGCTGCTTTCGGAATGGCGGTCGAAAGCGAACAGGACCTTGAACTGCTCTTCGCACAACCTTCGATAAAGACCATCCTGTTCCAGAAGGGAGCCATGGGTTCCGGTCTCCCGGATATGCCCCTCTTCGAGGACAATAATCCGGTCGGCATTCATCACTGTGGAGAGACGGTGCGCGATGATGAGAGTCGTGCGCCCGATGAGCAGTTGTGACAGTGCCTTAGAGATGGCATTTTCGGATTCGCTGTCGAGCGCAGAGGTGGCTTCATCGAGGATCAGGATGGGCGGATCCTTCAGAAAGGCCCGTGCGATGGCGATGCGCTGTTTCTGCCCGCCGGACAGTCCTGTCCCTTTTTCACCCACCAGTGTTTCGTAGCCATCAGGCAGGGCAATGATGAAATCATGGGCATTCGCTGCCTGGGCAGCCTGCCGGACCTGTTCCTGAGTCGCGGAAGGGTTCCCATACAGGATGTTCTCTTCGATGGTGCCGCTGAAGAGGATCACCTCCTGGGGAATCAGTCCGATCTGGTCGCGGAGAGATTTGACCCGGATATCCCGGATATCGTTCCCATCAAGAAAAATCTGCCCCTGGGAGATATCGAAGAAACGCGGGATCAACGAAACCAGGGATGATTTTCCTGCGCCACTCGGGCCGACCAGTGCAACTGTTGAATGAGGTTCGATGATCAGGTTGACATCCTTGAGGATGGGTGAACCTGGGGAATATTCAAACCTCACATCCCGGAATTCGATCCGCCCCCGGACAGACTGGATATCACCTGCCCCCGGCCGATCGACAATGTCCGGGACGACATCGAAAATTTCAAAAATTCTTTCCATGGCGGCGAGTGAGTTCTGAACGACAACATTCAAGTCGGCAAACCTTGTCAATGGTGTCTGGAATTGTGGAATGAGCAGAAGAAAGCTGGTCAATTCACCTGGGCTAAGCCCTGCCTGGCGGGTTGTCATGCCACCTGCCGAATCGAGATGGACTGTGTGGAGCACCCGGGAAGCCCCCACCCAGAGAACCAGGAGCGGCGCAATGACACTGAAGGAATGGAATATGGCATGAAAAAAAGCGCTGAAACGGGCATTCGAGATCTGCTCATGGTAAAGCTCGAGGTTCCCTGAAAGAAAGCGCCGCTGTTCTTTTCGCTCCCCATTGAATGCCTGGACAATCGCCATACCGGTGAGTTTTTCATGAACATGCCCACTCATCTCAGCCAGCCTTTGCTGCATCTGAAGGCTGGATTCTTTGATACGGGGATTGAAGTATCGGAAACAGAAGAATTGGAACGGAATCAATGCAAAGACCAGCAGTGCCAGTTGCCTGTCCTGGTAAAGCATGATTCCGCCGATCAGGACAGCAGTCACGGCATCCATCCAGATATTGGTGCAGGCCGACCCGATGAAGTTTCGGGCCAGCTCGATATCACTGAACAGCCTCGAGAGCAGAGAGCCTGTCCTTTCGCGGGAATAGAAGCTGAGAGAAAGGCGCTGCATGTGCTGAAAGAGCGCCACACGCAGGCCAAGAATGCCGAGATATTGCGCTTTAGAGGCCAGGTAATGGCGGAAAAAAACACCGATCCCACAAAGCATGAATCCCGCAGCCAATCCGCTGCAGATCCAGTGGATCGAGTGTTGTTTATCTTCCAGTGTCATGCTGCCGGATTGCAGGACACCATCCACAATCATCCCCGCAGCGACCGACCAGACCACCGGCATACCGAATTTGACGACACCGAGCAGGGTCGCACCGGCCAGCAGCAGGAGGTGAGGTCTGACATACCCGAGGAAACGGCGAAGCGGACTGGATGCGATGAAGAGAGATGCAAAAACTCCTGGATGAACCAACCTGGAACCATGAACAGCCGATCGTGAACCGGTCAATGACTGAAAAATCCCCCAAACATTAACTTACCAGCACAAATTTTATTATAACCAGCTGAATATGGTGGATGGAAGGAGCATCGAGATGCTTGACACCCGATCCAAAGGAAGGTTATCTACATTCCAAAAGGAATCATTCATGAACACGACGGTCATCCTGTTGCTGGTGCTGAGCCAAATTCCTGCCGGAGGCAAAAGCCCGCTTCTGGTCACTCGGGAACCTCTTTATATCGCCAGGGTCCAGTATTACGGAGGGGATTACTACACCGACCCGACCGCACTGCCGAATCTGGCGGCATTTGCCAGCGAAAAGACCGGCACAACCTGGAAGCCGCTGGATGGTTCGGCCACCCTGCTCGATCCGAAACTGAGTTCGTATCCAGTGTTGTACCTCACAGGGCATGGAGATATCCAGTTCAAGAATGCCGAGATCCTGGCATTACGACAATACCTGGAGGAGGGTGGGTCCCTGCTGGTCAACGATAATGGGCCGGCGCGCAGCGGAAACTCCATCGATGCAGCCTTTCGGCGTGAAATCGCCCGGGTTCTTCCAGACCATCCATTGATTGAACTCCCAAAGGATCATCCTGTATTCAGCTGCTATTTCCAGTTCCCGGATGGCATCCCGCAGATCCATCGCCATGATGAAGAGCAGCCTCCAAGGTTATTCGGGATTTATGTCCGTGGGCGCCTGGCGGTGCTGTATGACTGGAACAGTGACATCGGCAATGGCTGGGAGGATCCACAAGTTCATAAAGACCCCGAAGAGAAACGCCAGGAAGCTCTCCGGATGGGTACCAACCTTCTGATGTATGCCCTGCTTCAATAGAAAATCATTCGGTTGAAGATGCAATATGATTGATCCTGTCTACCTCTGCCTGAGAGAGCGGATAATCGACAGCCTCGACAATCTCATCCAGCTGCATGGCATTGCGCGCCCCACAGATCGCGCAGGTCAGGCCCGGTTGAGCCAGCACCCAACTGACAGACAGCTGGGTCACTGTACACTCCCGCTTCTCGGCAAACTCTTTTAGCTGGTCGATGATCCGCAGGTTTCTCTGGAAGGCCTCCTCGGTGAAATCCGGATGATCGCGGCGGTGGTCGCCCTCCGGGAATTGCGACTGGGAGTCAAACTTCCCGGTCAGAAGCCCGGAGGCAAGCGGGCTGTAGGCCAGAACACCGATCTCATTCTCATCGCAGAATGGAAGCACTTCCGCCTCGATCTCACGGTGAAGGAGGTTATAAAGGGGCTGAATAGATTCGTACCGTGCCGTGTCAAGAGCGACTTCGAGATCCCTGATCCCGAAGTTCGAGAGGCCGCCATAACGGATCTTGCCTTCCTTCTGGAGTTCCATGAGCGCCTCCATGGGTTCAGACACCGGGGTTTTGTTGTCCGGCCAGTGGATCTGATAGAGGTCGATCACCTCCCGTTTGAGGCGTTTGAGAGATGCTTCACAAGCCCGCTTGAGGTATGCCTTTTCATTGGAGACTCCAGTCATCCATTTATCATCGAACAGAACCGCTCCCTTGGTGGCAATATAAACATCCGACTGGCCCTCCAATCCCCTGGCCACGACTGATTCGGATCGCCCGCCGCCATAGATATCGGCTGTATCGAAAAAGTTGATGCCTGCATCCAGTGCAGCATGAATGGCTTCTATGGATTCATCATCATCGGATTTTCCCCACCACCAGCCACCAAACGCCCAGGTGCCGAAGCAGATTCGGCTGACCCGCATGTCCGAACGGCCCAACTGAAGATAATCCATTGTCCCTCTCCTCCCTTTTACAAGATTCCCGAACGAGATCCATGCTTCGTGAAAAAAACCCTGCCATGCTTTTCAGGGCCTGGAAATGAAAAAAGTCTAGACGATCCATGAATTGGATAACAGAAGAAAAGGAAATTGTGGAAACCATTCCTTTCAGTTTCTCTGAAGTGTTGTTATGATGATCGTTGATCCGGGAGTTGGCTTTGAAGGGCAGCCCCCCCTCACTACCCTTGATTTTGAATGATCGAGCCTGAAGGAGGATATCCATCATGAATCGCCGCGAATTTCTGAAAACAGCCGCTGTCAGCACTGCTGTGCTGCAGATGAATCACGGCATAGGCGCCGATCCTGTCTATGCTCAGTCCTCATCATTTCCGAAACGGGAGTTCGGGCGTACCGGAGAAAAGATTTCAATCATCGGATTCGGTGGAATTGTCGTCACCGACCAGGAACAAGCCGATGCCAACCGTTATGTCGCTGAAGCAGTGGAGCGGGGGATCAATTATTTCGATGTGGCCCCCACCTATGGAGATGCGGAAATCAAGCTCGGGCCTGCCCTCGAACCTTACCGTAAAGGTGTATTCCTGGCCTGCAAAACCACCGAAAGAACCCGGGAGAAAGCCGAAGCGGAACTGCAACGGTCCCTGGAAAGGCTGCGGACCGACCATTTCGATCTTTATCAGCTGCATGGCCTGGTCGATGTGGCCAAGGATGTGGATGTCGCTTTTGGAAAAGGGGGAGCCATGGAGCTGTTCATCGAGGCCAGGAAAAGTGGAAAAATCCGTCACATTGGCTTCTCGGTTCATTCAGTTGAAGCCGCCCTGGCAGCGATGGACCGTTTCGATTTCGACTCGATCCTTTTCCCGGTCAATTTCGCCTGCTATTCCAAGGGGGATTTCGGACCTCAGATCATGAAGAAGGCCAGAGAGAAAGGGATGGCATGCCTGGCGCTGAAGGCACTGGCACGCCAGAAATGGCCGGACAATGACCCCGCGCGCGCTGCTTATCCCAAGTGCTGGTACCAACCCCTGTCCGATCAGCGCGAGATGGATTTGGGCTTGAGGTTCACACTCAGCCAGCCGATTGTTGCCGCGATTCCTCCCGGAGAGATCGACCTGTTCCGGAAGGCGATGGACATTGCGCAGTCATTCAAACCGATCACGGAGGGGGAGCTCGAGGAGCTCTACCAGCTGGCTTCGAGCCTGAATCCGATATTCAGCGTGGCATGACATTAAAAAAGGGGCGGTCTGGAAGGATCGCCCCTTTCATGGTTTTTATCTCGAGGGTTTCTCAGCCGGCTTCCTGAAGGGATAAATCCGGCGATGGACCGACATCCGGCCAGCCCTGGTCATCGGGCTGCAGATTCTCCCAGTTGAAAAACAGGCGCCCCCAGTCGCTGTGCAGCGCCTCTTCGACACGCTCCTTGCCGATAAAGGGGTACCAGTAGTAATCATGGTACGCAATGCTCGCGACATACGCCCAGGGAGCCAGCCAGGTCTTCAAAGACCATTCGACCGGGCGTTTCAAGCCACCCCAGTAAATCTTATGCTGCATCCGGCTGGCGAAGGTCATCTTCTGGTACGGCCCGACAAAATGCCAGTTTTCACCAGCGACATCCGGATCGCCAACCACCTCAATTTCTTTCGGGTCGCCGACACCAAGGCCCATGTCATGAGAAAGCCGGATAAACTTGATTTCATCAAGCGGCTTGAATCCCATCAGGCTGGCCGACATGGCATCGATGGCAACCTGGTCGGCAGAGGCGAGAATGACATTTTTCACATGGGGGACCATGCAGCGCGGTCCCGGGCCATCACCGGCGAATGTTCCATCCATGACCGCGAACACACCGGTGTGGATTTTTTTCTGGATCATGAGCAAGTCCACCAGAGTTTCATGGATGACCTCATGGGTCCAGTGGCGTTTTTCATTCAACAGGCCACCAAAAGCATTCTTCATCGCTCCCGTCATGGTGGTGAAAACATGAGTTTTCACTGTGGGCAGATGAATGATGTTTTCTCCGATAAAACGTTTAGGAATATGGAACCCATTCGGATAAACCTTATTTAAAACCAGAAACTTAGAAGCAACCTCCGCACCGACAGCATCACGGACATTGATCCAGGGTTCGTTTTCATAAAGGTGGACATTCCCGATGCCATGCTTCTGAACCACCGGGAGATGTTTGTTGAGGACCTCGCCTTTTTTGGAGGAAACCACAACAGTCCGGTTGTGGCAGGCATGAATTTTATCACGGCTGTAACCCCTGTTGAGCAATGCACGGATCACTCCTTCGAGCTGCCAGGGGGTTGTCGAGCAGGCTGGGTAGAAGTGATGCCAGCTGATGTTGACCTTCAAGGCTGTTTCGGTTGTTTTTGGGAGGGTGTCCTCGACACCGGCAAGAGTCATGGCGCGCTGAACATCGGCCAGATAAGTCCGTGGACTTGTTCGAACCACAGCAACTTTAGATCGAGACATGATACCACCTTTCTGTATTCGATCTTTCGAACACTCTTATTTTTCTGTCAACAAAGATAATCGGCCTCCGCAATACATAATTAAACCTGAATCGATGCGGCAAGTCGAGGGTGTCAGTTTTAACCTACCCTTGCGAAGGTGAGGAAGTAACGCATAATCCGCTTGAAGGAGATGCATTCGATACCGGCTCTATGAATTATTCGATCGGAATTCTATTCCTCTTTATACTGACCATAGTCGGATTCCTGTTCAGATCAAGGTATCTGGATCGGCCACTTTCCGGCAGGTACCGTTTCGGCCTGGCACTCCTTCAGGCGATCCCTCTTCTTCTTCTCGCCTGGCTGCTGATCGATCCCCGTTTCCATGGCGGCTACAAGGAGACCCTGACAAAGGTGATCGCGCTGGTGGTGGACGACTCCCCCAGCATGTCTCTTTCCGATGATGAATCCGGAGGGACACGCCTCGAAGCGGCAGAGAAGTGGGTCGAGGACATACAGAGGGATTGGCAGGAAGAGCCGCATCAGGCGCAGATATCAGCTTTCCGAACCAGCCAGCTGGTTCCCGCCGGTGTTTCTGCCTCAGATTATGCAGCGGTGATTGAAGGCCTCCTTCAGAAGATTCAACCGGACCGTCTGGCATCGGTCATTCTCATCGGAGATGGCCAGCATCATGGGCCACAGTCCCCGGTTCTCGCAGCCGACAGCCTCGGTGTTCCAATGAATACTGTTGGAATTGGAGCGGCCCAAAAATCAGAGTTCATCCAGGCCCGCTGGATTGAGGCGCCGGGCGAGGTGGCCCCCGGAACTCCATTCCTGTCACGCTGGCAGGTGGAATCCGATACAACCGAGCCTGTGGCGGCGGAGGTTCATATCACCTTTGCTTCCGATGAGGTTCTCTCTCGCGATATTTCACTGGAACCGGCCCATTCGATGCAGGAGGATTGGATTGGCTTGCGGTCAGTCAAGAGTGGAATGCACCTCCTCAGGCTGGTTGTAAACTCGAAGCGAACCGGCGAATTGATCACACAGGCCACTGCAAGCATCCATGTCGAAGCCTCAACTCCGAGCATCCTGATCCTGGAGAGCGAACCCTCAAGGCTGGCTCAGTCGTTCAGCCAGGCGGTCCTCCATAACGGCCGATACCGCATCCTACGGCCAGTGAGCCTGGGAGATGGGAGCGGGATACTGTGGGATCTTTTCCGCAGTGACACAGAAAGCCAGGCGAAAGCACCCTGGTCTCATGAGAAAATGGTTCGATTGGATCCTTCCCATTGGGAAGCCTTGCTCGAAGAAACCCTTCCGAATATCAACATGCTGGTGCTCGGTAAAAATCCACTGGGAAGGATGCCGGCGAAATGGCTGGAGGTGCTTGAACAACACTTTCAATCGAATCGAACCGGGTTGCTGGCGCTCCCGGCTCCGTTCATGCGTTGCACGAAA
>JAANMT010002894.1_pt1 | contig 13248 bp, 15 predicted proteins | sample 7279711 | NCBI WGS metagenome assembly JAANMT01 (sample SAMN14094538, study PRJNA606508) | bioreactor metagenome | isolation source: A lab-scale SPAN reactor treating ammonium-rich wastewater day 1 | place: Ireland: Galway | collected 2017-01-16 | reverse complement strand
TGGTGCGCTACACCCTGATCGGTCTGTGGGGCGCGTTCGGCGCGCCGTGGGTGTTCGTGCGGGCCGGGCTGGCAGAAGGGCATGCAGACGGTGATTAGCAGCCGGGTGGGGACGGCGCTCCTGGCGCTGATCGTCGCCGCGTACCTGGCCGTCGGGTCGCTGTACGCGGTCTATACCCCGCCCTGGCAGTCGCCCGACGAACCGGCCCATGCCAACTACGTCGCCCAGGTGGCGGGCGAGGGCTGCTGCCCGGTGCTTGCCCCCGGCGACTGGGATGCCGCGCACCTCGACGAACTGAAGGCAGCCGGTTTCCCCGACGACGCCGATCTCTCCCCCATCGAGTACGAGGATCACCAGCCGCCGCTCTACTACCTGATCGCCGCGCCCGTCTATCACCTTGCGGGCGGCGACCTGATCGCGCTGCGTCTGGTGTCCGTGCTGCTGGGGGCGGGGGTCGTCGTGGCCGCTTATCTGGCCGGAGCGCGGTTGCTGCCCCACCGCCGGACGGTGGCGCTCGCCGCCGCGCTGATCGTCGCCTTCATCCCGCAGCACGTGGCGATGCTGGCGAGCGTCAACAATGACGGCCTGGCCTGGCTGGTAATGGGCGTGCTGATCGTTGCTGCGCTTGCCTACCTGGGCCTGCCCGGCGATGCGCTAGGCGGCCCGGTCAGCGCGCGCCGCCCTCACGCGGCGGTGCTTGGCGGGCTGGCCGGGATCGCCTTTCTGACCAAGCTGACCGCTTACAGCCCGGCGGCGCTGGCCGTGGCGGTGGCTGTCGCGCTGCGCTGGCGCATCGAGCGCCGCCCGGCGCGCTGGCTGCTCAACCAGGCGCTGTGGGTGGCAGGCCCCGCGCTGGTGCTCGGCGGGCTGTGGTGGGCGCGCAATCTGGCGATTTACGGCTGGCCCGATTTGCTGGCCCAGGGGACGCACGATGTGGTCGTCGTCGGGCAGCTCCGCACGGCAGAGCTCGTCGCGCAGATCGGCCTTGGCGCGGCGCTGGGCCGCTTCCTGACCACCACCTATCAGAGCTTCTGGGGCCAGTTCGGCTGGATGGCGGTCCCCATGCCGGCCCGCGTCTACCTGCTGACCGGCCTGTTCTTGCTGGTGAGCGCCGCCGGGCTGGTGCTGCGCCTTATCGCCAGCCCGCTCCGGCGCATGCCCGCTCCGCGCCTGGCAGGGATGGGCGTGCTGGCCGCCGTTGTGCTGGCGACCGTCGCCAACTACCTCTACTACAACCTGACGTTTGTCCAGTTTCAGGGCCGCTACCTGTTCACCGCGCTGATCCCGCTCGCGCTGCTGGCGGCGGCAGGTCTGTGGGGCTGGGTGGCCGTGTTGAAGCCTCGCCTGCCGGGGCAGCGCTGGGCGCGGGCGCTTGAATGGCTGCCGCTGGCCGGGACGGCGTGGCTGCCGCCGCTGGCAGTCTACGCGCTGTTCCGCTTCGTGGTCCCGCACCTGGCGTAGAGAGGCTGTGTATGGAGTTTGAAGCTGAAGTGCTGCCGGGCCTGAAGCCTTTTGCCCAGGACGAGTTGGCGAGTCGCTTCACGGAGATTGCCATCCTGCCCGGCGATGAGCCGGATGCGCTGCGCTTCCACAGCGACGCCCCGCCCCGCGACCTGCTGGCGCTGCGGACCGTCGTCGCCGTGTACCGTCTGCTGCATTTTGATGTCCCGCGCCCGCGCGCGCTGCTCGGCCATGAGCACCTGACGCGCCTGCTCGGCGCGATTGAGGAAGCGCGCGCGCTGGCCCCGCCGCGCGCCTTCCGCACCTTTCGTTTCAGCGCGGCGGGCCACGATTCGGCGGTCTTTGCCCGGCTCCAGGACGAGATCGGCGTGCAGACCGGGCTGGCCTATGCCCCTGACGAGGCCGATCTGCTGCTGCGCGTGCGCCCTGCTGCTGGCCGCCCCGGTTGGGAAGTGCTGGTGCGGCTCTCGCCCCGCCCGCTCTCAGCGCGTGGCTGGCGGGCGTGCGACATGCCCGGCGCGCTCAACGCGACCATCGCCGCTGCGATGGTTGAGCTGACGCGCCCTACCCTGCGCGACCGCTTCTTCAACCCACTGTGCGGTTCCGGCACGCTGCTCATCGAGCGGCTGGCGCGCCGTCCGGCGGCGCTCGCGCTGGGCTGTGACCTCGACGAGGAGGCGCTGGCCTGCGCGCAGGAGAACCTGATCGCCGCCGGGTTTGCGCGGATGGTGACGCTCAAGCGGGCGGACGCCACGGAGCTCGACGCCCCGGACGCGAGCTTCGACGCGATCTGCGCCGACCTGCCCTGGGGGCAGCTCAGCGGGTCGCCGGATGAGATCGAGGCGCTCTACCCCGCTGCGCTGTCCGAATGGGCGCGGGTGGCTGCGCCCGGCGCGCGCCTCGTGCTGATCACACACGCCGTGAGCCTGTTCGAGTCGCTGCTCGACGGTTTCTCCGACCGCTGGGCGTTGCGCGAGGTGGTGCGCGTCTTTCAGGGTGGGCTGCACCCGCGCATCTATGCCTTTGAGCGCACGGGGGGCTGACCCCTTGCCGGGCCGCTTGTTGGCAGGCAGGGCCGCCCTGATCACCGGGGTCGGGCGCGGCGTTGGGTTGGCCGTCGCGGATGCGCTGGCCGGGGCGGGCGCGTCGCTGTGCCTGAGCGACTTAAACCCCAACCGCGCCGACGAGGCCGCCGCGCAGATCGTCGCCAGTGGCGGGCAGGCCTTCGCCCGGCAGGCGGATATTTCCAACAAGTTCCAGGTCGCGGCCTTGATCGAGGCCGTGCGCGACCGGTACAGCGGGCTGCACATCCTGGTTCACAACGCGCACGTTGCCCCGCAGGTGGTGGCGCTCACGATGGACGAGTGGGAGGTTCGCCGCACCTTCGAGGTGAACCTGCTGGGCGCGTTTCTGTGCGCGCAGCTAGCCGGGCGGGTGATGGCCGACGAGGGTGGCGGGGACATCGTCCTGATGGTGCGCCAGCCTGCGCGCGGCGCGGCGGGGGCCGCCTTTGCTGCGTCGCAGGCAGGAGTCGCGCAGTTGGCCGGGGCGCTCGCCGCCGAGCTGGGCGGCCAGGGCGTGCGCGTCCACGCAGTGACGGTCGCTACGCCGGAGAAGACAGCCCGCCGCGTGCTCGCGCTGTGCGTGGCGTGATCCCCTCTGCCCCGCTCCCCCCCCTGTAGGGGCGCAGCACGCTGCGCCCGCGTGCTGTGCCCTTTTCCGCTCGTGGTCAGTCTGGTTGGTGGCCGGGCGGCCAGGCCGCCGCTCAACGCGGTGCTTCGACCACCTGCAAATTGTCGAAGGCCGCCTCGAACCCGCCGTACTGCGCGCTCTCCCCGACCAGCCCGACCAGCCCCTCGCTGTACGACAGCCCGCTCACCTGGCTGACCAGCGTGCCGTTGATGCGGAAGGTCAGCGTGTCTCCGGAAAGCTCCACGTGCAGGCGGTTGGTCTGGTTGCCGGTCAGGATGGCGTAGGAGAGCGTCGGCCCGCCGACCAGCGACTCCTGGGTGCGGCAGGCGTCCTCGCAGAAGCCAACATCGTAGCGCCCGTCGCCCGTGATCATGCTGTAGAAGAAGGAGCGCAGGTCGGTCGAACCGAGCAGCAGCAGGCCAAATGCGCTTGCCTCCGGCCCGCTGACCAGGCGGGCGTCTACCTCGTAGATGCCCTCGCCGAAGCTGCGCGTCTGGTGCGTCCAGGCCACATACCGCGGCTCGGTGATGTGCAGGTGGTAAGCGCCCTCGATAACCTCGCCCCGGCTGCGCTCGCTCTCGCCGAGCAGCCAGCCGTCAGCGGTGTCGAAGGTAGCGAAATAGGGGCCGCTGGCGGTGATGACGATCACGGTCGGGCGGGGCGGGGTGACGATGCGCTCCACCCGCTCGCCGCAGGCGGAGAGAATCACGGTCAACGCGGCGAGCGTCCCCATCACTGCCAGGGCGAGAGGCCACACGAGCCGTGAGCGTGCCATCCTGCCCCGCCTTTCCCGGTTACTCAAGCGCCCCGGCTACAAGCAGCGCTAGGTCTTTGACGGCCACCTGCTCGCCCAGACCTTTGCTCTGCGCTGCCGAGCTGAGCATGATGGTGCAGAACGGGCAGGCAGCGGCGACCGTCTCCGCGCCCGTTGCCAGTGCCTCGTTGAGGCGTATCTCGTTGACCGGCACGGTCTGGTGCGTCTCGAACCACACCTGCGCGCCGCCGCCGCCGCAGCACAGGCCCTTGTCACGGCTGCGCGGCATCTCGGCCAGACGCAGCCCCTCGACGCTCGCCAGCGCCTCACGCGGGTCGTCGTAGATGTCGTTGTACCGGCCCAGATAGCACGAGTCGTGGTAGGTCGCCAGCTCAGGTATGGGCTTGTTGAGCTTCAGCCGCCCCTCGCGGATCAGCCTTGCGATCAGCGTCGCGTGGTGGATCACCTCGTAGCGCCCGCCGAACTGCGGGTACTCGTTGGCAAAGGTGTTGAAGCAGTGCGGGCAGTGGGTGACGATGGTCGTGAACTCCGCTTGCTCGAAGGTGGCGATGTTCGTGCGCGCCGCCTCCTGGAACAGGTATTCGTTCCCGGCGCGGCGCGCCCATTCGCAGTTGCAGCGCTCCTCCTCGCCGAGCACGGCGTAGTCCACGCCTGCGGCCTCGAAAATCTTGACCATCGCCCGCGCCGTCTGCTGGCTCTCAGGGTCATACGCGCCCGCGCACCCCACCCAGTAGAGCACGTCGGCCTTGCCCTTCTCGCTCATCAGGGGCACGTCCAGCCCGGCGGCCCACTCCAGGCGCGTGCCGCGCGGGTTGCCCCACGGGTTGCCTGCCCGTTCCGCCTGGGTCATCGCGTTGCCCAGCAGGTCGGGCATGTCGCCCTCCATCAGCACCAGGTAACGCCGCATGTCCACAATCGAGTCGACGTGCTCGATCAGCACCGGGCACTCGGTGACGCAGGCCCGGCACGTGGTGCAAGCCCACAGCGCACCCTCGCTCACAAAGCGCCGGGTGACGGGCATCTCAGGCAGGTCACCGCCCTGCCCCCATTCCAGGGCAGGCGCGTAAGCGTCCAGCGCAGCCCGGATGTCTAGGATAACCTGCTTGGGGTTGAGCGGCGTCCCCGCCATGAAAGCCGGGCAGGCCTCCTGGCAGCGCCCGCACTCGGTGCACGCGTCGCCGTCCATCAGTTGCATCGGCGTGAAGTCGATCACCTGCCCCGCCCCGAAGACCTCCACCGTCTCGTCCTCCAGGTCGAGCGGGGCGAGCGCACCCCGCTCACGCAGCGAGGAGAAGAATACGTTGAGCGGCGAGGTGATCAGGTGCCTGAGCGGCAGATCGAGCAGGACCACGTAGATCAGGCCGGTGATCGCGAAGTGGAAGATCCACATCGCAAGGTGGGCGGAGCGCAGGGCAGGCTCCGCCATGCCCAGCCCCAGCCAGATGAGGCTGACCGCGTATCCGGCGAACGACCAGGTTTGCCAGGCGGGCTGCACGGCGGCCAGCCGCAGCGACTCAAGCAGCAGCCCGCTCAGCAGAGAGATGAGCAGCAGCCAGAGCGTCGCCGCGAAGCCGGAGCTGTAGGTGAGCTTGTCGGGCCGGGGTGTGATGCGGCGCAGCAGGGCCAGCGCCAGCCCAAAGATACCAACAATGGTGAAGAAGTCGAGCACCAGCTCGTAGATGAGGTAGAAATCACCCCGCAGCAGCTTGGCGTCCAGCAGCAGCACCCAGACGTCATAGTCGATGGTTGCCAGCGCCGTCCCGATGAAAAGCACGATGAAGGCCAGGAACACCGAGAGGTGCATGATCCCGGCGTAGCGTTGCCGGGCGATGCCCACCTGGGCCAGCGCGTAGCGCCATACCCGACCCAGCCGCGCCCCCAACCGGTCAAACTGGAGCCCCCCCCGGCCTCTCAGCCACACGCTCCCGCGCAGGTACAGGCGGCCCACCAGAATAGCCACACACACCGCGTGAGTCACGTAGAGCAGCACGATGGCCCAGTTGGGGACGTTCCAGTAGGTGTCACGGAAGGGCATGCAGCAAGCTCCGCTCAGGAACTATGGCCGTCGTGTCAGGTGATCTCCGGGGCAGGGCAGGCAGTGGACGCCTGGCGCAACGCGGCCAGTTTAGCACGTGCGCCAGGGGATGACAACGGGCGGCGGCTGGAAGCGGTGGTTTGACAGGCTCAGGAGTCTGGCTACACTGGGGAACGTTAAGCCAAGCCCGGCACAAAGGACGGCCATGCAAGACGACAGCCACTACGACGACGAGAACGAGCCGGAGGAGATCGAGGCCTACTGCGTGAGGTGCAGGCAGACGGTCGTCATGCTGGAGCCGTCACCGGTCTGGACCAAGCGTGGTGCGCCCGGCACGCGGGGCGTGTGTGATATCTGTGGTTCGACCATCTTCCGCATGGGGTGGACGGACGCGCACCGCGGCCTGGTGCAGCCGGACGTGAGTCAGTTCCGGGAGATCGCAGGCGGGGCGCGTGGGCAGGCGAGAGGCCGCCCCCGCCAGACGGCTTACATCAACTACGCGCCGCCCGATGCCGGGCTGGCAGCGCGGTTGGCAGATGACCTGGCTAAGATGGGCATCCCTACCTGGGTTGAGGGCAGCCAGCCGCCGGGCGAGGTCAGTTGGGCGAGCGGCGTGCACCCTGCGCTGGAGGATTGCAGCCACATGGTCGTCGTGCTCTCTGGCGCGGCGCTCGCCTCCGGAGAAGTGCGATCCGCCTGGCAGCACTTCCGCGAGCGGCGCAAGCCAACGCTCATCGCACAGGCCGAGGCATGCGCGGTGCCGGACGAACTGCGGCGCAGCCCGCGCTTCGACTTCAGCCAGGAGTACAAGACCGCCTTCCGAGAATTGCTTCAGGCGTTGGCCGTCTGACGCGCAAACAGGCTTGCGCGCTGCGCCCTACTCGGTAGCGGGAATGAATGTCAGGCGGTAGGTTGGGATAGCGGTGCGCCCCGCCGGGGTGAGGCAGCCCGCGCTGTCAATGCCGAGCACAGGCTCGCCGCGCCCGACCAGCGTCAGCGTATAGACCCGGTCACCTTCCATCTCAAAGTCCGTGTAGCCGGGGCCAATCTCCGGCTTAAGGCCGGTAAAGAAGCGGTCGCGCCCACCCTCCCACTCAACCAGCACCTCGACCGCCGGGATGCCGCGCCCGGCATCGTCGAGAACGGTCACCTCGATGCGCCCCTCAGGGTAGTCATCCTCGCAGATGACCTCGCGCTCGCTCAGGCTCAACTCGGTCTGCGGAAATAGGTCAGGGGTGGGAGACAGAGTCCCCAGCAGTGGGACAGGCGATACGGCAGGCTGGGAAGGCGTCGGGCTGGGCATCCCCTCGAAGGTGGCTGTTGGCGTGCCGGGTGTGACCGCGTCCGTCGCAGCCACCGTCCCGGAGAACACCTCGGCGGCCATCAATTGCGCGCCAAGCGCCTCGGCCAGTGTGGCCAGGGCGCGCACTTCACGAGGCTCCGCCCCGCGCAGCAGGGCCGCATCCGCCAGGATTGCCACGCGCTCGCCCGCATCACGCACGCCAGCCGCCGCCAGCCGGGCGCGCGCCCGGTCGATGTCCTCATCCTGTAGGTACGCCTCAGCGATCAGCAGGATGTACTCGCGCTGATCATCCCCATCCAGCATCCCTGGCGAGATGTTCACGAAGTCAACCGGGTTGAGATACCACGCGTAGATCAGCCCCCCCGCCAGGCCGAGCGCGAGGCCAACCAGCAGGGCGATCCACGGGAAGCGCGGTGGGGGGCGATGCATGGCGCGGCTCGCTAGGGAGCCGAGTCGGCGGGCGATAGGTAGGGCTGCATGGGTGGCGTCGTGTAGCCGTGATGGGCCGCCAGCCGCACCAGGTTGCGGATGTCGTTCGGGTTCCGCCCCTCGGCGATGTACCGCTCGGCCAGCAGCGCGACGTACGCGGCGGGGTCGGCAACCGCCAGGCGGCCCAGGCGCGCCTGCGCCAGGTCCCAGTCACGGTTGACGGCGTAGGAAGCCCCCACCATGACAGTATAGTCCGCCTTGTAGTCCGGGTGAAGCTCCTCGAACCCCGCGCTGACCTCCTGCACGGGCACGAGCCAGCCGAGCACCGCCCCGCCCAGCGCGCCCAGTCCCAACCCGATCACCAGTACCAGCAACGCTCGCCGCACGCTCACGCCTCAACGCTCGCTCAAAACAAAGGCCGGATCGGTATGTGTCCTGATCCGGGCCTGACCAGGTGCCGGAGGTGGGAGTCGAACCCACACGCCCGAAGGCACGCGATTTTGAGTCGCGCGCGTCTGCCTGTTCCGCCACTCCGGCAACGCATCGCAAGTATACGATGGCCAGGGTTGGCCGTCAAGGTGTTTCTGCGGCGTGTGTTACCCTTTGTCTGGCCTGCTGATTGGAGGATCCGTATTATCCCCGCTTTCTTCGGCCTCGCCTGTCTCTTGGACAGTTGACTTTATTTCCGCCCCAACCTGATTGGCATACACCTGGGTAATCTCAGCCCCGGCCAAGAATACCAGCGCGGAGAAATACACCCAGAGCAGACCCACTACCAGGGAACCAGCCGCTCCGTAGACCGATGTCAGTCCGGTGCTTCTAAGATACAGGCCAATCAGCTTATTACCGGCGGTGAACAGCAGTGCCGTAACGAAAGCGCCCACCCACACATCGCGCCACGCAACTTCAGCATTGGGCAGCATACGAAAGATGATGGCAAATAACAGCATGATGAGCGCGGTTGATACCAGGCTGTTTGCTGTCTGGGCGATGCCCTCTAACGAGATGATATCCCGAAGAACCGAGAGGGTCGTGCTTGCCAGGGTTAGTGTGGTTACCATTATCCCCAAACCGATAATCAGCAAAAACGACAATAGCCGTTCTTTGATGAATTGGAGCAGTGGCTTTTCCGGCTGGCCCTGGACATTCCAGACGATATCAAGAGCCTGGCGTGTCCGAACAAAAACCCCAGTTGCGCCAAACAACAAGCCTCCAACGGTGACCACTGCGACAATTCCATTGAGTCTCAGCACCGACTCTTCGGCTGTATCGCTGATCGAGCGGATGGCTTGCGCCGTGCGGAGATCAGCTATGTCCTCTATGGTTGCGATGATCCATGCCTGGGCGGCCTCTTGTCCAAGTAGAAAGTTGCTGACAGCCACAACAACTATCAACAGCGGCACCAGTGAGATGGTTGCATTGTAAGCAATAGCTGCGGCCAGCAAGGGCACATCATCCTCCTGCCAATTCTGCCCCACTTGCTGGAGTAACTGCCAGGTTCTTGTCAGCATCTTGCTGTGCCTCCGATCTCAATGCCGCGTCGCGTGGGCAACCGCATCAAACCACCTGGGTCGTTCGGCTTGCGTGCGCTGCCAAAGTTGGCTCTGGTACGTCTGCCTTGCCTGCCATGACACAGCCACTTGTCCTGACAGAGAATCTATAACCGTTCCGGTGCACTAACAAGTTTTCAGGTGGCCCAGACCGTCCCAAAGCGGCGTGCTACAGGGTAGCGTCTTGTCAAGTGGTGTAGATTCGGATGCGCCTCACTGTGTGTAAAGTCTTCAAATCAGCGAACCGGAGCCAAGGTGGCGGATGCGCTCGACTATGCGCACGGGCAGGTTTGTTCCACCCGCTGCCGACTCCGCGCCTGGCGCACCCCTGCGACACCAATCGTAACGGGTATTTTGTGACTATTTGCGTACGCTGGGCGTGTGACAATATCGGCCTGAAAGACGCATCGGGCGGGGTTGTGGGAATAGAACGTATGTGCTATTATGGGGATGGGAGGCGGCACGATGGGGAGCGATCAACAGACAGTGGAGCTATTCGAAAACCGGTGCTGCGTGTGCTACGTGCCGATCCCGCAGTACCGGCATGGGCGGCTGCGGCGGACGTGCAGCGCGGCGTGCAGGCAGAAACTCTACCGGATGCGGCAACGCCCCCTCATCCCGGCGACCTGCGGTCGCTTTCCCTTCTCCCACAAGGGGAGAAGGGGGCCGCACAAAACCCCCAGCATTGAGCGCGCCCGCACAAACCATTCCCCGACGCAGCGCCCGGCCCGGTGAGCGGTCAGGGGCAGCCCCGGTCGCACCCCTGACCGCCCACCACTGGCCTGACTAGCGCGAGGCGGTCGTCCCGGCCTGCTGCGGGGCGGCTGGCGCGGGCGCGCCTTCCGGCGCGGTGAAAACCGGGTCGGTGGGGTAGAGCTTACGCCCCAGCCAGAGCGAGACGTACACCAGCCCGATCAGCACCGGCACCTCGACGAGCGGCCCAACGACCGTCGCCAGCGCCTCGCCGGAGTACAGCCCGAAGACGGCAATTGCCACCGCGATGGCCAGCTCGAAGTTGTTGCTGGCCGCCGTGAAGGAAATGGTGGCCGTATCGGGGTAGCCGAACTTGAACAGCCACGAGACGAAGAACGATACCAGGAACATGATGGCGAAGTAGAGCAGCAGCGGGATAGCGATGCGCACCACGTCGAACGGCAGGGCCAGGATGACCTCGCCCTTGAGCGAGAACATCATGACGATGGTGAACAGCAGGCCGATGATGGCCGTCGGCCCCAGGCGCGGCATGAACTTGGTGTCGTACCACTCGTCACCCTTGATGCGGGTCAGGATGGCACGCGTCAGGAAGCCCGCGAGCAACGGTATGCCGAGGAAGATGAGCACGCTCTTGGCGATGTCCCACATCGAGATATTGAGTATGGTGCCTTCCGCCCCCAGCCAGCGCGGCAGGAGGGTCAGGTAGAAGTAGCCGAGCACGGTGTACATGAAAATCTGGAAGATCGAGTTGATGGCGACCAGCACGGCGGCGTACTCGTTGTCGCCGCGCGCCAGCATGTTCCAGATGAGCACCATCGCGATGCAGCGCGCCAGCCCGACGAGGATTAGCCCGGTGCGGTAATGCGGGTGGTCGGGCAGCAGCGTCCAGGCGAGGATGAACATGATCGCCGGGCCGATCACCCAGTTGAGCAGCAGCGAGGTGCCCGCCATCTTCCAGTTGCTGGCGATGGCCGGGATCTTCTCGTACTTGACCTTGGCCAGCACGGGGTACATCATCCACAGCAGGCCGACGGCGATGGGCAGCGACACGGTGTCAAGCTTGATCGAGTCGAGCGCCGGGGGGAGGCCGGGAAAGGCGTTGCCCAGGCCGATGCCGAGCGCCATCGCGGCGAAGATCCAGATTGGCAGAAAGCGGTCGAGCGTCGAGAGGCGCTTCATGACCCCGGCAGACTGGGCGGGTGCAGATGCAGACAATTCAGACATGAGTACAGGCCTCCTAGATCGTCAAATCGCAGGTGATCAGGTTGTTTCGAGCGCGTTGGCCAGCCAGGTGACGACCTCCGCCTGCTCCGGGATGCGCCCGGCGCACACCAGCGTCTCGTCGATGACCAGCCCCGGCGTGCTCAGGATGGGATACTGCATGATCTGGTCATAGTCGGTGACCTTCTGTATGTCGGCCTGCACGCCCAGGCTGGCGACCGCCTGCCGGGTGACCTCTTCGACCTTGTGGCAGTTGGCGCAGCCGGAACCGAGCACTTTGATGGTGAGCATGGATACCTCCGTTTATGGTGATGGCTAGGCTGTGACTTCGATGGTCGGCTCGATGACAATCTCGGATTTGACCGAGTTGGCAACCAGGCTGTACTTCGTCGCCGCACGCAGGGCCTTGCGGGCGCGCACGACGACCGCCGCCGGGTCTTCCTCACCGGCTGCGATGCGGATGCGCGGCCACAGGCACAGGTGGGTGAATATCTCGGTGCGATCCAGCTCGATCAGCTTGGTGCCCTCCGCCCGGCACTCGTAGGAGAGCAGGTCGAGCTTGAAGCGCTCCGCCGCCCAGATGAACATCATCATGATGCAGGTGTTGACCGAGGCGACGAAGGCGTCCTCCGGGGTGAGCACGTCCGGATGCCCGTGCGCGTCGGGCGGGGCGGAGAAGGGCATCTCCGGCCCGTTGCCCATCACGATGTGCCCCCGGTGCTCGCCCTGCCAGGTGACGGTGGTGTGGTAGGTCGCGGTGCGGCTCATGCGGCAGTCTCCTTCTCACAGAATGCGCGGTACTCGCGCGCGATCGCTGCGAGATAGGCCTGTTCCTCGCCAGCGGGGATGGGGTTGTAGACCCTGACCACGTCGAGCATCTCGCGGGCCACGCCGTCATCCGGGGCCTTCCCGGCCTGGCGGAACTGCTCGAAGATCAGCGGCAGGGCAACCAGCGTGACCGTCTGGCCGTCCACCGCCACCTGCTGCACGGGGATGCCCGACCCGCAGGCGCAGGAAGCTTGCACCTCCTGCTGCACCACGTGGAGGTTGGCCTTGCCAACCTCCGAAGGAGTTTGCTCTGCGAACTCCACGTCTTGCGGCTCCGGTTCGGCGGCCTGCTCGTCGACGAACGCGCCTTCGCGGCGGCTCCACTTCCTGCCGAGCAGCTCGTCCACCAGCTCTGCCACCCGCCCGGCGCTGGCCTCGACGGCCTGCTGCCCGGCTTCGTTGAGACGGCGCACGCCCTCCACGCGGCCCAGCCCCTGCTCGGCGGCCAGGTCGGTGACGACCACGCTGGCGGCAGGCTTGCCGGAGTACATCTCGGTGGCGCGCGCAGCGCAGCGCAGCTCGCAGCCGTCCACGGCGATGGTCGGGTAGAAGCGGGCGAAGGCGCGGTCGCCCTCACCCCCGGCCAGGAAGAGCGGCAGGCAGATGGTCACCGTGTCCTGCGGGCGCAACTGCTCCAGCACGCGCAGCGCGGCCAGGCGCGTCACCGTGCCCTCGGCCAGCTCCTCGCCGGAGCAGGCCACAATCCCCACTTTCTTCTGAGGCAGCTCAGGCATTGTCGCCTCCTTCTTCGTCCGGTTCCACCAGGCCGTCCACGACCTGCGCCAGCTCTTCCGCCAGCGCCTGGGCCAGCTTCAGCCCGGCCTCGTTCAGCTCGGCGATGCCCTGCGGCTTCAGCTCGCGGTAACGGCGGTACACGTCCAGCACGGAAACCTCGTGGGCGACCTTGCCGCCGCTCTCCTGCACCATCCTGGTCGCGCAGGCCAGCTTGCAGCCGTCGATGGTGATGGCCGGGCTTTCCGCGACGGCGGCGCGCGCCGCCTCGTCGCCCAGCACCAGCAGCGAGAGCGCTACCAGCTGCGTGTGGTCTGGCCGCAGATCATCGACCAGGTCATAGGCTGCCTCGCGGCTGACCGTGCCGTAGGTCTTGCCAATGCCGCTGCACGGCACGATGACGACTTTTTGCCCGTTTCTCATAGCTTCCCGGCCTCCTCCTCGGCGTCGCGCTTCATGATCGCGAAGTACTGCTCGGGGCTGAGCAGGCTGGCGCGGTCGGCCTCCC
>JAANMT010002892.1_pt1 | contig 13259 bp, 9 predicted proteins | sample 7279711 | NCBI WGS metagenome assembly JAANMT01 (sample SAMN14094538, study PRJNA606508) | bioreactor metagenome | isolation source: A lab-scale SPAN reactor treating ammonium-rich wastewater day 1 | place: Ireland: Galway | collected 2017-01-16 | reverse complement strand
GGTGTACAGGAAGAAGAAGAGTATCTGGAAAGAGACCTCAATGTCCTGACCGAAAAGGTTCTTACACCGTCGTCAAAAGGCGGATAGTACTCTCTCCCTTCAGAGGGGAAGATCAATATTTTTATCTGGCTCCGATTTAATAAAATAACAACGCCGCTTCATTTTGAAGCGGCGTGTTGTGTTAACCGGTATGCTATCAAATGATGACCTTTTTGGAGACGGTTAAGCCGCTTTCTGTGGTCACTTTAAAAATCAGTACCTGACCTGTTGTGCCCAGTATTACCGTGGCCTTTGAGTCATTGATGTTTTTGAGTGTTTTCACCAGTCTCCCGTTCAGGTCGTACACTTCGATCCGGCTCAGGACTGACTTATGTGCATCTACCATCACCTTCGCGCCGTCCCGGTAAACGGAGACCATCCCGGGCTTTGTGACTGTACCGGCATCCGAAAGAACTCCTGCAGCATAGAGGATCTCAAAACGGTCGGTAAAGGCTCCGGCTGCTGTACTGAAAGTGTAGGGAGCAGTTTTCAGGTCATGTAGAATCCCCGCAGTACGGTCTCTAAGATAAACCGGCTGGCTTCCCAGGAAGAGCCCATCCAGCTGATCCACCGCTACCGTATAACTGCCGGGGATCAGCGTACGGAAGTGCAACGGCACCACATCGGAAGCGGTAAACGGCGCCCGACCCTGGATGACGTACTCTGTACCGTCGAGCCATGAAGTCAGTGCAAGGGTACCATCTCCCATGTACTTCCCATCAGTGCGGTCCACCGCGTTCTGGGCAGATGGCATATAGGCAATGAGCATCTGACCGAACCCTCCGCCGCTGCCGGTGATATTGAGCCATATTCTATTTCTCTCTTCTCCGCGGGAGTGACGGAAGAAAGGATTGTTATGATTAGCAGTCCGCATTGTATTAGTAAAACTGAGGTTTTCACTTCCTCCCGGCAGTTTTTGCACGAGGAATCCCTGACCTCCCTGAATGTATCCGTTGGGTTTTATACTTGGTATGTTGGGATCCGCACTTGGGACCGCTGTACCTCCCGCTTCGGTGTATGTCGCATAGTATGCCATGGTATTACCCTGGTCTGGGGTGCTGTTCCTTCTGCGCCAAAAGTAGAGTGTACCCCCGATCGCGTCGGCATTATCAGCCATAAAGGTGTCGGCATCTATTTCTGAAGGATAAGGGTTTGCTATCATGTTGTAACCCTGGCCCGCACCGCTAACGGTGAGTGATACCGTACCGTTATTCGGTTTACCTGTAAATGTACCGGTCCAACTTTGTGCGGAGGTCCCCGGGCTGTAAGTGACATGGTTGTTGCGCATCCGGATCAGGTAACCCTGAGCAGGTGCAAAAAGTGTCGCTGAGGGAACCACTGACTTAAAAATATCGGCAGAAGTATCATAAATATAAAACCTGTCGGCCAGGGTGGAAGGAGAAAACTGCTGCAGGGTCTGGCTTCCTGAGACCGGTGAACCCCACATCGTGTAATCGAGTCTGTAAAGTGGTGCGCTGGCACGCTTTACACTTATATTCCCAAAATTCGGTTCGTCGTGAATCTGGATGAGATTGGTGTTATTCTCAAGAGTTAACGATCCACTTCCTATCATCACTGCTCCGTTCAAAATTACGTCCTGCCCTCCGGGAACAGAAACTTTAGCATTGTCCGTTACTGTAAGGCTGCAGGCGGTAAGCCCGGCGGTAAGGGTAAGGTCTTTTGAAATTACCGCAGCAGTTCTGATATCCGGAAAACCGTTATCCCAAGATGTTCCGTTCCAGACGGTTGTTTTCGTTGAGATCTGCACCGGCTCTGTAAACACTTCTCCGCAGGCACCGTTTCCTACTACGGCCCTGAAGTATGTTTTTCCAAGGATCGCTCCTGCCTGGGTTCCTGTAAGTGTGGTCGCCGCCGAAGAAATTACTGAAAATGTATTGAAATCCGAATAGTCTGAGCGCTGCCAGTACAGAACGGGTGCTGAATTGCCGGTCAGGACAATGTCATCGGGTGCGTAGGAGAGGCAGGCCAGAGGGTTAGCGACCGCAAGAACGCCGGGTATTACCGCCGGCAATGTCTCGACTGTCACGGACTGCTGGCCCGCTATGCCATTTGCATCCACTGCGGAAACCGTATAGGTGCGAATTCCGGGCACAGTCTCCGCAGGATTTGCTGTTGCTGCCGTTCCTAAACCGTCTGACCAATAGTAGGTGTAAGGCATGTCGCCTCCCGTAACTGTTGCTGTGAGTACCACCTGTTGATTTCCGCAGTAGGTGCCTCCCCCTGTCACCGCCGCAGTAAGATTTCCCGCTTTGATACCGGTAAACACTAAGTTCTGTCCCGCAGGTAACAAGGCCGCCGCAGCAGTAAGCTTCTGAGCATTCAATGTCTGATATTTTATCCAGGGATTGGTCTGGCGGTTAAAAATACCGGTCAGCTGCGCTGCGGCTATTTCTGATTCTGCGCCGAGGACGTCCTGAGGTATATAAGTGGCCGTTACCGTTGCCACTGCATTAGTTATACCTGTCTGCCTTATATTCCAATATCTGCTAAGGCTGTTCTGGGTGCTGTAATTGTCGGGATGAACCGCATCAACTACGGATACTTCAACAAATGCGCCTGTAAAAGTACCGGTATTTATCTCAACTGTGACCGGACTGTAGGAAGGTGTTCCTGTACGTTCCCCGACCGGGAATACGTAAGATCCGGGACCAGCATATGGCCTGCGGAGCATACCGTCACCGTCAGCCACGATCATATTCGCTGTGCTCAATGAACCTGTTACCGCATTTTGACCAAGGGTGAGGTTGCGGGACCCCAATACGATGCTTCCTGATGTGAGTGACAGGGTACCGTTTACTGTAAGATCATTCACCAGATTCACCCGTCCCGCAGATTTGCTGATGACAAGATTGTTCAGCACCAAAGGCGCTGTGCCGCCAATATCCTGATCGTCATCCCCAGTCATGCCTATTGTCTTACCGCTCATATTGACCGGCTGATTTACTGTAAGGTCACCTCTGATGCTTAGTTCAGCAGGCACTGTTGCCCCTGTTCCTGAAATAATGAGATTATGGTACGCTGCAAACGAGGCTCCGTTCGGCTGAATAATGACCTGGCTTGGACCGGAGTATTCCACTGTATTGTGGGAAAGACCAAACTGCACCACTCCGCTGTTTGACAGCGTTCCCCTGATATTGATGTAATTGTCGTTCAGTGCCCGCAGGGAGGCCCCTGAAGAGATTTCGAGATTGTTAAAAACTGTAGCACCCGCAATTGTGGCATCCAATGCAGTGAAAAGGACTTTGCTGCTTCCACTTCCAGGGTTAAAGGTTCCGTTATTGATCCATGCGCCGGAAGTTCCGTGAACGGAGAGCGAAGCGTTATCAGGAGCGTTCAGTATTCCCCCCGGTTCGATAATGAGTGCCAGGACATTGCTTGTGGAATTCAGGTCGGGATCGCGCGGAGTGGTCGCTGCGTCCGGGATGTACACTGTTGTTCCCGCTTGAGGAGTTCCCACCGGCGACCAATTCCCGGCCGTGGTCCATGAAGTATTTACGCTTCCGTTCCAGGTAAGAATATTAGCATCCGTGAATTCATCCAATGTAATAAAAACCTTACCAAAGGTACTTTGAAAATAAAGACCAATATTGGCGTTGGTAATTTCTACCCAGTTTTGCGATGTATTAAAGTTGGAGCGTCCCTGTTCGAATACGGTCCCCGTATTGTCGGCCCAGTAGACCAGTTTTGATTCGTTATTGCCATTCAGTTCGCCGTCGAGATAGTGCTGGCGGATGACTGCTTTGGTATTGCTGGCACCGGTCTGGATGATGTCATAATAGCGGCGGATTGCGCCAGGTTTCCAGGAAGGTGCAGCCCCCAAAAACAGTTTAGCGCTCATGGATGTTGGCAGTGTACCATTATTGGTGAAGAGGATTGAGGAATCCGGGTGACCAAATGTATAAATGACGTTGGGAACAAATGCGTTCCGGGTAATAACTCCGGTAACATCTCCCTGGCCTGCATTTACCGCGGCTGCACCCATCGTAAGGGTGAAATTACCCATGTCGAGGCTTCCCTTAAGCGGGGATGGATTTGGCTCCGGAAGTTCAAGTACCCCATTGACCGTTATATTACCGGATGCGGATACCCCAGAGGGAGCCATTAAAACGAGATTGTTATATGTTCCGGCAACAATAGTCTGGGCGTTGGCCGCATTGAATATAAGATTTCCGTTTCCGGAAAAATTCTTTCCGGGAGGAAAGGGAGCCGGGCCGGTATTTTGAGTGTTCATGGTACCATTGACCGTAATGGTATTAAGGGTTCCTCCCAACGCAGTGGTACCAAGATCAAGGACCTGGCCGAGCCCAATACTGAGCACTCCATTTACCTGAAGATTATTGGAAAGTGTTACGGTATTCGCCGCTCCTGCCGCAAAGGGCAGGGAAAAATTATTTAAAACATTTGTGGTCCCCGGAGTGGTCTGGTCAAAGCTCAGCACTTTATCTCCAGTTCCGGAAATCGTGAGCGCGGAAGCCGCACTGCCCTTTAGACCACCGGAAACCGTATTCGTTACGGTGCCTGCTAAGTTGAGGGTGTTCGGACCCACTGCTAATTTACCTGCGGTGAAGACCAGATTTCCGGTGACTGTGGTATTGCCACTTAAAACCGTGTTTCCGTGTACAGCAAAATCCTGTGCGGTGCCCCGGAATGATGCAAAATTGGAGACAGGATTTACAGAAAGCATGATATCATCGAGTGCGAACTCATCATAAGAAGATCCAGACGTTAGCGGTGCGCCACTCCATTGGAGGTAATAATAGTCATCGGGTGCGATGTTCAGGCCGGAGACCGACGCTACACGGAAGCTGGCTTTCCATGCAGGATTTGCATCAGCCGCCGATGGTGAAACTACGTTGAGTTGTGGAATTGCCGTAAAATTTATATTATCCGGGGAATGCGAGAAACTGAAGCCTGAAGAGGCTGCTTCATCGTTATAAACGTATACCCTATAGCCAATATTTAAGGAAGTGACGGGCACCCCCGTTTTGTTCTGAAACTTTAAAGTAACCGTTCCCGGCGCAAAATCTGTAGCAGAGGGCTGAACGCCCAGTGCTGCGTTTCCTGTGGAGGTATTGAATGCGTACACTCCTCCTTCGGTAACGCCTCCCGTACTGGATCCCCGCGCAAAGTCAGGGTTGGTGTTTATTCCGCCAAACGGAATGCTGCCGTCGCCAAACCCGGCTAAAGACCAGGCATTTGAGTTCAGCTGCCCAGTCACCGGTGAAGGTGTAACCCCACTGCCCGCGAATGCTCCGCTGTTTACCTCATTTACTGAGGTATCGAAAGTAATTGTATTAACCGTATCGGAGTTGGTAATCTGCCAGCCTACGGTAGGATTCCGGGTTTTCTGACTGTTCCGGGGTGGCGAAAGGGTTAGATAATTAGCGGAAGGACCTGTCCCGTTATATTCGTAAACGGCTATATGATACGTTGTTGCTGGTGTAAGACCTGTTACCGCGACGGTATTGCCTGTGCCCGCATACACCACATAATTTCCATTGCCAATGAGGGATCCGGAGCCCCATCCCGGGTTAGCGGTATACCCTGTGCCATCCACAGGGTCAGCATTCACTGCCGCTGCTTCGCGAATGAGCACTATTCTGGCTGCCCCGTTTCCGTTGGTCCAGTTTACGGTAAAACCAGTGGGGGCAATATTCGTGAAGTTCACTGCCGTTGCCTGCGTAACAGGCTGGGCAGCAAGGGTAGGTGTAACCGCAAATTCATCGGCCCCAATATCGGGTGTGGCACTCCTTGTCTGCTGATCAATGTCTACCGAAACAGCCGAAACAGCCTGTGCTGTGTTATCAAGCCCTGTATTTGATGCTACCGGCTGTAAATGCAGATCTGAAGCAGAAACAAACACGGGATTAATGTTTACTGAGTTTGTATCTTTCTGTGTGGCAGCTTTCCAGGCGTTGAGATCATTTCTTGCACCTCCCATAAAACCAATGGGCGTCGAATAGTAGTTATTGTAATTGATATTCGTATAAGCAGTTTCTCCCACGACCGAATATACCGCATATCTGGTACCGGTACTGCCCGTATTTGAAAAAATATTGTTGCGGATATCAAATCCAGCCCCGGCCGCAATATATAAAGCCGCTGCGTTACCGGACTGGGCTGCATTCATTGCCACCGTGTTATTGTAGATGCGGGTTCCGCTTCCCCGGGATATGTAAATGCCGTGGCCCGTCTGCGTCGTAGTACCCGTGGAAGCAATATCGCTGATAAAATTATTTGCCAGCAGGATCCCCGACGAATCATCGGTTAAATCCATGTAAATACCATACAGTGTTCCGCCCACCGTGTTTCGTATGCCGGAGATTTTATTTTCTGTAAGTTCAATATTTGTATTCCGGGACCGTAGTCCGATTGCCCAGCCGCTGTATGTTCCAGCGGTTTTAAAATCCTGAAGCGTATTCCTTCTGAGTACAATATTGGCGGAGTTTTCGATAACGAGTCCGAAAGTAGGATCAGCCGAATCGGTGTTCGCTACCCCAATTATCATATTGTCGAGAATGCCGGCCTCTTTCACGTTGGTAAAGTAAAGAGGTGTAGACGGTTTCTGGGCATCTACGGTGCTGCCCATGGCATTTGAGGAAAACAAAATGTTTGCAGTCTGCTGATTTGCTGTGGCACTTCCACTGATGACCACGCCCTGACGAACATTAAGAAATTCATTGTTTCTGAAAGTAAGGCCGGCGTTGGCAGCAGTTGCTGCAGTACCTGCCAAGCCATTTCCGGAGGAAATACTGTTGCTTCCGACAAAAACTCCTGAAGACTGCATTCCCGGCTGATTCCGCGAGGTCATCTGGAGTTTTGTACTGAGCAGCTGGATATTGAGCGCGGCATTGGTCCCGTTGGAGGAAACCCAAAGTACTGTCTTACCGGTGTAGGCAACATTATCGCTGTTTATAAAGGTGAGGTTACGGGACGTTCCATTAGCGGTATTGCTTCCGTCGATGATGATATTGTCAGCGCCGTCCAGCTGCAGAACGGCAGGGGTCCCCGTATAGGAGTTGATGTTGGCCGCAGAAACGACTACATTTTTTCCAGTATTGGGCTTGATTCTGAACGTATTTACTGTACTGCTCCCCGTAAACTGGGTGATTCTGACCGGAAACGTCTCGCCTGTTGTATTGTTGTAAGAGGTATCATTCAGGAGAAAGGTAACCGGCCCGCTTACTCCGGAAGTGTTGAGCCTATTTACGGCAGCAGTAAGGGTATTGAAGGGCGCAGGCTGCCCGGTTCCGATGATGTAAGTTCCTGAAAGCGCCTGAGCGAAGCTGATGACTGGAAGGATAAGAAAACAGAGTAAAAATTTCTTCATAAGATGATGTAAAAAGTGATAGGGGAAGAAGTGTGGAACAGAACTGAGAATCAGGATATGGACTTTGCCCCTTTCCGGGCATGTCCTAAAATGAGCGCAATGCCTGCGGCTAACAGCAGCGGCAGATAATCATCGACAGATACCGGGAGCGGATCGTCGTCTTCGAGCGTTCCGTCATCATTGTCATCACCGGGACCTCTCATTTCAGGAGTGACTTCCTGCTGTTCTTTCTCTCTAAAAATGTTGTCCTGCATCTGTGACTGGGTAAGGATGCCACAAGCTGTCAGTATCATAAGGACTACTTTCCGCATTAAATTTTTTTGTGCAAATATATAAAATGCTCTACATAACTTAACATAATGTATAGAGGTTCGCATGAACTTTAACATATTTTAATGTTTATTATCCTCTTAGCAGTGAAAACTTTAACAGGTTGGAGTGAGAACTTTGGAAGCTGAGGGTAACCCTTGGACAGGCTCAGGGGTGCTGGGTGCGGGAAGCGGGATGATTGGTGACCTTGGCTTCGCAAAGAGGTAGCGTTGTAACTGCGCTCCGCGCAATGACGGTTGAGCGTTTGCACCGTTACGGCATTGCCGCGGTGAGGCCCCTTCGGAGTTACAAAAGCGGTGTTTTGAAAGTGGAGGTTGAGGATGGGGTGCCGGATGATGGGTGAGGTTAAGGTTAAGGTTAAGGTTAAGGTTAAGGTTGAGGTTGGGGTTGGGGTTGGGGTTGAGGTTGGGGTGCCGGATGATGGGTGATGGATGAGGTTGAGGGTAAGGGTAGGGTGCCGGATGATGGATGGTGGATGCTGGGTGAGGTTAAGGCTCAGGTTAAGGTTAAGGTTGAGGTTGAGGATGGGGTGCCGGATGATGGGTGAGGTTAAGGCTCAGGTTAAGGTTAAGGTTGAGGTTGAGGATGGGGTGCCGGATGATGGGTGAGGTTAAGGTTAAGGTTGAGGTTGAGGTGGCTTCGAGAGCCTCAGCCACCGGGAATCGTTACGATCACCGGGAACAGTTACAGCCACTGGAAATAAGTTCGCATCAGTCTTTGATAAATTCCCCAATGGAATCGTAGGGAATTCCCATGTAGGTACAGAATTCCTTAACGGTGAGGATTTGGTGGGGAGATTTGTTCAGGGTTTTCTTGATGGTGTGAATCAAGCTCCGGCTATAGCGCTCGCTTTTTCCGGTGATGCGCTGGATGTCCTTGGGGTAAATGCAGAGTCGTGTGATCCTGGGTTTCATCGTGCTGATTTCTTTGATGAACAAAGATTGGAAAAAGTACAGGATGTTTTACGGTAGGAATCCGGTAGTAGGGAGGTATAATTATCCACATTATTGGAAAAGGCATAGGAGACCACCCCTCCGGAGGAGGGGAATATGCGGTTCTTCTCTGTAGTGAGGGAATTAGAAATAATTTCAGGGTATTTTTTCAGGTGCCTTTCATCATAACAACAACGGGTTATTCCCCTCCCATGGAGGGGTGCCGGTACGCTACGCGTACCGGTGGAGTGGTTTATTGGGCATCTCTTTTTACAAGGACCTTTTGCTTAGGTAGTACGCGCGAAAAACCACCCCGACCTCACGGCGCAGCCGTAAGGGTACCCCTCCGGCGGAGGGGAATATGCGGTTCTTCTTTGTAGTGAGGGAATTAGAAATAATTTCAGGGTATTTTTTCAGGTGCCTGTCATCATAACAAAACGGGTTATTCCCCTCCCATGGAGGGGTGCCGGTACGCTACGCGGACCGGTGGGGTGGTTTATTAGGCATCTCTTTTCACAAGGACCTTTTGCTTAGTTAATAACCGCGCAAGACCACCCCGACCTCACGGCGTAGCCGTAAGCCCACCCCTCCGGCGGAGGGGAATATGTGGATATTTTCCTGGAGAAGGGGCTTATTAACAGGCTGATGTAGTTTTATTGTAAGTATGAAAACCACCCCGCCCTTACGGCGCAGCCGCAAGTGCACCCTCCAAGGGAGGGAATATGTAGATCTTTTTTTGGAGAGGGAATATGCTGTAACAGGGTACTAATCTTCTTTTTCGATGTAGGCGGTGAGGTTATCGCTGAGCAGTTTGAGAAATTTAGTGGAGTTGGATTTTCTGCTTCTGATTTCTGCGATTGTATTGTGATAGTTTCCCAGGTCGATACTGAACGCTTCTTCGAAGCGTTTCACTGTCTCGGCAAGAGAGGTGCTGCCGCCGTTGAAGCAGTTGGTGTGGTGGAGGGCAAATACCAGTTCGGTAAGTCCCACTTTTGAGGCTGTCCACCGGAACGGAGATTTTGGCAAGGGTTGATCGGGAGTACTTTCTTTCAGTTTTGCAATTTGAGTTGAAAGAAAAATCTCGTATTCGTCATGGGCCAAAATCTGAGAAATCAAATGGTCATGGGAGGTGGAGAACCGTTCGTCGTAACTGTGGATGTCGATTGCCAGTTTTACATCAAGGTCATACTTATATCTGAGGAAATATTTGATATCCATATAGGTGGCGTTCCGCCTCCAATAGCTTATAAATTCCCTTTGCTCAAGGGAAAAGTACCGGAGGGATTCAAGTTCGGTTTCGTAGATGTTTTTCTTTAATTTATTTCCAGAATGAGGCAGGCCGGAAAGCACGGAGATGACTTTGGAATAGTAGATAAACTTCGCAATGAATTTAGGCTTTAAATGTTTAAAAAAAGTTATTTCGCTTTCCCAGCAGTCAAAATCGTGGGTAATGACCCAGGACTTCAGGGTGCGGATGGCTGCATCCGTTTCGGCGAGTGCATACTGCGCGTATTCCAGCGTATTCTTTTTTTCTAATTTCAGGTCATTAATTTTCTGTTTCAGTTCTGCCCAAAGGCTGTAAGTCTTTTCAGTAAGTAATTTTGATTCCATAGGCATTATGAACAAGCAGTTGTAGGTTAAGTAATTTTAAGCTGTTTTTTTCTGAGTTCAATAAAATCCGAAGGCCTTATCTTATTATGCTCGTAAAAAAGTCTTGAAAAATGCTGCCGTGTTTTAATTCCGCATTTCTTGGCAAGTTCAGGAGTTTTCAGTTTTAGATATTCTCTGTCATTATTCAGTTTTGCTGTAATATACCCAATCCTCAAAGCGTTCAGGTAGCTGTTGAAGTTCATGTTCATGTGTTCATTAATCACGTAAGAGAGGTTGTTTTTGGTAACTTTGAGCTGTGCTGCCAATGATATTACGGTGAGATCGGGATTAATGAATCCCTCCCCTTTTTCAAAGACTTTTAATTTTTCTAAAATTTCTTCTGCGATTTCCGGCTCATACCAGCTCTTTCTGTTTTCCGCATTCTTTTCCGGTGCTGAAATCGTATTCTGGGTTTGGTCATTAAGTTTACGCTGGAGGTTGTTGTAATGGCGTAGAACCTGCTTCTCTCTTTTTTTTGAAAGGGTCAGGAAACCCGCCATGCCACTGATAATTAAGACCGCAAATACCATAAAGTGGTCCCGCCATTTTTTTGCTTCCAAAAGTTTGTCTCTTTCTGCCCAAATTGCCTTGGTGTCATATTCCCTGTGAATCCGTGCTGAAAGATAGGGCAAATCCCGGTTAAGTATGCTGTCTGCTTTCAGAAGCTGTTGTATATAGTACGTTGCCTGGCCGGCATTCTGACGGTAATCAGTTCTTTTGAGGAGTAATTCGTAGGCGGCTCTGGTTTCCGGTAATACTGTTTGATTTTTACGGAAGAGTGAATCCACTTTAGATAAATACACCTCTGTCTGCGAAGTTTTTTTCAGATGATGATAGTTTCTGGCCAGATAGTAATATACCGCGGTCAGGTAGGCGTCTTCCTCTTTCTCTTTCAGCATCTCAGCCGAAGCCAGCAGAGACTCAATACTCCGGTGAAAGGCTTTGTGTCTAAAAGCTGAAATCCCCTTTTCCTTTAAAAAGTAAGCATTTTCCTGAAGAAATTCTTTTTCCATCGGAAATAGGTTTGTGAGGGTAATAAGACTGTCTGCTTTCCGATCCTGCATACTTTGTCTATAACTGATGATCATCTGATGAATGCTGTTAAGGTATCCTCTGGTGTTGTTATAGAGAAAGGTAGGATGGCTTGAATTCTTCATCTCTGAATCAAAAAACCTACTGCATTCTCTGAAGAGTTTAACTGCTTCCTCATGGTACCCCAGATAACTTTTAACTACGCCTATGTTGTATTTGATTTTAAAAATAAGATAATCATCGTCAGTCTTATCTGCAAATGCCGCTGCGAAAATGTACTGGTCCAGAGCTTTGTCATATTTTCTGTAATTAAAGTAATATACGATTCCTTTTGCCAGAAAAGCTTTACTGATAATGCCTGCGTTTCCGGTTTTTTTTGCAGCCTGTATAATACTGTCGCTGTACAGCAGTTTCTGCGCTCTGTTTTTCGAGTAATAGGCTGCGTCTTCGTAAGCATATACCAAATGCCTGTAATTATTGTTTTTTTTACCCTGAAAAATACTTTTTTTAATATAGGGCAATGCCCGTGCATCATTTTCGGGAAAGTCTGAATATTTCTTCTGGATATCAAGATATTCCAAAACGGGTTTTTGCGCAGTGCATACTGCGCCTGCTATCAGGCATAAAAGGATCAGGTTTCTACGCATTCCCCTCTTTTATTTTAGCGAATAGCCCATCATTTTTAGCGCATGTTCATATTCTCTATAATCAGGAAACAATTTACACAAATTCACCTTATATCCGCAAGTGTGTAAAAAAAAGAGATGTAACTAAGTGTCTTTGAATACGTCTCCAAATACACTCTGTAACCACAAACGCTTGCCTGAAGCGGAATAACGAAATAATTTCGGAAAAGAATTCTACGGTTAACTTAACCGGCGCCGGGATCACTTTAAAAAAAATAATCATTATGAAAAAAGTAATCTCAATTGTAAGTTTTTTATCAGTTTTAACTCTTTTAGCATGCCGCAGTGAAAATGATGAATATGAATTTGTTGAAGCGGAGTCTTCAAACGTTATTGTACCGGAACATTATTTTCAACGGGACTCCACCGCGGATTCCCATTCGGGTGGAAATGATCAGGAGCCACCACGGAAAGATCTTTTACAGTGGAGAACAGGACCGGTAAAAAATGAAATAAAATATTCCCCAAAACCCTGACAATGGAGCCTGTGATGTTCCCTTATGCAGGGACGCTGAGCACATCAAGTGGAGATCTCTGTCCTTGTAGTGGTGAATGGGAAATCATTGGCTTGGTAAGCACGACCGCTGTATTTGCAGAGGGTCAGGTGATGCCGGAATATTATGGAAGGAAGGTTTTGTGGATGCTGATCAGGGCGGGGTGACGGATGTGGGGTGAGATGCTGGTTGCTGGATGCTGGATGCAGGGTGTTGGATGTTGGATGCTGGTTGCGGGGTGTAACAGAAGTTTTATCACCCGTAAGATAACCCACATATAATCAAAGTAGTAGTCTACTTCTTAGTACAGGATGCCCGGGCATTCCGGAGCGATGCAAACAGAAGTTTCTGTCTGCAATACGGTGACGGAACGGTTGACGAGCCGTAAAGCACCGAAGATAATGTCTGTCTACCAAAAGACAGAATACCCAACTTAATTTTAAACTTTGAGTTTTTAAGGTAATCTTTTTTATTAAAAAAAGACCGCAAAAATGAAAACAGTACATTTTTTAAGAACCCATTTCCTGCTCATGGCAGCACTTCTGACCGCAGGAATTGCGATGTCGTTCAAAACGGACTCAAGCAAAAAGGCAGTAACCGTTTATCACTATGACAGTAACAGTATGGCTCCGGGAGCATTCAGTACCGTGGCCAATTGGGCTGTGGGGAACCCTGTTGAGAACTGTGCTACGTCCCGCGATGTACGGCCGTGTAAAATTACCGTTCCTGAGGGGAGTACGTTAAG
>JAANMT010002890.1_pt1 | contig 13261 bp, 13 predicted proteins | sample 7279711 | NCBI WGS metagenome assembly JAANMT01 (sample SAMN14094538, study PRJNA606508) | bioreactor metagenome | isolation source: A lab-scale SPAN reactor treating ammonium-rich wastewater day 1 | place: Ireland: Galway | collected 2017-01-16 | reverse complement strand
TTAGTAAGAGGGATTATAGCACAGTAATTACTGATTTAACTACCAATCTCAAAGAGGAAGCTTGAAACCTGTTGTTTTTAATAGTTGGTTCCAAAAATCAATAACTACCTGCTTTTCTCTTTCATTGGACGCACCAAACCAAGCTTTATTGAGTAACTGATAGACCAAAAGAACCTGACCATTATTAACAGCCTGCTTTAACAATAGAATCCACTGCAATTACTCCTCCCCCCAGACAAGTAGTGTCGGATTTTGATTGATTGCTTAGGTAAAGGACACCAATTTGTCCCTCAGCCACACCCTGGACGGATTTTGCGAGGGTAATGTGAGCAGAGGTATTGTCGCTTAATTTGATTTGACATGGAATTAACTCACCTGTGTGGCGGATGCGGATGGATAGGTGTTGGTTGGTTTCGATTGACTGGCGATCTTGGAGATGGATGAAGTGCATATTTATTAGATTAAATTCTTGTCTTAATGCCTCCTGTCCAAATCCGACCACTAGCTGATTTTTGTTCGGAATTTTGCCAATCACATAAAATGGGGGAAAGTTATGTTTGGTAATGACTGAGCCGTCACTGAGCTTGACTAGGGTCGTTTTATTAATGTCAAAACCACTCCGCTGACCGATGGTATAGAACCACAAGCCTTGATGATTGCCAATAACGTTGCCTTTTGTATCGACTACTTGGCCGGAATTTTTTCCTAGTTGGTTTTGGAGAAAATTATGGACATTGATGTCACCAATAAAGCAAATACCTACTGAGTCTTTTTTGGTCGCTACGTGCAGGTTGCGTTTGGCTGCTTCGGCACGAACTTGCCGTTTAGTTAGGTTAGCTAAGGGAAAAAGGAGGTGATTGAGTTGATCAGCTGTCAATTGGCAAAGAAAGTAGGTTTGATCCTTGTGCCGGTCAGCCGGTATAACTAAATCCAGTCGATCCTTTTGCTCAATTATTTTGGCATAATGACCCGTTGCCACTGCATCAAACCCCTCTTTCATTGCCCAGTTATAAAATAAACCAAATTTAATTTCTTTGTTACACATGACGTCGGGATTGGGTGTCAGGCCGGATTGATAGTCTTGCAGGAAGTGATCAACGACTTTTTGTTTGTAAGCTTGCTTAAAATCCAGAACTTGAAACTGAATACCAAGTGATAAGGCCACCTTGAGTGCGTCCGCTCGATCTTGATCAGTTCGGCAACCAGGTGCACGCCAGCACTCTAAGTAAACACCCGTTACGTCATATCCCTGCTCGACCAGGAGGTGAGCGCAGAGCGATGAATCCACTCCCCCGCTCATCCCCAGGGCGATTTTTTTACGTTGAGATGCTAACGCGGATGTTGATTTGTGCTTCATGTGGTAGTATTGTAACTGATTAATACATTACTTTTCTCGAAGAATAAAAAATAATGTTAAAAGTCATCATCGCCTCCACCAATCCCGTCAAAATTCAGGCTGTCAAAAATGGCTTTGGGCAGATGTTTCCTGAACAGGAGTTTGAGTTTAAAGGTGTATTAGTGCCATCAGATGTCGCCAGTCAGCCGATGAGTAATCAGGAAACGTGGCAAGGGGCAAAAAATCGAACGGACAACGCCAGTCAATTAGTTGTTGGTGCTGATTATTATGTAGGCATTGAGGGGGGTGTGGAGTCGACTGGAAACGAGATGGAGGCGTTTGCCTGGGTGGTGATTAAAAAATCGACAAGGTACGGTAAAGCTAGAACTGGCACTTTTTATTTACCTCCAAAAATTGTCAATTTGATCAAAGCAGGCAAAGAACTGGGTGAGGCAGACGACATGGTTTTTGACAGAAAAAATTCTAAACAAGACAACGGCGCCGTAGGTATTTTGACCGGAAACATTATTGACCGCACTCAGTACTACACCCAGGCGGTGATTTTAGCCCTGATTCCGTTTAAAAACCGAGATTTATACTAACATCTTGACACTTACCGACCGAAATGTATACAAAACATATATTATCGTCGGTAAAATAGAGAATTGCGCAAAGACTGCGAGAAGTTAGTGGAGAGTCAAAATATGAATCAATTAGTAATCAATCAAACCATAACATTTGTTAAAAATTCTCTTGATAAAAACGACGCGGGTCATGATTGGTTTCATATTGAGCGGGTGTGGCGAATAGCCAAGAGAATTGCTGATGATGAAGTCAGTCGCGGAGTGAATGTCGACATGTTGGTTGTTGAACTTAGTGCCCTGCTTCATGACGTGGGCGATGCCAAGTTTCATGGCGGTGATGACAAGGTTGGGGAAAAATTGGTGGGTGACTTTTTGGCAACTTTAGAAATTGACCCTTCAATCAGAGAGCGTGTCTTGAACATTGTCAAACATATTTCTTTTCGCCACTCGCTAGATAAACAATCAAACCGATTTTCTTCACCAGAATTATCTATTGTCCAAGATGCTGATCGGTTAGATGCTATGGGGGCAATTGGCATCGCCCGAGCCTTCTCTTATGGTGGCTTTTTTGGTCGACCCTTACACGATCCCAATTATCAAGTCAAAACAGAGCAATCAAAGCTTGAGTATCAAACCGCCAAAAGTCCCACCATTGCCCATTTTTATGAAAAACTGTTGACTTTGAAGGATAAAATGAACACTGAGTTGGGTCGAAAAATTGCCCAGGATCGACATGAGTTTATAGAAGAGTATCTGCAAAGGTTTTTGGCTGAGTGGGGTGGAGAATAATTGTTGCCGTACTAAGTAGTACTCTCTATCCAGTCATCCTGAACTTGTTTCAGGATCCCGTTTGGATTGACTATAAAATAATTTTTGAGATGCTGGATCAAGTCCAGCATGACGAAGAGGTTGAATTAGTTGTTGATCGAATTATCATGATAAAGGTTGCTAGTTAATTGATCTTTAGAATACCGAGTAACTTTGATAGAATACACCCTGATTCCATTGCCCCGTGGTCTAATGGCAGGACAGCAGCCTTTGAAGCTGTTTATCTTGGTTCGAATCCAAGCGGGGCATCACTTTTTATCAAAAACTTCTTGAACTATTTTAGTCGATTGTTTGATAAATCTTTCCCCTTGTATCTTTGGACGTTTAGTGGTTTGATTGATTACATATTATTCAATTAATAGAAAGGTGGTTATGACAGGCTACGTGGGCAATATTGAAGAGCAAACTTTGCAAAACTCCAATTTTCGGCAGGTTTTATTTACGGGTCAGCACGCCCAATTGGTCGTCATGTCGCTGAAAGTTGGCGAGGAAATTGGATTGGAAGTACACGACCATGTGGATCAGTTTTTCCGAATTGAGCAGGGTCAGGTAAAGGTGGTGATGAGTGGTGAAGAGGCTGTGGTTGGTGATGGGGAGGCGTTTATTGTGCCAGCTGGGACAACTCACAACGTCATTAATGTTGGGCAAACGGAAGTCAAGTTATATACTGTTTATAGCCCGCCCAATCATCCGGAGGGAACGGTGCATGTGACCAAAGCAGAGGCTGAGCTAGCGGAGCATGATTGATATTACTGGTAAAGATTAAATTATTATGCGCACCATCCAACCCAGTTTTGATCCTCGCTTACTCAAATCTGCAGTCTTTGGCGCCAATGATGGGATTGTGACGACCTTTGCGGTGGTGGCGGGAGTAGTGGGGGCAAGCCTATCTCCTAGTATTGTGGTGATATTGGGTATAGCTAACATGATTGCTGATGGTTTGGCTATGGGGTTGGGAGATTACCTAGGAGAGCGGTCGGAACGATTGATGAGGTTAAAGGATGATGGCAAGACTAGTCAAGATAAACTGGTCCTAGGCGATGGCTTGTGGCACACAGGCTTGGTGACTTTTGTGGCTTTTGTGGTGGCAGGGAGTTTGCCAATTTTGCCTTTTGTCTTAGGTGCAGTGGGGGTGCCGATTGCGGCAAGTTGGCAGTTTCCATTGTCAATCCTGGCCACAGGCCTGGCTTTATTTACAGTAGGAGTCATTAGAACCAAGTTTACGCCTTGTCATTGGTGGCGAGGCGGTTTGGAGATGCTGGGGATTGGGGCGATTGCGGCCACGGTGGCATATGTGTTGGGGGCGTGGATTGAGCAGTATTTAAGATAACCTTTCTCTCCCCAATAAGTGATTAATTTCCCCTAGCGTCTGCGGTCCGCCGTAGATCATGCCAGTGATGAGCTGGACTAGGTCGGCACCCAAGTCGAGTTTGTACTGGGCATCTGCACCAGTAAAAATTCCCCCTGTACCAATAATGGTAAAGCGGTTTTTAAATTCTTTTCTAACTAGGCGAATGTGCTTGTTGGACAAATCCCAAGTGGGTTTGCCACTTAAGTTACCTTTCTTTTGTTTCCACTCGCGTCGATCTTTAGGATGAACTGCCGAGTTAGAGCGGTCTTTGGCTAAATTACCAATGTTAAGACCCTGCACGTTATGTTTGGCCAGGACTTTGCCTAGAGCAATCATCTCACCGGCAGACAGATCAATGGGCATTTTGACAAAAAGAGGTCTGGACAGTTTGAGCCGATCCATGACTTTGAGTAAAATTTCCAATCGGTTGGGAGTGGTAAAGGGTTCGCCACCAAAGGTATTGGGACAGCTAATATTCAATTCATAAAGATGATGTTTGAGTTTAGATTGCTCAAAAAGTTGAAAGGTCTGCTTGATGTCTTCCAATTGTTCTTTTTCAGATTTGAATAATTTGTTAGTACTAGCAATGCTAATGCAGGTGGGAATGCGGAAAGGTTGTTTGGCTAGTTTGGTAATCATCGCCTCAGCGCCAATTGATTTCAGGCCTTTGTTGACCAAGAGAGCTTTGGATTTGGGAAAGCGCCCCAGGCGGGGCTTGGGATTACCGGCGTAAAGTTGCCTGGTGACCGTGCCAATGGTGTGCCAGCCAAAACCAGTTTCTGGCAAAATATTAACTAAATCGCCATCATAGTCATAGCCAGCTGAGAGGCCGACCGGATTGGGAAAGGTGATGTCGTTGATTGTCGTCGACAGAACTGGGTGGGAGAAGGCAAAGCTAGTTTTGACTAAAAATCGCGTCGGTCTAGTTTTACCCAATACTTTGCCAAATTTTATCATAGCGTGGTGAATAAATTCTGGGTCAAAAAGAAAGAAGAAGAACTTGAAAATTTTGTAAAAGAGATGTTCGATGATCAGCACAATCCTTTTGGTGATAAAGGGTGATTTGCCAGCGTAGCGATAGTAAAGAATAGCGTTGGTGATGAACAAAAGAGCACAGGTGGCGGCTGATCCTAAACAATAGCGACACCACTCACCAATAGCAAAGGCCATTATTGAGACTAGGTAGAGAGAAAAGCCAAAGCCAAAGGTGGTCAGGAGGATAAGTAGGTCGGCAATGGTTAAAAATCGCCAGGAGTTGGTGGGGTTTAAGCGAAGCAGATTCCATAATCTCTTGGAATGTTTGGGAAGATCAAACTCAATTAGGTTGAGAGCGGCCACCAGCATAACCACCGTGTAGAAGAATAGTCCGACTGTTGCCAAAGGCACTGGACCAATATATGCCCAAGGGCTGTTGAGTACCGCCCCACAATCTGAATTGGGTCCGCAGGGAGGCAGGATGCCATTAATTTCATGCCAGGTAATGAAGCCGGCTTCTGCTATCCCGACAATTGAGAAAAAAACAAGTAACATGGAGAGGAAGGTTTTCATAGAAGATATTCTATCGCAAATATGTGTTTTTTGCTTCGCAGTGCTCTGATTGCTCATCAAAAAGCACATATTCTATAAGTAAAATCTCAGTTCTTTTTCAACACCAAGTAATGATTCATGTTTCGTGTCACACCGTCGGCAAAGAATTCGTCAATGGCTTGAAGATCGATGGTTTTTAAAATGGCAATTTCTTCTTCACCATTCATGTAGTGACAGTAACGGTAGGTGATTTCCTCCCCTGCCCGCCAATCCATGATGTAGTCGTTTTCTTCCCAGTCGGTGGGGTCGAGGCCAATGGTTGTAGAATCGACGAGTCGGTCACGTTGCTTGTGAGAATTTAGAAACTGCCAGGAACTGATCATCAGCAGACCATTGGGAGCTAAAAATTCTGCCAAATTGGCGATTAATCGTTGTCTGAGTTTAAATGATGGGATGTGATGGGTGACGGCAAAGAGGCAAATAATATCAGGTTGGTTTGGTGAAAGTTTATTCAGATCGACAATCAGGGTGTCATTGATTAGTGAGTTGATAAGATCAATTTGGGCAAAGTTGGCTTGCCAAGTTGGAGATTGTTTAGGGGCAAGTTTGGTGGAGATATCTAATAGTTCCTGACTGCGATCCAGGCCGAGGTAGTTGAATGAATCGTCGTCATGCCGGACTCGATCCGGCATCTCAAAATCTATTTGATTATTTACTAGATTTTTGTGCAAAAACCTGGCCAATCGACCACCACCACAACCGACGTCGAGCACATTGATTGGTTTGGACTCAGTCGCCTTTTGCTCAAAGTAAGGCAAGAGCTTTTTCCAACCTGGCCAGGCCTGCCACCGGCTAGCAGCAAAATCCTGAGCGGTTTGCTGGTAAAACTTTTGATTTAATTGATCTAGCTGAATGATGGTGGAGTTTTTCATCGCTCAATGCTTTCTAACCATGTAGAATACCACAAGCCATGAAGACAGATAATTCACAACTCCACCAGTCCGCCCAGTTGATTATTGATGAGTTAATGAAGTTAAAAAACACTTCAAATCAGCAAATTGTCAAAATTTTGCGTCGTTACCCTAAACCAGACGGTGTGCTTTTTACCAAGTCAGAGCTGCTAAAGTTTGCCAGACAAATGTTAGAAGATGGAAAAATCGATAAAGAGCAGTTTGTGTCACTTGCTAAGCTTTTGCAAACCAAACCAACTCGGACTCTTTCTGGTGTGGCACCAATTACAGTCTTGACCAAACCCTTCCCCTGCCCTGGCAAGTGTATTTTTTGTCCATCTGATGTGAGGATGCCTAAGAGTTACTTGAGGGATGAGCCAGGTGCTCAGCGGGCGGAGCGGAATTGGTTTGATCCCTACCTGCAGACTTATCGGCGCCTGCAAGCTTTGGAGAACATTGGCCACAGTGTGGAAAAGGCGGAAATTATTGTTTTGGGTGGGACGTGGTCTTTCTATCCGGAGTCCTACCAAATTTGGTTTATTACCGAGTGTTTTAGAGCTCTGAATGATTTTAGTTCTGGCAAAGATCACAGCCCACAGAGATTGAAAAAGTATGAGGAGATTTCCCAATTGAAGCAGGCGGGTCAACATTTTTCTTCGTATTCTGATCCTGAGGAGAATCAATTAGCAACTCAGGAGTTTCAGATTGTGGGATCAGAAAATAATCAAAAAACCTATAATCAAGTCGTCTCTGAGTTGTACGTTGCTCCAGAAAAAAAGTTGGGTCTGGATAAGTGGCAAACTGCAACTTGGGAGGAGTTGGAAAAAGAACACACCACCAACGAAACCGAGCGAGTCAGATGTGTGGGCCTAGTCGTTGAAACCCGACCGGATAATATTAGCCAAGAGGAAGTGATCAGAATCAGGCGATTAGGCTGTACCAAAGTCCAAATTGGGGTGCAGAGTTTGCAGGATGAGGTGTTGACGTTAAACCATCGAGGTCATGACGTGGCGGCCACGCGGCGAGCCTTTAAACTACTCCGCCAGGCTGGTTTTAAAATTCATGCCCACTGGATGCCCAATTTGTACGGTTCGTCAGTGGAGAAAGATAAGCAGGACTATTTAAAACTCTTCCAAGATTCTGATTTTATGCCGGATGAGTTAAAAATTTACCCGTGTTCTTTGATAGAAAGTGCGGAACTGATGCAGTATTTCCAGGCTGGCCAATGGCGACCTTACACGCGGGAAGAATTGCTAGATGTGTTGACCTTTTGCCTGACTCATACCCCACCTTACTGTCGTTTGACCCGGGTTATTCGTGACATTCCCAGCACCGATATTGTGGAGGGAAATAAAATCACCAATTTCAGAGAGTTAGTCCAAAAGCAAATTGCCGAATCGGGATTGAAGATGCAGGATATCAGAGCTCGAGAAATTCGGGGTGGTCAGTTTGATATTGACTCAGTACGATTAGATCGCATTGAGTACGAGACTAGTGTTAGTCATGAAATCTACTTACAATTTTTAGCAGAAGAAAAACTCCTCGGTTTCCTCCGCCTCAGTCTACCAACTCAACCTCCATATATTGACGATCTCCAACATGCCGCCATCATCCGCGAAGTCCACGTCTACGGCGCCGTCGTAGACATCGGCACACGTTCCAAAGATAAAGCTCAACACCTGGGATTAGGCAAAAAACTTATCGCCGAAGCCAGAAAAATTGCTAAAAAGGCTGGTTATCAAAACCTAGCCGTCATCTCTGCCGTAGGGACGAGAGGGTATTATGAAAGTCAAAAATTTAAGACGGGGAAGTTATATTCTATTACCTATTCCACTCATCCATGACTTTTCTTATTGTGTTTACAAAGAAATCAAGATCAATCAAAAGGGTGTCGAGTTGATCGTGAGAAGCATGGTCGTGTTCAACAAGACGATTGACCCACTCCGCATCAAACTCTCCTGCCGAAGTTATTGCTGATAATGCCTTAACCAAATCGCCTAGACTACTATAAATGTCATTTACTTTTTCTGCCTCAATATAATGAGTAATAATTTGTCTAGATATAGGATTGGCAATATCTGTGACAGCTTGAATCAGATTTCTTAATTCAGCTGTTAGTTTCTCATGATCTATAACAGGCATTTCAATTGGTTCAAAAAGCTCATCAGGAGCTGGAAGATCGTCATCGTTCAAACTTGCAAAGTCCGCATCACTCATAATATCGAATTCATCAACTTCACAAGTATCTCTTAGATACTCCAATACTTGTTTTAACGTTTGATAATTTTGGTTTAGTCTTTCAAAATTAGGTGATTGCTCAGCATTTAATCTACGTGCAAGTCTTAGTAATAACTGGGTACCTGGTGCATCACCGTCTTCTAATGCTTCCAGAGCAAATTCACGAGCAATTAACGCCGCAAGATTTGGTTGCGAAGTTATTTGACGAGAATCAGATGAAAAATCCAACTTTCCAATTGCTTCTAAAACTGCATCAACTTCACGCCCAACAGTTTCTGCTGGTTGGAACATTTCTTCTTCAACATTCATTATTAATTGCCTCGAGGAAAACTGTAGAGTTTCTTGCAGAGGAGTTAGTGACTCAAAGACTACCTGTTGTAGTGGCGTCAGGTCTCCTCCAGCAAGAGCCACTTCTAACATTAAACGAACACCCTCTACTTGACTCAACATGATTTTTACTTCTGAAACAAAGCCATTGACATCAACTGGCTCGGTACAGCCAACAAGACGCTGACTACTTTCTAAAAGTGTTCTGGCGAAATCTCCGAGCCTTTCGGTTATAGTTTCTGATCGACGTAGCTCCCGATCGGCGTAATCTTGTTGTTTTTGCTCTAGAAAACGCAACCTATTTTGAAGACCTGCAGCCAGTAATCCCATTTCCCTGGCATTTTCAAGTGCTGGATCACCGTCATAATCATCCCAAAAATCTGGCTCTTCTATATTTCTTTTTCCACCAACTATTCCCCCCAAATCAGGTGCGTTTTGAGTCAATCCAATATCTGACTTATCAACTTCATCAACTTCTGTGCCTGGCATATTAACTCCTTTTCTGATGGTTGCAGTATTATATAGAAGCTTACAGCCGATAGTATATCACAAAATATCAAAACGCTGCTTGGTGTAGGCGATTTTGCGTTTCATAATAGTGGGAATGTCGATGTCGAGTTCAATAGCAAGCAGAATCAGGCTGCCAAAAACATCGGCAAACTCGTCTTCCAAATTCTCCCGGGTGTGTTTCTCCAGCTTACTGTCCCTTTGCAAGTTCATGCTAGAGAGAATTTCATCAGACAACTCGCCTAGTTCCTCTACTATCTTCATGGTTCTGGCAAAGACAGCAGCGTTGTGGTCGGCCATAGGCCAGTTTTCCTGAATGTATTGGCGGATGACTTGGTACTCGGCGATCAATTGATCAATCGTGAGCGGGGTTGGGTCGGGTTGATTCATAAGCCTGTATTCTATCAGGTGCACAGATAAACGACAGTTGGTATACTATATTAATGTCCAGCGTCCCCAACCACTTCCAATTTCTGTTTCCCTCCTCCCCGATTGAAAATTTGACAGCGGAAGCAGACAAAGACTACATTATCGAGACTTTACTGAGAACTGCCACTCTGGAGGCCTGGCAGTGGATGTATCAGCAGTACTCGGCGGAGGAAATTGCCAGCGTTGTCAAAAACTCTCGGAATTTACGAAAAAAAGATGTTATGCTCTGGTCGCATGTTTTGTCAATTTCACCTGAGGAAATTTTATGTTTACAGACCTCGTCCCAGCCTGGACTCAAAAAGTCCTGGGCTTACTAGCGCCAATTTTACCGCCTGGTTCATATCTAGCAGGTGGTACGGCTTTGGCGTTGCATCTCAACCATCGATCGTCGTATGACTTGGATGTATATGTGCCTGAGGAGTTTAGTGAACAGTTATTGGCAAAAGCATTAGAGGAAAATATTCCTGATTTTTCTATGATTATTCGTGACGCTCAGACTTTGATTGGTAAAAGTCAGGACACCGAAGTCAGCATTTTTCACTATCCCTACCCTCTTTTAGAGCCGTTGGCACATTTTCAAGGCATGGCAGTGGCTTCAGTGACTGATCTGGCTTGTATGAAGCTAGAGGCAGTGGCAGGTCGAGGGTTGAAGCGCGATTTTTTTGACCTGTACACAATTTGCCAACTGCCTGAGTGGACATTATCTAAAGTGGTGATATTGACTCAGAGGAAGTACGGCAGAAGCAGTGACGAACTACCTCACTTGCTAAAGTCATTGAGTTACTTTGATGATGCTGAAAGCAAACCTGAACGAGCCAAGATAGTTGATGAGATGTGGCGACAAGTCAAAGAGTTTTTTTCTGTTCAAGCCCGGCAGTTGACTCAGGAATTGTTGATGAAGGCTGAGTAAGTTGCCACTGTTTCCACCAACCCGTACCGATACCAGCAATTTTTAACCAGGAGTTTTGGTCGGTTGGCGGCAGCAACGCGATTTGGCAAATGATGCGGTCGGTGAGAAGTGGCCAAGGAGGAGGAGGTTTTTGAAGAGATAGTAGGGTTTTCAGTTTAAGAAGGCAGGAAATTTGTTGAAGTTCACGTTGGCTTGCAAAGGTGAGAAGTGGATGGGTTAGTTGATTGTTTGCAGTTTTGGCACCTGGTGATTCTTTACTCGATGCTGATCCCGACTTTGTCGGGACAGCATGACGATCAGGCCGAGTTTGAGATTGCGGATCAAGTCCGCAATGACGACAGGCAAATTCGGAATGACGGCTACTTTCGTTGGAGTCAGCATGACGGCAAGAGTTTTGACAAACATCACACACACCACACGGCTCAGTTAACCTTTCACCAAAGTATTGGCTGATGATAACTTGCCGACAGTGATGATTTTGATTGCAGTAATTTAGTAGCGATTGAAGCTTTCGTTCAGATCGATGCTGGTTCGGTTTGTTGCTTGATCCAGCAATCATTTCTTGGTGGATAGTCACGTCGTTTTGGTTGGCAAATAGAAAGCAATCAGCTGGTTGACCATCTCGTCCTGCCCTGCCCGCTTCTTGATAATAATCCTCTAAACTTGGTGGTAGTTGAAAGTGAATGACCTGCCTGACATCAGCCTTATCAACCCCCATGCCGAAAGCAGAGGTGGCAACGATGACTTGAATTTTGCCTTGCTGAAACTGAGTTTGTACCTGTTCTCGTTCAGACTTTTCTAAACCAGCGTGGTACGCGGCGATCGTGATCTCAGGTATCAGATTGCGAGTCAATTGAGCGATAAACTCAGTGTTGGCGCGAGTGGAGGCGTAGATGATGGTATGCTGGTTACTGGCTTGTTTAAGTAAACGTAGTGTATAGAGAGTTTTATAAAAGAGATCGGGAGTGAGTGTGAGGTGAAAGTGGAGATTGGGGCGACGAAAGGTGGAGAAAAAGCACTCGGGGTGGTGGAGCTGCAGGCTGGCTACGATGTCGACCTGGGTTTTTGGAGTGGCAGAAGCGGTAAAGGCGGCGATGGTTGGGTGTTTTGTTCGATTCTTGATAAAATTAATAATTTGCCGATATTCAGGTCTAAAATCATGACCCCAGTTAGAAATACAGTGGGCTTCATCAATCACAATCAAATTGATGTCGACCCGTTGGCAGGCCAGCTGAAAGCGAATCGACTTGAGCCGTTCGGGGGAAACGTAAAGCAGTTTTAATTTGCGTAGTCTAAAAAGTTCCAAAGTCTCATGTTGGGTTTGCTTAGACTGAGTCGAACTCAAGTAACCAGCCGGTATTTGTTTAACCAAACAGTGTTCAACCTGATCTTTCATCAGGGAAATTAGCGGTGAGATAACAATGGTAGTGCCGGGTAATAAAACTGCAGGTAGCTGAAAACAAAGCGACTTACCCGCCCCAGTCGGCAAAATCGCCAGTGTGTCTCGACCATCAATTATTGCCTGGACAATGTCTTTTTGTAGTGGACGAAATTGGGAGAAACCAAAGTATTTGTAGAGGGATGATTCGAGATTGTTAGTTGGCCGAAACTCCATACTCCTATTATCCTCACCAACCCGAACAAAAAGCGTGACAAAAAGGGGCAATTATTTCAAATACTTATTCTTCTGAATCTTTTCTGGCAAAAGGGACTGACTTTTATCAGGATACATTTCATAATCTTTGCCGTACTTCAACTCTTTCATGAGTTTGGTCGGAGCGTTGCGCAGGGACAGAGGAATGGGCAGGTTGCCGTACTTTTTAACATCGGCTACAGCTGCAAAGTAGGCGTCGTAGGCGGACCGATCTTTTGGACATTTGCAAAGATAGGCCACGCCGTGGGCGAGCGAGATTTGAGCTTCTGGGTAGCCAATTTTATGGACAGCATCAAAGACAGCGTTAGCCACCACCAGCGCCGTCGGCACCGCCAAACCAATATCTTCGCTAGCAAAAACTACCATCCGTCGGGCAATGAATTTAGGATCCTCGCCGGCCTCCACCATCCGTGCTAAGTAGTAAAGAGCCGCATCAGTATTACTGGCCCGCATGGATTTGATGAAGGCGCTGATGGTGTCGTAATGTTCCTCACCGGCTTTGTCATACTTAAGCGTGGAAGCCCTGGTCGGCCGGCGATCCCAGCAGGTACTTGGGAATGAAATAGTACCCTCGGCGAAAGCTTTGATAGGTTTTGGCGGCGTGTTGGGCGGCTTCCACG
>JAANMT010002885.1_pt1 | contig 13272 bp, 13 predicted proteins | sample 7279711 | NCBI WGS metagenome assembly JAANMT01 (sample SAMN14094538, study PRJNA606508) | bioreactor metagenome | isolation source: A lab-scale SPAN reactor treating ammonium-rich wastewater day 1 | place: Ireland: Galway | collected 2017-01-16 | reverse complement strand
TTGTATTGGGAAGATTCATTCCCGATATCAGGTCTTTTTACCTGATTGATCCGAATCAGATCGTATCCACCTTTGCTGGTGACAACACCAGTATAAGCAGGGAGTTTTTCCACATCCGTCTGAAAGAGGGCATGCAGAATTTCTTCATTGTCGCCTTTCTTCTGGGCAAAAGAAACTTCTGACGATTCTCCCCATTCCAGAGATTCATCGACCTCTCCCGCCTGTAACCCGGCAAGCTTCTGTTTACCCTCATTTTCAGCTTGTTCCGATGCAAGCTGCTGTTTCAGAAGCGCAACGATCCTGTCTTTGACCAACCCGATGGATTGAGCACTGGCAGGGCGATGTTCAACCACTCGTGCAGCTACAAAAGTATCAGGTGCGACCTCAATGGATTCAGTGTTGAAATGGTCACGAACAGCACTTTCCGAAAATATTGCCTGCAACATGCGCTCATTGGTAATGACCGATGGCTCTCTGGAATTGCGATCGATCCAGTCACTCTGCTGAACAGACAGGTTAAACATCTGCGCTACCGGCTGCAGCGTATCGTTCTGCTCATAAACGATATTACTGAAATCTTCGGATAATTCACCAAACCTGTCTGCCACTTTCTGATGCTGCAAAAGCTGCCTGATCTGCTCCTTGACATCATCGAGGCCGGCAACATCTGCCCCCTTCACTTCAGTCAGCCGGATAATGTGAAAACCGAATGGTGTTTCTACCGGACCGCGTATCTCACCGCGTTGCATCTGAAATACTTCATCCTCAAAGGGTTTGACCATCAGACCACGCGCAAAAAAGCCAAGATCTCCACCTTCCTTGGCCGAACCCGGATCTTCTGACAACTCTGCTGCCAGCTCCGGTAGTTTTTCCGGATCCTGTCTGACCTGTTCCAGAATCTGTTCCGCACGGGCCTTGGTGGATGTTTTCTGCTCTTCGGTGGCATCAGCAGGAACACTCAGCAATATATGGCTGGCTCTCCGCTCCTCCGCCTGACCAAACTCATCCTGATGCTCGTCGTAGTATTTCCTGATTTCTTCATCAGAAATCTGTTCCTGCCGGGCCAGCTCATCCAGTGACAGCACGACATACTCCACTTTAACCCTTTCCGGCAGTGTGAAATCCTGGTAGTGACTGTCATAGTACGACTGAATGGCAGCCTCATCCGGCTCAGCCTGGTCAATGTACTGCTCAGGACTGATCGTCATCCGGTTGATTTCATACATTGTTGCACTCAGTGACGCCACTTTGCCTGCAACCGTCCTGGGTACGATGACACTTCCGGTGATACCCTCCAGCAACTGTTGGCGCATGAGCTCACCCGCTACTCTTGCTTCAAACATCGCAGGTGACATTCCCTGGCGCTGAAGCAGATCACGATAACGCTGGTACGAAAACTTTTCATCTTCGTGAAAAAACGAGATGTTCTGGATTTCAGCAGTCAGGCGGGAATCCAGCACTGTCAGTCCGACTCGCTCGGCTTCACGGCGCAGCAGCCTCTCCTGGATCAGATTTTCCAGAACGGCCAGACGCATCTGCGGATTGTCCAGCAAGCTGGCATCAAATTTTTCCCCTAACATATTGCGCAGATTTTCCTGCTGATTACGTATCGCTTGCTCGTACTCCTGACGGCTGATTTCCTCACCATCGACGACTGCAGCATAGCCCGCATCACCGGCGCTTCGATACGACTCTACTCCCCAGAACATGAAAGGCAGAACAGCAATCAGAAGTACGATCTGAACGACCGTCTTTTTTTTGTTTACGAAATCAAACACGATAGCTATCCGAAAAAAAGAAAATCGGGAAAAACAGGAAGAGAAAAAGATGCCACATCGCCATGACTGGATTACTAAAGGCGGAAACGATATGGCGGAGTGGACGGGACTCGAACCCGCGACCCCCGGCGTGACAGGCCGGTATTCTAACCAACTGAACTACCACTCCCAGTATTGCGCTCTCTAATTAGAGATCAGCTTCGAGACAATCACTTACCCGATATACAGGCAGGCTTGCTGGTGGGTGCTGAGGGGATCGAACCCCCGACATTCGCCTTGTAAGGGCGACGCTCTACCAGCTGAGCTAAGCACCCGTCTCGCTGATCCCTGTCATCGAAGGAGCGCTAGTTTACAGCATCTTTCAGCGCTTTGCCAGCAGTGAATTTAGGTACCTTGGCTGCCTTGATTTTTATCTCTGCACCGGTACGCGGGTTACGTCCTGTACGTGCTGCCCGTTTTCCAACCTTGAAAGTTCCAAAACCTACCAGGGTGACACTGTCATTCTTGCCAAGAGCATCCTTGATGGCGGACAGCGCACCATCCAGCGCATTGCCTGCCTGAGCTTTGGTAAGATCGGCAGATTGGGCAATCGCATCGATGAGATCGGATTTATTCATAAAATTCCCCTTTGTTTTGCTTTGTTAGGTTGCAGGAAAACTCCACCTTTTGTACAGACAACTTCTGTAGACGCCCTTATATCAAGCCATTTTGCGGCGGTCAAGTGTTTATGCGGAAATCAGCCTGATTTTTGATAAATTCTTGCCCGATCCTGTTCAACCAAGCGTTACATCATGAATATGCTACTCAGGAAGACTTGATCAAGGGTTCCTCAGTCTGTTTCAGCTCCAGGCTCACGATCAAGCATATCCTGAATCGCTATCTCAACCGGAACCTGCTCATACAGAATACTGTAAACCGCCTGAGTCACGGGCATATCGATTTGCAGCCGCTGTCCCAATCCATACGCTTCCCGAACCGTATAGACGCCTTCAGTGACATGCCCTATTTCAGGCAGGATCTCTGCCAATTGCCGCCCGGCAGCAAGCATCATCCCAACCCGACGATTTCTTGAAAGATTCCCGGTACAAGTCAAAATCAGGTCACCGATACCCGTCAGCCCGGTAAAGGTTTCCCGGCATCCGCCAAGTGCCATGCCCAATCGGGTAATTTCCGCCAGCCCGCGGGTAATCAGCGCTGCTCTGGCATTATTGCCAAACGCAATTCCATCAGAAATCCCGGCAGCAATCGCAATCACATTTTTGAGTGCTCCACCGACCTCCACCCCGATCACGTCGTTGCCTGAATAAACCCGCAGGCTTGCTGTACGAATCTCACCGGCAACGCTTCTGGCAAAAATTTCGTCGTGAGAAGCAAGTGTCAGCGCGGCAGGAAGGCCTTGTGCCACTTCCCGGGCGAAACTCGGGCCGGATAGCACACCACAAGTGATACTCGCTGGATAAACTTCCTCAACCACCTGACAGGGAAGTTTTGCGGAACCTGTTTCAAATCCCTTGCAGGCCAGAACAAGGGGCAATGATGGGTTCAATGCCACCATCTGCTGCAAAGTGGTGCGTAATCCTGCAACGGGTACGACGACAAAAACCAGTTCGGCTCGTTCCAGTGCCTCACTCAACGCAGAGACAAGATAAATGGAATCCGGCAAAGGTTGCCTGGGCAGATAACGCTGATTGGTGCGTAACGCCGCCAGTTCAGCCAGATGTTCCACATTACGGGTCCATAGCGTCACACGGTGACGCGCAGACAGACAAATTGCCAGCGCAGTTCCCCAGGCGCCCGCACCGAGTACTGCGATATTCATACGCCCCAGATCTGATCGGTTCTGATATAGCCGGTCTGGCCGTCCCGATGTTTCACCTTCACCCATCCACCCGCAACGACACCCAACAATTCCAGTATCACATCCTGCTGGGCCTGAAAAATTAGTGATGAAGTCGGATTGGGAGATTGATAAACACTGCCGACAGGTATTTTGACGATCACAAAACGCTTCGGGCCGAGATTCTTGTCTTCCACCCAGGCAAGGTATCCGTGATAATCACGTACTTTCACCCAGCCGACCACCTTCACTACCACTTCCAGAGGCAGATTCACACCTGCCACGTACAGTTTACCGGCATTGAGGGAAGGTGCATCGTACAGAACAACCGCAGATTTCGCGATTGACAGAAACTCATTCCGGGTACTTTCCTGTGCGACTGCCCTACAGGAAAAAATCAGCAGAACGAACAGCGAAAACAGCAGACCGGTCGTAATGCTCTCGCCTCGAAGTGGCTGAAACTTCATGAATCAGTGCCTGGTGATCGTATCTGCAGGCTGATCAGGCTGTTCTCCAGCCGTTTCCTGCTGTTTTTTCTGGTGATAAATTGCCTCGAAATTAACCGGATTGAGAATCACAGGCGGAAATCCGGCGCGCGTCACTGTATCCGAGATCGTTTCACGTAAGTAGGGAAACAGAATGTTCGGACATAAAACACTCAGCACAGGCTCGACTTCATCTCCAGGAACATTACCTATCCGGAAAATACCAGTCTGATGAGCCTCCACCAGAAACATGACCTGATCCTTTTCCTTCAACCGTGCCGTGACAGTAGCAGTTACAACCACCTCATGGATTTCCCCATCCACGGCATTATGACTGGTAGCCAGTTGAAAATTGATCTCGGGAGCTTCCCGCTCCAGAAAGATACGAGGGGCATGAGGAATTTCCAGTGATAAATCCTTGACGTAAATTTTTTCAATAACAAAAATGGGTTGCTGCTGTGATTCAGTCATGATGAGTTCCAGTTAAATACACTTGTCAAAAATTTTCCGGCTGCCAATATATCGGGAAGATTGACAGCCAGCGCTTAGCCAGCCAGCAATCCGCTCAGTTCCCCCTGGCGGTCCAGCATTGCCAGATCGTCGTACCCCCCGACATGCACCGGGCCGATATAAATCTGCGGAACGGTTCGCCGTCCGGTACGCTGCATCATCTCGGCACGCAGCCCCGGTTGCAGATCCACCCTGATCTTTTCGATCTCCTCAACCCCTCTTGCACGCAGCAACTTCTCCGCCATGGTGCAATAAGGACAGTACCCGGAGACATACATTACAATCTTGGGCATGTCATCCTTCCCTGCATCGTTCTCGCACGGATCATTTCTTCACCAGCGGCAGATTCTCCCGCCGCCAGGTATCGATACCACCGTTCAGATTGAATACCTGTTTGAAGCCGTTCTTGCGTAGAACAGCCCCCGCCCGTCCAACGCGCAATCCGGGAGTAAAGATGATGACGACAGGCTTATCCTTGAACTTTTCCAGCTCCTGCCAGCGATCTTCAATCTTCTCCGCTGGAATATGTTTGGCATTGGGTGGATGGCCACCGGCATATTCACTGTCATCTCTGACATCCAGCACCAGTGCATCCTCGTAATTTATCAGCCGGATGGCTCGTTTCGGATCGATATCACGGACAGAATTACGCGCGACTACCGGCCACAGCAGCATACCGCCGCTCAGCATGGCCGCTATGATAAAAAAAATATTGTCCACCAGAAATGTTGATTCCATATGATGCATCCAGAGCCGGCAAAAACTGCTATTTTAACAAAGTACTTGTGAAACTCCATTCCATTGTGATGAATATATCCTGGCAATCAGGCAGTTTCTTATGGGATAGGTTACGATAATAGCTTTTCATCACACGAATCTTCGTTTATGCCAGTCAACATTCCTCCTTTACTACCCGAACAACTGCTGCCGATCCCCGGCCTGTCACTAGGCACAGCAGAAGCCAGTATCAAACGGCCCGGCCGTAAGGATATACTCGTCATCACGCTGGCAGAAAATACACGGGTTGCAGGTGTGTTCACCCGGAATCGATTCTGTGCCGCGCCTGTCACGGTCGCCCGATCACATCTTATGGGTTCGCTGCCGATCCGTGCACTGGTGATCAATACCGGTAACGCCAATGCCGGCACCGGTCAGTCCGGCATCGATCATGCACACGCCACCTGTGCTTCACTGGCCAGGCTCATCGGCTGCCAGACCCAACAGGTACTGCCTTTTTCTACCGGTGTCATCATGGAGCCGCTGCCGGTAGAAAAAATCATCACCCATCTTCCGCAGGCCCTGGCAAATCTGGCACCAGACAACTGGTTCGCCGCTGCACAGGCGATCATGACGACCGACATCGTGCCCAAAGGAGTTTCCCGTCAGATCCAGATAAACGGCACAACAGTCACCATTACCGGAATTGCCAAAGGCTCGGGAATGATCCACCCGAACATGGCCACTATGCTCGGATATATCGCCACTGATGCGGCCGTGACACAACCCTTGCTCGACGACCTGGTGCGTTACGCAACTGATCGATCCTTCAACTGCGTCACCGTGGACGGAGATACCTCCACCAACGATGCACTGATCCTGATGGCCACCGGACAGGCTGGCAATACACCGATTACTGTATCAACCGACCCTGCTTTCATCTCACTGCAGGCAGCCATCACCGAAGTGGCCGCCCTGCTGGCACAAATGATCGTGCGTGACGGTGAAGGTGCCACCAAATTCATCACCGTTCAGGTGGAAAGTGGCAAAACCCGGGAAGAATGCACTAAAGTTGCTTACGCCATCGCTCACTCTCCACTGATCAAAACAGCCTGCTTTGCGTCCGACCCCAATCTGGGACGGATTCTGGCAGCCATCGGCTATGCCGGTATTGAAGATCTGGATGTTAATCTGGTTCAGCTTTACCTGGGCAATATTCTGGTTGCCGAACACGGAGGCCGTGCCGCCAGCTATCGTGAAGAAGACGGTCAGCGCATCATGCAGGCACCGGAAATCACCATACAGGTGAAACTCAACCGGGGAAACGCGTCCACTACCGTATGGACCTGCGATCTTTCCTACGATTACGTCAAAATCAACGCCGATTACCGCAGCTAACCCGCTATGAACGATCCTGAATCGATTTTCCAACGACTCGACCGACTGCTGGCCCGTATCGAGGATACGCTGCCCGTCCGGCCACAGCACGCCGACCCTGCTGAATATATTGCCTTGCGCTGGCGCAAACACGGCGATACCGGCTATCTGCAAGCGATAAACCATCCGCATACGATTACGCTGAATGAGCTGCTGAACATCGAAGAGCAGAAACAGACACTCGACCGCAATACCCTGCAATTCGTTTCAGGACTTCCAGCCAATAATGTATTGCTGACCGGCGCGCGCGGCACTGGTAAATCCTCTCTGATAAAAGCTTTGCTGAACCGCTATGCTGACCGGGGCTTGCGGATGATCGAAGTGGATAAGCTGGGGCTCACCGATCTGCCCGATATCATTGAGTTCATCGGCCAGCGTCCGGAACGCTTCATTCTGTATTGCGATGACCTGTCATTCGAAGCCGATGAACCAGGTTACAAAGCGCTGAAAGTCGTTCTCGACGGCTCCATCTCTACCGCATCCGACAACGTACTGATCTACGCCACTTCCAACCGCCGCCATCTGATACCGGAATTCATGCATGAAAATCTGGCAACCCGGCACGTGGATGGCGAAATTCATCCTGGAGAAGCTACTGAGGAAAAAATTTCCCTGTCGGAACGTTTTGGCTTGTGGCTGTCTTTCTATCCATTTGATCAGGAACAATATCTGGAAATCGTCCGTCACTGGCTCTCGCAACATGGCATCAGCAGACTGTCCGGCCCGGCCCGGCAGGAAGCACTTCGCTGGGCACTGGCACGTGGTTCCCGCAACGGGCGGGTCGCCCGCCAATTCGCTCGGGACTGGGCAGGGCAGCAAAAACTGGCAAAAACCGAACCGGTCAGAGTCGACAAGGAATAGCATGGCCGGTCCGTCGCTGGTTGAAGTTGCTGCTGCCGTTCTCATTCGCCCGGATGACAGTTTTCTGCTTGCCTGCCGGCCAGATGGAAAACCTTACGCCGGTTATTGGGAATTTCCGGGTGGAAAGATCGAAACAGGCGAATCTCCACTTCAGGCGCTCGCGCGTGAATTGGATGAAGAACTTGGCATCACCGTTCGCCAGGCCACCCCCTGGCTGACACGGACATTCAGCTATCCGCATGCCACTGTACGGCTTCGGTTCTACCGGGTGACTGACTGGCACGGCGAGCTCACCCCCCGTGAACGACAACAGTTCGCCTGGCAGACAGCTGAAAACATCACCGTTTCCCCGTTGCTTCCAGCTAATACACCCATTCTGCGCAGCCTGGCATTACCTTCAATTTATGCCGTTACCCGTACAGTTGAAACAGACATAGAAGCGTCACTGTTATCCATCGGGCAAACTCTCGGCAACGGCGTGAAACTGCTGCAAATCCGCCAGAAAGCAATGTCACACGACCAGCTGGAACATTTCAGCAGGACTGCACTGCAACTGGCCCGAAGTTATCAGGCTACCGTACTGATCAATGAAAATATACCGCTTGCGCAGACGCTTCAAGCAGATGGCGTTCATCTGACCGCTGCTCAGTTGCGATCCCTGCACTCCCGCCCTGCTGTCAATTGGTGTGGCGCTTCCTGTCACAACGAACAGGAACTTCAGCGCGCAGAACGACTGGGAGTCGATTTCGTTACTCTGAGTCCCGTGCAACCCACCCTCAGTCACCCCGGCGCAGCTGCATTGGGATGGAAAGAATTTGCCGCGCTCATCCGGGATTACCCGCTGCCAGTTTACGCGCTGGGTGGATTGCTGCCGGCTGATCTGGAAACTGCCCGGGAATATGGTGCCCATGGTATCGCCATGATGCGTAGTATCTGATCTCTGTTTTGCAGCATTACCCGGACTTTCAAACCAGATAGGTATCCACCCCGCTCAGCAGCAAATCGTACTGCGCCTCGACAATCTCTTTGATGACCAGCGCAGGAACCCCCGTCACCACATTGTTTTCAACTGCCAGCCAGCCTACCGCATCTTCCGGACCCAGACTGACCACATATCCCAGATCATGATGCAGATAAGGCTCGAGTACCTTGAGCACACCGGAGTGGCGCAAAATATTGCGGGCAGCTAGTTTTCCCTTGCGCACCGCCGACTGGGCAGCCATCGTATTCGATCCCAATGATGGATAAACCGAACAATCCCCGGCCGCAAATATATTTCCCAATGGCTTGCCGTCCACCATCACCTGACCGAATGCATTGGTCTTGATCAGATTGTCCTGCCTGTTACCGGTGAATACCAGTGAAAGAACAGAAGGCAATTCGAAATGCCGCCCGCTGGTTTTATCCTCCAGCAAAACTATGTCAGCACGCTGCTCCAGAAAGCATACTCCCGGATAAAATTCGATATCCAGTTCCAGCATGCGCATTTCGACATAACGGGCAAATCCTCCCGGATACCGCTGCAGCACTCGTTCATTGTCATCCACCAGTTGCAAGCCATGATTGATCCGGCGGCGACGCAGGTAACCCGCCAGCTCGAACAAAAACTGAATACCAGTCGCCCCGCCACCTACGACAGAAATGCAGGAGGGTGCAGTATTTCCCGCCCTATCCTGTGTTGCCAGAAATCTGTCCAGCAGATCCGCACCGGAAACCGTGAAGAAATTTTCCAGACGAACTATATTTTCCGCATCTGCCGCAGTACGCTCATCTGTCTCATTCCGGGTGAACGATCTTGCACCCGATGCCACCAGCAGATAATCGAACGGAACTTGCTGATCATCCACCTGCAGGTAGCGATCACGCTGCCACTGGTACAACATCGATTCATCTACTGCCAGCGCGCTGCGAATATGACGACACCCGAAACGCTGTTCCAGAAATGCATACGGCACCAGAAAATCAGACAACGGATAGCGAAAGGTCTCATGGAGATGAGTAATCTTGAGATGATCGATCCCCGGATCGATCAGCGTGATCTCCGCATCCGGGCTGTATCGGTGCAACGTAATCAGCGCCGCGATCCCGGCATAACCGCCACCAACAATTACGATTTTCAGCCGCCTGCCTTTCGGTATATACAATGGCAGAAAAGCCATTCATCTCCTCCCTTCCACACGTTGATCAACAGAAACTAGCGTAGCATGGAAACCACTTCACGGTCATACGCATGGCTTCACACCAATTTTGGCCATCCAGCAAATCTGATCAGGCTACACAGCCACGCACATCATTATTGCGCAATTCAGATTTCGGCTAATTCCCTGGAAAAACAGGAAAACGAGGAGGCAGTATAGGTAAATAGAGATTATGAGAATGCCTGAACAAGATTTTGTGAGGATTTCCCTCGGAACATGTCAACCTCTCCTCGAAGCTCTTCAAGCAGACCCAAGGTTCCATGAAGTAAAAAGCAGCCGCCTTTGACTTCAATCGCTGACGCAGACGCCGTTCTCTTTTTCCAGCTGTTCGATACGTTTTTGCTCGGCAGTATTCTTCGGTGCAGGGCCTGGAGTTGATTTTTCAAGCCATCTGCGCCACGTTCAGCCAATTCCCGGCGCCACTCCGGGACAACTGGTTGGAGTATAGTTTTTCACAGCACAACAACTCGCCCAGCTCACTATGCTTGCAGGCATCTCCCTAGGCTCAACAGGGTTTTTGGCATTTCTGATCTACTGACTATCCTAGGTTTGTATGTTATCTAAAAATTAGCGAGCTCGATCGGTTAGGTGATAGCGCGATGACATATGCCCATCCTATTCACGATACTGGCACATTAACTTAAATCAAATTTTTATTCAGGAGAAGTATAGTCAAGCTTATGAAAAATGGCATCCCCAAGTATATCTGCCATTTGCCGACTGAATGTAGCCGTCAAATGATGAGAATCCCTGTAAACCAGCACATTGCCGATTACAGAAAAACAAAGCTCATTGCAAATATAGGAATTCAGATCCAAATACTCCGCGCCTGCGGCCAAAGCTGCTGCTTTGTCAACACTCGCATAAGCTGCATTTAACACTTGTGCAGCAGGCATTGCGCAGCGCATAGCATTGTCCAGGTTTGCGGACAAGCAAATCGCAGGGTCATATGGGAAAGCGGGTACATCCGCCATCACAATAACGCGGCTATGAGAGCGAAGCTTACGGAGCAGGCTGGAGAACATATCTACCCAGCCGGGATACCTGTCCTCACGAATGAAATATCCAACGATCACGATGTCTGGTGGTATTTGTAAAAACCGCTGCATGACTCCATCGCGCCAGTGTTCGCAGGCCAAGTAACGTACTTCACGTAAGAAAATATGACCATCAACTACCGTACAACCGCTTTTTGTGTTCGAATCGAGCATAATCAAACCATTTTCGGCAAGATTCTGCAATGCTGGAAACCAATTGGCCGCATGCGAGTCTCCGAATAACGCCACCACAGGAATATGTGTACTAACTGCTGCGGTCGCGTCACCATAGCGACAGCCGGAAGAATCGGTTGAATCAAATTCTCTATGGCAACCATTCTCGTAGATGACTGGATTGTCACGGGAAACCGATCGCAGGGGAGGGGCAGCATTACTGGGAACATGAATACCACCTTGAGGGTTCGGACTGAGTGCGACAATGGCAGCAGGTCGTCCTGAATGCAATGGAATGGATTCCCATAGCCTGGCGGCTGCCAGGCTGATAATTGCAATTACGAATGAAGCCATTACCGCCGAGGCAAAACTACTACGCGTAGATGCGGTGATCTTCCATTCACTCTTACGCCCCGGCTCCTCAACGTATTTCCAGAGCACCCATGACAGCGGTACCGACAATACTCCCAAGCAAGCAGTCGTCCACAACGAAAGTTCGCTACCGCTGCTCAACTCCACTGCCTGATGCGGAATCATAATCAAAGGCCAATGAACCAGGTACATCGAATAGGATATCTTGCCAATGAACTGGAGCGGTGCAATCCCAAGCAAGTACGCCACACCATGAGAGTGGCTGTTGACTCCAGACAGGATCAGCCCAACCGCGCACAGCACGGGAATTGCCGCGTTATACGAGGGAAATATGGTCTCCTTGTCAAATTTGAATGCTACGAAAATCAATACCAATAAGGATGCCCAGCCGACGATAACCATCACCCTACTTTTTAATAGAGTAAAGTTTCCGGCGTTTCTGAGAAACAAGGCTATGACGGCACCAGCGCCGAGCTCCCAGGCACGCGACGGTAGCAGGAAGAATGCCCAAGGTTGTCGCCAAGACGTAGCCCAGACGCACAAAGCAAGCGAAAGCAGGGTGATAACTAATACGGCAGCCAAAAGCAGCATAGGATGCCTGCCTTTCAGCGGCCAATACAAGGCAAACAGCAGCAGCGGCCAGAACAGATAGAATTGCTCCTCTACGCCAAGCGACCAATAATGCTGGAATACGGATGGTTCTCCTTCAGCCAGATAATCCGTGCCGCGCCATGCGAACAGCACATTTGGCATGTAAAGTGCGGTAGCGAACGCATCCTTGAATATTCTCGGAATCGTAAACGCAGGCATGTATATAAGCGCTGCCAGCACCGAAGCCACCAAGACAACAAATGAGGCCGGCAAAAGCCTGCGTATGCGTCTAGCATAAAAATCCACGAGACTGAAATTCTCCCTATCCAAAGATCCAGCCAGATGGCTTGTTATCAAGAATCCTGATATGACGAAAAATACGTCCACACCAATATAGCCGCCTGACAACTGGGAGAAGCCCGTATGGAAAACGACAACCATCAGAACCGCGATCGCCCGCATTCCCTGTATATCTTTCCTATACCCCTGTGATGCGTAGATTGCATTCTTCGACGACATTCTATCCTTCCCAAAAAAGAAAAGCCTGGACACCATCATTGTTATAAATACGTTGGTTCATTTTATGTCATAGCCGGGAGCATTTTTTCTTCAACGAAGATGACCATTCCATTTCTATACTCTTCATTGATCAAATTTAGACACCAAATTTCTGTTTAACAAGGTGATTATCACAAATACTTGCGCGTCAGCGACTATAGCGAGTGTAATGTCTTACTGCCTGACCCATCCTAAAGAGAGGACACTATGTCATCATAAATTCCGGACATTCTCTGGCAACAGCGCTTGGCCAGTTACCAGTGGGTATTAGCACAACTAACGATGCCATAACCTTGCGCGCGCAGCGCCCACTTTCACAACTCGAATAGCAAGATCTTATCAAAGCCTTTGAATTTACTCAGGAGCTTGGCTGGAATGTAATGAAGGATTACTTCGAATATCAAGGTCATTACGGGCTGACCAGTTCGCGCGATACGATTCGCGAAGCTTTCAAACACGGGCTGATAGTAAATGGCGAAAGCTGGATAGATACCATTAAAAGCCGCAACCGCTCTACCCACACCTATGACGACGCCACTTCACAACAATTAGAATATTGTGCATTTAAGTACGTTCATACCCTGAATTCAGGAAGTAATTTCTGCATTCATATACTGCGAAGAGCGGCAGTATGCTGCCGATTGTTTTTCACAAAGCATCGAATGACCTTGCCATGGCCTTTCTCAAAAGGTCCTTGAATTTTGCAAAGACCTGTTC
>JAANMT010002879.1_pt1 | contig 13298 bp, 11 predicted proteins | sample 7279711 | NCBI WGS metagenome assembly JAANMT01 (sample SAMN14094538, study PRJNA606508) | bioreactor metagenome | isolation source: A lab-scale SPAN reactor treating ammonium-rich wastewater day 1 | place: Ireland: Galway | collected 2017-01-16 | reverse complement strand
TATGTGTGCTACTTCACCGACAACTGGATCGCGCTGCACGGCACGTACTGGCACAACGACTATGGCCGCCCACGCAGCCACGGGTGCGTCAACGTGCCGTCAGACGCCGCGCGCTGGCTGTGGCGCTGGACGACGCCTCACTACCCGCTCGACGATTTCTTTGCGCGGGTCCGCAACCGGCTGCACGGCACGCGGATCGTGGTCAGGGCGTAGAGCGGCGCAGGCGGACGCATGATGTTGGGCTGGCTGAAGCGCTTCCGGATCATCTTCCCCTCCGAGCACGGCTCGTGGTCGCTGGCGCTTGTGCCGTTCATCATCGGCGCAGGGGTGGGCCTGGCTTCGCCCGCACCCAACGCGGCGCTTGCTGTTACCCTGTGTTTTCTGGCCGCGCTGGGCGTATTCCTGGCGCGCCAGCCCATCGCATTATGGGATCGCATCCGGCGCGGGCGGGGCCGTCAGGCCGACCTTTCAGCAGCGCGCTTCTGGAGCGCGGCGCTGCTGGCCGTCGCCGGGATGGCGGGCGCGGGGCTGCTCGCGCTGGGGCGCTGGCCGGTGCTGTGGCTGGCGCTGCCCGCGTTGGCCGTCCTCACCGTGACGCTCGCGCTCACCGCCTGGCGCGGCCCCCGCCAGCTCTCGACGGAGCTTGTCGGCGTCGCGGGGCTGGCCCTGGTCGCTCCGGCAGCCACGGTGAGCGCAACGGGCGCGCTGGGCGCAACGGCCTGGCTGGTGTGGGCGCTGTGCGTGGCGCACAACGTCATCAGCGTGCTGTACGTGCGGCTGCGCATCGACGAGCAGCACGGGCGCGCGTCGCGACGGCAGGCGATCTGGGTCGTTGCGGCGCACGCGCTGAGCCTGCTTGGCGTGGCAGGGGCGGTGTTTGCGGGCTGGCTGCCCTGGCTGGTGGCTTTCCCGGTCGGGCTGCTGCTTCTGCGCGCGCTCATCGACGCACGGCGCAGGCCGCCGCTGGATAACGTCAAGCGCTTCGGCTTCACCGAGATGGGGCTGGGGCTGGCTTTCGCCGCGTTCGTCATCCTCGCCTTCCTGCTGACCAGATAGCGCGTTGAAGGTTGACGGCCCGCCCCCGGCGGGCTATTCTTGGGGCAGCAAGCCAGCTTGATACGGGAGTGGTTCGGTCCCGGTGGGCCGCGCGGTCTTCAAAACCGTTGGGGGGTTGCGGAGCAAGCCCCGGTGGGTTCGACTCCCATCCATTCCCGCCTCACCCCTTTTAATGTGTAGCCTGTGAACGCCCCACCGGTAGGAAGCTATGCGCTTTGAATTCGCAACCGCCGCCCGCATTGTCTTTGGGCCAGGCACACTCAGCGAGGCAGCGCCCGCCGCCGCCCGGATGGGCCAGCACACGCTCGTCGTCACGCGCGCCAACGAGGACGCCACCCCGCCGGAGGCCGCCCGGCTGATCGCCGATCTGGTCGCGCAGGGCGTCGACTTCACGATCTTCCCCGTCGCTGGCGAGCCGACTACCACGCTGGTCGGCGATGGGGCAAGCGCAGCGCGCGCCAGGCAGTGCGACCTCGTGATCGCCGTCGGCGGGGGCAGCGTGCTCGACGCCGGGAAAGCCATCGCCACGCTGGCGACGAATCCGGGCGATCCGCTCGATTACGTGGAGGTGATCGGGGCGGGCAGGCCGCTCGAAGCCGCGCCGCTGCCCGTGATCGCGATCCCGACGACGGCGGGGACGGGCGCAGAGGTGACGCGCAACGCAGTGCTCGCCTCACCCCGGCATCGCGTCAAGGCCAGCCTGCGCGACGCGCGCATGACCCCCCGGTTGGCGATCATCGACCCGGAACTGACCTACAACCTCCCTCCGGCCATCACGGCCAGCACAGGTATGGACGCGCTGACTCAGCTTGTCGAGCCTTTTGTCTCCAACAAGGCCAACCCGCTGACGGACGCGATCTGCCGCGAGGGGCTGCGGCGCGTGGCGCGCGCGCTGCGCCCGGCTTTCCACGCGGGCGACCCTGCCGCGCGGGAGGATATGGCACTGGCGAGCCTGTTCGGGGGGCTGGCGCTGGCAAACGCGAAACTCGGCGCGGTTCACGGCTTCGCCGGGCCAATTGGCGGGCTGTTTGAGCGTGCGCCGCATGGCGCGGTGTGCGGACGGCTGCTGCCCTTTGTGATGGCGGCGAACGTCCGTGCGCTGCTTGAGCGCGAGCCAGGCAGTGACGCGCTGCGCCGCTACGACGAGGTCGCGCAGATCATGACGGGCATGCCTGCCGCCCGCGCCGCCGACGGTGTCGCCTGGGTGCAGGCGCTGGGTGAAGAATTGGCCCTGCCGGGGTTAGTGGCGTATGGCATGGCCGGGACGGACATTCCGGCCATTGTTGAGCAGTCGGCGGTCGCCAGCTCGATGCAGGGCAACCCGGTCAGGCTGACCCCGGACGAGATGGCAGCGATCTTGCAGGCGGCGCTGTGATGCGGCAGGTAGCAGATGGCTCGGTGGCTGCGCCACCTCGATAGCTGGTGGCAGATGGTGGGCTATTGGCCATCAGCTATTCGCCACTCGTGCGGATGTCGAGCAGCGAGATCAGGAAGCTGGCAAAGAACACCTGCACCCCGACGAGCAGCAGCGCCGTGCCGGGGATGATGATCCGCAGCGTGCGCTGGTAGTCGAGCGGGCCAAAGCCGCCCTGCCCCCAGACGATCAGCCCCGCCACATATAGCCCCACCCCGCCCAGCGCGACGAGCACCCCGGCCACCAATCCGGCCTCTAAAGAGAACCGCTCCAGCAGCTCCTCCAGACGGCGCTGGCGTGGCAGCAGCCCGTTGTGGGCCGCGTACAGCCGCGAGAACACCGCGAACAGCACAAGCTGCACACCAACCACCACCATCGACGAGGCGGCGAGCAGCGTATGCACGTCCAGTTCGACCCGCCCGATGCGCAACGGCCCGGCCAGCAGCGCCAGCGAGAGCAGCAGCCCGACAGCTGCCAGGGCAATGCCAGGGTAGAGAAAGAGCCAGCGCGGGCTGTAGAGCAGCATGAAGCGCAGGTGGCGCCAGCCATCACGCCAGGTGCGCAGATGCGGCGGGCGTGAGCGGCCATCCGGGTAGAGCGTGATCGGGATCTCGGTGCGGGAGAGGCCCTCTAACGTAGCGCGGATCACGAGCTCGCTGGCGAACTCCATGCCACGCGTGTGCAGGTTGAGCGCCAGGATTGCCTCGCGGTCGAAGCCGCGCAGCCCGGAGTGGAAGTCGCTCAGCCCGCAGCCAAAGAACAGGTTGCCGAGGAAGGTCAGCACGGGGTTGCCGAGGTACTGGTGCAGGAAGGGCATCGCCCCCGGCTTGATCTCACCCTTGAGGCGGGTGCCCATCACAAGCTGGTAGCCCGCGCGCAGCTTCTCGACGAACGGCTCGATGGCCGCAAAGTCGTAGCTGTCGTCGGCGTCGCCCATGATCACGTAGCGGCCCTGCGCAGCCTGGATGCCGCCTTGCAGCGCCGCGCCATAACCCTTCACCGGGACGTGCACCAGACGCGCGCCTTCCGCCTCGGCAATCGCCTGCGAGCCGTCCGTGCTGCCGTTGTCGGCGACGACGATCTCGTAGGCGGTGACGCCCGCCCGGCGCGCGCCTTCGTGCGCCTTGCGGATCACGCTGGCGAGCGTCTCGGCCTCATTCAGGCAGGGTATGACGATGGATAGCTCGACGGGCATGGCTCCCCTCAACAGGTTGAGGGCGGACGCCAGTCAGGAGGAGAGTCGCTGCGCCAACCCATCCAGGATGGCGCTGGCCGCCGCCTGAAGCTGCTCGCCACTCGCTTGGCTGCTCTCGCAGGTTACGGTCACGCGCGCCGGCGCGAACATGCTGCACACGGTGTTGACCGTGGCCGGGCTGCCCGCGACCTGGCCCCTGGCCATCACCAGGTAGGCCATTGGCCGCGTCTTCCAGACTTCGTAGCCGAGCGCGGGCAGCAGTTCGACCAGCGCGTCGAAGCACGCCTGCGGCGGGGCTTCCAGCGTGATCTCGCGCTTCTCGGCGGGCATAATATCAGGCCTGGTGCGGGGTTTCGTCTTCCTGCGCGTCTTCCTCCTGGCCTTCCTTCAGGCCGCTGCGGAAGGAGCTGACGGCGGAGCCAAGCTCCTTGCCGATCTTCGAGACGCGCCCGACGCCGAAGAGCAGCAGGATGATCGCCAGAATGATAAGAAGCTCAGTTGGGCCAATGCCTCGTAGCATCGTGTTCTCTCCTCAACTAGGACTATGACTGTTATCCAACAGCCGGGCCTGGTAGGCGCCACAGACGCCTCTACCATCCAGTATACACCGTCTGGGCCTTGCCAGCCCAGAAGTTCTGCACTTCTCCGCCAGACGAATGTCCCTGCACAGCCACACTCCCAGAGGCGGCCAGACGATCCTGGCCGCCTCTTTCTGTGTTTCCGCCTTCTGCTTGGCCGGGGAACAGCCCTCTAGCCACCCGGCAACGGCAGGCCGAGGTTGTCCAGCCTGAGGTCGTCCAGGCTGAAGTCATCCAGGTTGAGGTCCTCCAGCGACAACGCTTGGCAGCCAGCGGGGAGCGACACCTCGACTCCCTGGTTGACGGCGACGATGTCGTAGACCAGATCAACCATCCCTTTTCCATAGATGCGGATATCCGCCTGCCCCTGCACGGCCAGCCGCGTGACGTACTCCTGGTCCGGCACGTACCACACGTCTACATTCCCAGCGGTGAGGCTGCCCAGCTCGACATCAACGGCGCGATAGTGCTCGGCGGCCACACCGTTGACGGTCTCCGCGCCGATCAGGTTAAGCGTCACCGGGCTTTGGCCGGGTCTGGTATGGATGAAGTCCTCGATCTGAATCGTGCCCAGGCCAAGCGCCTCGGTGAGCGAGGCAATGCGGCCATCCCCACCCGCAAACGACACGCAAGACTGCTCCCCGGCAACGCCCAGGGTGAGATAGGTGGTGTCGCCGGTGGTCACGACCTCGCTATCGAGGGCCGCCTGGTCAGCCAGCGGGCTGAGCGGCGAGACGCCCCGGACAATACCCTGGCCGGACATCTGGCTGCCGACCGATACAAGCAGCGGGTCGCGCTGCCGCTGCACGCTGCCCTGCGCCGTGATGTTGACCGCCACCCCGGCCCGCTCGCCTTCGAAGCCGATGGTGTATTCGGCCACGTAGCTATCAAGCTGCTGGAGGTTCATGCCGCTGAACTGAACAGTCGATCCGGAACCAGTCACCCCACCCTGGTCGATCCCCAGCCCGCCGGTCTGCTGGCGGCCATACGGCCCAACAGAGCAGGCCAGCGCGGCAAATGCCAGCGCAGCCAGCCCCACCTGCCAGCCCATCCTGCCCCCGGTTATTAAAGACATTCCATACCCATATTATCCCCTTGCTCGTTGCGACCATTGTAACCTCGCGCCCACGCGCCCCACAAACCCCGGTGGAACAGCCGCGTAGCCTGACCCCAAACCTCTCTGCGCCCGGCCTGGGGTGACCTTCAGAAGCACCCAACGGGCCCTGGTACCGGCGTCCGGTAGGGTAAGCCCCTATATGAAGTCAACCCCCTCCGGGTTAGAGTAGTTCATGAAATCTTCATAAATAATTTCCATTTCCTTCGGAATGTTTTCGGGGCTTGAGCGACATGGCCCTTACCGAGCGCAAAGGCAGGCAAAACACCATGAAGATCAAAAAACTGACACTCACTACACTGGTAGTCATCGGCCTATTGAGCGTCTTCCTGATGGCGGGCGCGCTGCCCGCCCACGCCCAGGTGACCGCCCCGGTGGCAAGCGCCCAGAGCGCATTCGGGCAAGACTCGGAGCGGATCGCCATCCCGGCCATCGGCGTTGACACGGTCATCGTCAACACGCCGCGCTCTGGCAACAGTTGGGACACCACGCAACTGACCTGGCAGGTCGGCCACATGGAGGGTACTGCCACCCCTGGCCAGGGCAGCAACGTCGTCCTCGTCTCGCACCGTTTCCTGGGCATCTCGAACGGGCGGCCCACCAACCCCGGCCCATTCGCCGCAATGGACCGCCTGCGTTCCGGTGACCAGATCCAGGTCACTTACGGAGGCCAGGTCTACACCTACAGTGTGACCGAGCAGTTCCAGATCACGCGGCGCGATACCTGGGTGATCGGTAGCTCAAACAGCGAGATCGTGACGCTCATGTCCTGCGATGGCTGGAACCCGGCGACGCAGACCTATGACCTGCTGCTGGCCGTGCGCGGCACGCTGGTGAACGTCCAGCCGCTCAATGCAGCAGTGGCAGCCCCGGCCCCGCCGCAGCCACAGGCCCAGGCACAGCCACAGGCCCAGGCGCAGCCCGCCGCCCAGGCAGCGACATCCGTCACCGCCAACACGACCGCCACCCTGCGGGTGCGCGCCGAACCCTCGACCACCGCAGCCACGCTTGGGCTGGCTGCGCGCGGCACAAGCATGAAGGTCATTGGCCGCAACAGCGCCTCGAGCTGGATACTGGTCGAGATCGGCGGGACGCGCGGCTGGGTGGCAGCCTGGTTCGCGACGGTGAACGGTGACCTGAACAGCGTGCCAGTCGTCGCCTCGTAACGCGCTCACAGATATCACACATACGCAGGGGGAGCGGCTGGTGCGGCGCTCCCCCTTTTCTGTTTCCCCGTCGCTCGACGGCTGCACCACGCTGGTGGGGGAAGGTCTCAGACCTTCCCCTACACCTTGTCTTGATCAGAAGCGCGCCGCCCATACATGAGCGGCGACTAGCTTAATTGGGCTAGCTGCGGGCAGGGCGTTACGGCTGCGCGACTTCTGCGCCGTCCATGACCTGGAGGCGCAGCACATAACGCGAGGTGAAGAAGTCCATCGGGTTGGCGGACTGGAGCGGCCCGATGCTTCCGCAGAAGATGAGGAATATCTCGTGCTTGCCGGGCTGCTCACCGCTGGGGAAGAAGCGATCGAGCGAGCCGGGATCGGCGGCATAGTCGGTGACTACATCCTCGTCCAGGTACACGGCGTCAACGATCTCAAAGGTCACCGGCCCCTCTCCCTGATCCATGGTGACAACCTGGCCCTTGATCTCCTCCAGGCGCTGGCTGCGCTGCGTCTCGCTCGGCACGAAGTACCCGCCTTCCAGGTAGCCGCGCAGGAACTCGCCCACCAGCGCCCGGCCCCGGCAGCGACCGCTGTGGGCGTAGATGATCGTCTTGTACCACACCTCTCTGGGGCTGTCGCCGTCCTTGCCGTTCGTCACCAGGATGTTCGTGCCGCACAGCGGGAAGTATTCTTCCCACGCCTGCCCGCTGATGGGCAGCACCGGGGTGACAACTGACGTCGAGTTGGCGATGAAGGGCGTAAAGAATACGATCTCGCGCTCAGGCTGGAGGAAGTCAACGCAGCGGCCATCCGCGCAGAAGCGGAAGGGGTTCGCAGGGTCGAAGTTCGGGTCGAGCGTGCTCGTCGCGGTCGGCGAGGGCGGCGGCTCGGTGGGCGCATCCCCTGCGGCTGCCGGGGGCGGAGTCGCCGAGGGGGTAGGCACAGAGGCCTGGGTAGGGCTGGCAGCAGGCGCCAGCGCGAGCGGCGGCTGCGTTGCGGTGGGGGCTGCGGAGAACTCCCGCACCACCTCGGCGATCAGGTCGGCTCCGCCATAGGTTCCCAGCACAAGCGCCAGCATGACGATGCTCGCCAGGGCGATGACGAGCGCGAGCGCCTGCGCGAGGCGGCCCGGGGCAGGGAGGCCCTCCTTGCGCGCGGGCACAACGGCCCGCACGCCCGACAGCGGCACCAGCTCACTGACGCGCTCCACCAGCGTCTCGGCCATGAGCGGAAGCGTCAGGTGGATGCTGCAATCGTCGTCAGCAGGGAGCAGGCCGCCCTCACGGTGGATGTGGATCACCGTAACATCAAGCTCGTCGCGCAGACGCTTGCAGATGCGCACCCCGCTCGACTTGAGCGAGGCAGCGTTCAGGATGACCAGGGCCGGTTCGACTGCCCTGGCGCGCGCCAGCGCCTGCTTCCCGCTGGGCACGACCTGCACGCGGTAACCTGCGCGCTCCAGCGCGGCGGCGAAGGTCGGTGCGCCGGTGTCCGCGCGCTCGATGAGCAAGATCGGGGTGTCTGCCATAGCCAGGGATTATAGTCGGTGGGGCACGCGCCGGGCAAGGAACAAGGAAATCGTACAGACCCGGTGACGGAACCGGCCAGCCCTGGGGTGAGGCTGGCCGGTCGCAGTTGTGATGGGTGCGGCAGTATCAGCCGCGCGCGTTAGTCTAGCGCTTGATCAGCGCCCAGGCCAGGCGCAGCAGGCCGAGCAGGCCCAGACCAATCGCGCCGAAGGTCACCGGGCTGGGGCTGATGCCGCCAGCAGCCGGGGCAACCGCCTCGACCGGGCCGAGCAGCGGAAGAACGAGCTCTTCCACCGAAGCCGTTCCACCATCATCGTCATCGTCGTCGCCGACATCGTCATCATCATCATCGTCGCCGACATCGTCGTCATCATCATCGTCGCCGACATCATCGTCATCGTCATCGTCATCGCCGATATCGTCGTCGTCATCGTCATCGCCGATATCGTCATCGTCATCGTCGCCGGGGTCGCAAGGGCCATGGCTCAGGTTGAACTGGCCGCCCCAGTCGCCGTAGATCTCGGCCTCTGCAGAGATGACCGGTGAGTCGAGGTTTGAGTAGGTGGTGTAGTGGGCTGTCTTGCCAGTGAATTTGTCGAGCGGAACGTTCTCAGAATTACCGTTCCCCCACTGCACGAAGATCGTGGCCGGGGCGAGGCTCTCTTCCTCAATCTGGGTAATGACAAAGTGCCACTCGCTGGCATCACACTCGTGATCGATCAACGCTTTGGCGGTAATGGTCTGCGTTCCGCCATCATCGTCGTCGTCATCGTCGTCTTGGAAAATGTCGTCGTCATCGTCGTCCTGGAAAATGTCGTCGTCATCATCGTCGCCGACTAGGTCGTCGTCGTCATCATCGTCGCCGACTAGGTCGTCGTCGTCGTCATCATCGTCGCCAATCGACGCATACTCGCAGCTGTGGTTATCTACGGTTGCTTCCGGGTTATAGTTGGTTGCCTCAGGGTCCGTGCAGCCCGGAACTGCTGGCGCTGCATACACAGCGCCCACCAACACCAGCGCGAGCCCCAACACCAGCAGTACGATCAATGCATGCTTCTTCATGGTTCAATTCTCCTTAGTCTGAGTGCCTGAATGATTGTGATATTTGGAACAATTTTGGGTAACATCCTCTCCCTGAGCAGGTACCATCCCCGCGCTGGGAGAACTTGATAAGTGCTGGAAATCCCTGGGAGAGTGCCGCCACACTTGTGGCAGCCTGCTCCACGGCCTACCATCTATGATAGGGCATATCGCGCGCAGCAGGTACAGTCCTATGGTCAATCCCAGGATAGCACTCCGGCCTAGAGAAAACGGACTAGGCCAAATGGCCAGTTAAGGTGTAGAATCAAGCGGATGGAGCCGGAGCAGAGCCAGGGAACCGTTATGGGCACTATCCCCACTGGCCGGGCCGCCGGATTGGGGTATCTTACGAGAGAGAAGCACGCACGTAAGCCAGGCCCGGGAAACCGGCAGACGAGGGGAGAACAGTCCACGCGATGAACCTGGGGCAGCCTGCGCTGAGCATCGCCCTGCTGGCCGCGCTGGCGGCAACCGCCGCCGCATTGGTGCTCGGCTGGCGGCTGGCGCGCGCCGGGCGTCCGAGCGCGGGGCCGCTGGCCCGCCACGCCGTTATCGAGGGCATGGCCGACGGCGTGATCGTGCTCGACGCGCAGCGGCGGATCGTGGACATCAACCCGGCGGCGGCGGAGATGGTGGGCTGCCTCCCTGCCGACGCGCTCGGACGCCCGGCTGACGGCCTGCTCGCCGGCTGGCCGGGATTAGCTGCCAGCCCCGGAGAGGCGGTCGAGGCGCGCGGCGGGATCGTGCTGGAGTGTGATGGCGCGACGCGCGCGCTGGAGATCAGCATCACGCCGCTGCTCGACGAGGCAGGCCGCCCGCAGCGCCACCTGGTGATGCTGCGCGACGTGAGCGCCGAGCAGGCCATCCACGAGAAGCTGCAGGCCTCAGAGGCGCACTTCCAGGGCATCCTGGACGCGGCGAGCAGCGCGATCATCGCGGTGGACGAAGAGCAGCGCATCATTGTCTTCAACCGTATGGCCGAACACATCTTCGGCTACCCGGCGGTTGAGGTGCTCGGCAAGCCGCTGGGGATGCTGCTGCCGGAGCGTCACCGCACCGGGCACATGTCCCACGTCGAGACGTTTGCCGGAGGTGACGAACCCTGGCGTCAGATGGGACACCGCACGGTCGCGCTATTTGGGCAGCGCCAGGACGGCACCGAGTTCCCGGCCGAGGTGTCGCTCTCGCGTTTCGAGGCGGACGGCAAGCCGATCCTGACCGCCGTCCTGAACGACATTACGCTGCGGCAGCAGACCGAGAAAGCCCTGCTGGAAAGCGAGGCCAAGTTCCGCACGCTGGCCGAAACGACGCCCGCCGCCATCTGCCTGGCGCGCGTCGCGCCGGGCGTGCACGAGCCAAAGCTGTTGTACGTTAACTCTGCCGCAGAGGCGGTGACTGGCTACACGCACGCCGAGCTGATGGCGATGGACATCCGGGATCTGATCCACCCCGCTTCGCGTGAGCTGGCCAGCCCGGAGTACCTGGAGCGCCTGCCCGCCGACGGGCAGCCGTCGAGCCACCAGATCCGGATCGTGACCAAGGAAGGCGATACGCGCTGGGTGAACCTGACGATCGTGCTTGCCACGTTCGACGGTGAGCCAGCCATCTTGAGCACCGCGTTCGACATCACCGACGCCAAGCGCATCGAGGAGGCACTTCACCTCTCCGAGGATCGCTACCGCATCCTGGTCGAGAACATCAACGACGTGATCTTCGCGCTCGACATTCAGGGCAACTTCACCTACGTCAGCCCGGTCATCAAGCGGCTGAGCGAGTACCAGGCAAGCGAGATCATCGGGCGGCCCATCCGGGATTTCGTGCACCCCGGAGACCTGGATGACCTGCAACGCAGCTTCGCGCAGGCGCTCACCGGGCAGCCAGAGCCAATCGAGTTCCGGCTGCAGGCCAAGGGTGGCAGCATCCTGCACGTGCGCGCCAACGCCCGCCCGGTGCTGGCCGACGGCCAGCCGCTGGGCCTGACAGGCACGCTGACCGACATCACCGAGACCAGGCGAGTGCAGGCCGCCGAGCGCGAGCAGCGCGTGCTGGCCGAGGCGCTGCGCGACACCGCTGCCGTGCTGACCAGCACGCTCGACCTGGACGAGGTGCTGGAGCGCATCCTGGCTAACGCGGGGCGGGTGGTGCCGCACGACGCCTCAACCGTGATGCTCATCCACGATGGGATGAGCCAGGTGGTGCGCAGCGACGGCTTTCGGGGGGACGAGATGCACAGCGGCGCGTGGCGCGAGGGCATGGCGGTTGGCGAAGTGGCCGAGCTGCGCCAGATGGTCGAGAGCGGGCAGCCGCTGCTCATCCCGGAGTACGCCCTGCCTGGCAGTAAGCCGGGGCGCATCTGCTCGTACATGGGCGCGCCGATCCGCATGGGCGGCGAGATGCTCGGCTTCCTTAACCTGTACCTCGGCAACGAGTCGCAGCACGCTTTCAGCCCGGCCCACCTCGACCGGTTGCAGGTTTTTGCCGACGAGGCGGCCATTGCCATCCGCAACGCGCAGCTCTACGAGCAGGCGCAGCAGATAGCCATGATGGAGGAGCGGCAGCGCCTGGCGCGCGACCTGCACGACGCGGTCAGCCAGACGCTTTTCTCAGCAAACGTCATTGCCCAGATGCTGCCCCGCATGTGGCAGAAGAACCCGGACGAGGTGCACAAGCGCCTCGACCAGCTTCACATGCTGACCCAGGGCGCGCTGGCCGAGATGCGCACCCTGCTGCTTGAGCTGCGCCCGGCGGCCCTGGCCGACGCGCAACTGGCCGATCTGCTGCGCCATCTGACCGACGCGCTGACCGGGCGCAAACAGATCGAGGTCAGGCTGGACGTGGACGGGCAGCCAGCACTGCCGCCTGACGTCAAGGTCGCCTTCTACCGCATCGCGCAGGAGGCGTTGAACAACGTCGCCAAGCACTCCAACGCAACGGAAACGCGCGTCACGCTGCGGGGCAGCCCACAAGGCGTCGAGATGACCATCTACGACAACGGGCGCGGCATCGATCCAGAGCGCATCGCGCCTGACCGGATGGGGTTGACAATTATGCAGGAACGCGCTGAGGCAATCAGCGCGGACTTCAAGCTCTCCAGCCAGCCGGGGAGCGGCACAGAAGTGACCGTAAGCTGGCCGGAGGGGGACTGATAGGATGGGAGCACCCATGACTGATTTGAGCACGATCCGCGTGATCATTGTGGACGATCACGACATGGTACGGAGCGGACTGGAACTGCTGATCGGGGGGTTCGAGGACCTGGAGATGGTTGCCCAGGCGTCGAGCGCCGAGGAAGCCATCGCCCTTTGCGAGAGTCTGAAGCCGGACGTGGTGCTGATGGACATGGTGATGCCCGGCATGGATGGCATCACCGCCACGCGCAACATACGGGCCAGCTACCCCGGCACCCAGGTCATCGCCCTGACGAGCTTCAAGGACACCAACATGGTGCAGTCGGCGCTCCAGGCGGGCGCGATTGGCTACCTGCTGAAAAACGTCTCGGTCGACGACCTGGCAAGCGCAATACGCTCTGCCCACGCCGGGAGGCCGGTGCTGGCCCCGGAGGCAACCCAGGCCATCATTGATTCGGTGAAGCAGACCCAGAGCCAGCGCTACGACCTGACCGAGCGTGAGGTCGAGGTGTTGGGCCTGATGGTGGAAGGGTTGACCAACGCCCAGATCGCGCAGGCGCTCGCGATCAGTCGCTCGACGGTCAAGGCACATGCCAGCAACATCTTCCTTAAGCTGAGTGTCGCCAGCCGCACCGAGGCGGTGTCGCTGGCTTTGCAGCAGCACCTGATCTAATGGCTTAGGCCTGTTGGACAGGGTCATTTGGCCATCCTCGTTTGCCCGTAGGATGGATGTAACGCAGCGCATTCCCCTTTACAATAAGCGTACACTTATCTGAACGGGGAAAGCGACGTATGGCAAAGTCAAAACCCATCCGGGTGTTGATCGTTGACGATCATGATGTCTGGCGGGGTGCGCTGAGGGATGTGCTGTACGTCTTCGACAACCTGGAATTTGCGGGCGAGGCGTCGAACGGCGAAGAAGCAGTCCGGATGTGCGCTGAAGTCCAGCCCGACGTCGTGTTGATGGACCTGATGATGCCAGAGATGGACGGTATCACTGCCACGCGAGCCATCCGCCGCATCTGCCCGGACACAAGT
>JAANMT010002870.1_pt1 | contig 13337 bp, 14 predicted proteins | sample 7279711 | NCBI WGS metagenome assembly JAANMT01 (sample SAMN14094538, study PRJNA606508) | bioreactor metagenome | isolation source: A lab-scale SPAN reactor treating ammonium-rich wastewater day 1 | place: Ireland: Galway | collected 2017-01-16 | reverse complement strand
ATCTGATAATTGATCCTGATGATTAACCGGAGCATTCACGATGTTATTTTCTTTTGGATTTACTGTTTCTTTTTGGCAAGACTGGATGAATAAAAAGACCAGTGCGTAAAATAAGGTGTGTTTTATCATAGAAATTAAAAATGTTTAGCCGCGTTCTCTTTCCAGTAAAACCATCATCAAAAAGCTCAGTACTACAAGAGATTCATCTTCGTCATTAATATCAATAATCCGGTCTAGCTGAAATTTTCTTCCAAAAAGTGAAGGCATTTTCTTTAGTTTAAAATATTCTTTTCCGGCGTTATCTTTTACCGTGTAAGAAGGATTCAGGAAATATCCAGTCAGCATTCCGACCAGGGGAATTTCGCCAATGATCCCGTCCAGTACTTTAATCCAGCCATTGTCTTCATTAATTTGGTACTTTGTCGCGCCTGTTTCGTCTGCAATATCATACTGTGATTTCCAGAGCGACCGCATTCCTCGACGGGAGAGATTTCCGAAGATTTTGCCCGACTGCAGATCGGTAATGGCGTAGGATGCATTGAAATCAATCCATTGGTTAGCTTTAATCCTGAAAAGTTCCTGAGATTTGGTTTCGTCATTGAAAACGATTACATCCTCTTTCAGTTTAAACATTTTCTGGCGCACGTAGGCAACATAATTTCCGTTTCTGTCGGTAATATTAAAATCGCTGGAAAGCGTGGTGATTTTGAATTTAAAATCCAGGGGATAATTTAAGTTTTTCAGGACCATGAACTGTAATTTTTCCAAAGATAATAAAAGGGTTGAAACTTGCATCCTGAGGGATAAAATTTTATTTTTGTGGAATGGACTATCCGAGTAAAGTTTTGGCGAAAGCCGTTGAAGAGATTTCCGGGCTGCCGGGAATTGGCAGAAAATCAGCGCTGAGGCTGGCTTTGCATCTTCTGAAACAGCCGGAAAGTCAGGCCATCGCGTTGGGAGATTCGCTGAAAAAATTGGTGACCGACATTAAGTACTGTAAAGAATGTCATAATTTTTCGGATTCTGAAATTTGTGAGATCTGCGCTAACCCAAAACGGAATGAGGAAATTATCTGCGTTGTAGAAGATGTGCGGGACGTGATGGCGATTGAAAATACAGGAAAGTACCGCGGAAAATATCTTGTTTTAGGCGGAAAAATTTCACCTATGGAAGGAATCGGACCGAACCAACTCAATATTTCATCGATTGAAAGGAAATTGCAGAACGGCGTTGCGAAAGAACTAATTTTTGCCCTCAGCGCTACGATGGAAGGCGACACTACTGCTTATTATATTTATAAAAAATTCAAGAATTTTGAAGTGAATTTTTCAACAATTGCGCGCGGAATTTCCGTGGGCGATGAATTGGAGTATGCCGATGAAATTTCGTTGGGAAGATCGATACAGAACAGGTTGCCGTATAACGAGAAAGATTAAACTGTTACTATGATAAAAAGCCAGTTTCTGCGTAAATCTTTTGTTATACTCCCTCTAATTATCTATCTGGTAATAAACGGTCTGTTTGTCATAAAATACGGGACTTTTGGATTGGCGGGAAATGCTGTGCTATTCGGGATTTATTCGATATTCATTCTTTTGGCCTTTGTTTTTGTCAACAGAATTGAACTGCGTACAGTTTATCTGAAATATTTTTTCTGGGCTATAGTAGCTGTTTTTTTTCTATTTACTTTGATCTTAAACCATTATGTAAAATTGGAATCTCTGAACGTGGATCGGCTGGATGCTCTGGACATGGGTGTTAAAGCGGTTCTGAACGGTGAATATCCATATAATCAGGTGAATCGCCTTGGTAATGAGTCATCGAATCTTCCTGTGTTGATTTTATTGGGATTGCCGTTTTATCTGCTCTTTGGGAGTGCAGTATATCTGCAGAACTTCTGTTTTTTATTGTTCAGTTTTATCGTCTTCCGCTATTTTTCTACCTATAAGGAGCGAATCTTTGCCCTTTTATTGCTGGTATTATCTCCCGCTTACCTGTACGAACTCTATGTAAAAAGTGATCTTCTGTCTAACTTCATTATCGCCGCAGGTTTTGTATTGTTAATCTGGAATAGGTTTATAAAAACTTCTAATCTAAAATTGCCTGTGGTAGCTGCTGGCAGTGCACTTCTGGTCCTGACAAGAATTCCTGTAATTATACCTTTGGCGATTATTTTGGTTAAGAAGTGGATTACCCTTAACCTGAAGAATAAAATTCTTTTCGCTTCGATTTTCGTGATAACTCTGGTAACTATCATTATTGCTTTCACGAAGTTGGCTCCGGATATCCAGGTGATCATGGAACATAATCCCCTGCAACTCCAAAGTAAGCAGCCTGTTTTTTTTAGCGTAGTTGTTATAGCTGCAGCTGTATTCTTTTCTTTTAGTGTTAAGGATTTCGTAAGTGTTATATTGCTGAGCGGTCTTCTTCTATTTGGAAGTGTATTGGTGAGTTTCCTACTTTCAGGTATTAAGAATGGATGGTACAATACGTACATTGGTTCTTATTTCGATATCAGTCATTTCAATATGGCCATTCCTTTTATTGTTATGAGTTTAGCTTCTGGGTTATTGACTACTAAAGAATGTACACTTAAATGAAAGCGGCCCAAAAAATTTCTGTAATTATTCCAATGTACAATGCTGAAAATACGGTTATGAAAGCATTGGATTCAGTACGTCTACAGAAAGGTGATTTCGTTTTTGAAATAATAGTAGTAAATGACGGCTCAACTGATAAGAGTAGAAGTGCTGTAGAAAAGTACCATGACTTACACCCTCAGATGAACATTATCCTGCTGGATCAGGCTAATAGTGGTGTTTCAAAAGCAAGGAATGCCGCTATGGAAATAGCCACAGGAGAATTTATTGCATTGCTGGATTCCGATGATGAATGGCTGCAGGAAAAGACGGAAAGGCAGATGTCCTATTTACTTAGTAATAATAAAAACATTGATTTTATTTCCTGCAGAAGGAAGAATCACAAGATTCAGCTTCCTTATGTGGTAGGAGAGAATGCTTTGGCCGAAATTACTTTCAGAAAAATTATGCTTCGCAATGAAGCACAACCTTCCACTGTTATTTTTAAAAGGAAAGTTCTCGAAAACACAGGTTTTTTTGATCCAAACCAGAGGTATGCGGAGGACATTAATTATTGGCTGAATATTTCCGTAAAAAATACAATGTATATATTAGATGAAGAATTAGTCATTGCAGGAGGTGGTAAAAGAACTTTTGGGGTTTCCGGACTTTCCGCCAATCTGGCAGAAATGGAAAAAGGATTTCAAAAAAATTTAAGAGAAATGTTGAGTAATTACCGCATAACAAGAGTAGAGTATTTCTTATATTTCATATATTTTAGGATTAAATTTGTATTAAGAGTGGTGCGTAGCAAATACCTTTCATTGCAAGGGCGATAATACATTGGGTTTTAAGATTTAAAGATGCATATACAATATAAAAACATACTCATTACCGGCGGTGCAGGTTTTATTGGAAGCCGGATGGCGCTGAAACTTTTAGAAGGAGGTTATGCGGTTACAGTACTTGATAATCGTTTGTCTCAAATTCAAGATAAAAGCCCGGAAAACGATTCTCCTCTGTATAATAGCATTGCTGGAAAAGTCAATTTCCTCAAAGGTGATGTAGCTTAACGCCAGGAATCATGAATTTTGTCCAGAAGAAAATACTTTTTATTTCCCCCTACTTTTTCGGTTACGAAAAAGCCATTGCTGCAAGGTTACGCGAACTTGGAGCAGAGGTAGATTTTTATAACGAAAGACCTTCAGATACGATCATTACGAAAGGAATGATCCGGGTGAAAAGTGAATTGTACCGAAAGAAGATACTGCGGTATTATGAAAAGCTTTGGCAAAATCTGGCGAAAAAAAATTATGATTATTTTCTTTTAATCAAAGGAGAATCTATACCTCTGTCATTCCTGGAAAAATTTGCATCAGCTAATCCCAATACAAATAAAATTTTCTATACTTACGATGCTGCTACAGAATATCCTAAGTTCTTGAAACTTTATCCATTTTTTGACAGTAACTTCACTTTTGAACCTTCGGATGCGAAAAAATATCACCTGCATTTCCGGCCCCTTTTTTTTCTGGAAGATTATAAGCATTCTGAGAAAATTCCCGCACCGAAATTTAATGTGGCCTTCATCGGAACAGCGCATACCGACCGCTATTTAATCGGCGAAAAGGTACGTGGTTTATGCTCTGAACGCGGCTTTAAAACTTTCTTTTATTACTATGCGCCGGGTAAACTGGCTTTTGTACTAAAAAGAATATTCGATAAAAACTTACAGCATTTTGATATGAACAGACTCAGTTTCAGCAAACTTAAACATTCAGAAATTGCTGAAATTTATAGGGAATCATTTTCTGTTCTTGATATTAATAAACCGTTTCAGAATGGTCTCACGATGAGAACTTTTGAAGCTCTGGCTTCCGGAAAAAAATTACTGACGACAAATGGCGATATCAGGAATTATCCTTTCTATCACGAGGAAAACATACATATTCTGGACAGGAATGATATCGAAATAAATGCTGATTTCTTTCAGACAGAATTCAGGACACTCGATGCCTCAATTCTTGAGAAGATGTCCCTGGACTCCTGGCTTCACTGTCTTTTCTTTCAACATCAGGATGACTATTGGGGGATTAAGCAGAATTTTAATTAATTATCACATTGTCAAAAAATAAGAAAGCGGTTTAGATATCGTCTAAACCGCTTTTTAATATGTTAAAAACCTGTTTTTAATTTCCCGCAGGAGCCGGAACAGGCATTGTAGTCGTGTTATTTGTTCCAGGAGCTGTTTGCGGTGCTGGAGCTTCTTTTTTAGTAGGAACCTGCTGCATTGTTGAAGATGGTTTCGCTGTCAAAATCACACTTAATAAAATTAAGAACACAATTGCACCACCAAGAATCCATGTCGCTTTCTCCATAAAATCATTTGTTCTCTGAACACCGAACTGTGCAGATGAAGTTCCCCCGAATGTTCCGGAAAGACCGCCGCCTTTAGGGTTTTGAGCCATTACAATGATGATAAGTAAGACGCTAATAATCATGATCAGAATCATGAATAATGTAAAAATTGTATTCATTTCTATTTCAAAGTTTTCGAACTGCAAATATAATTATTATTTTGAAATATAAAAGATAATTTATCGCCTAAATAACAGCGCAATTTGGAACAATTTTGGATGTTAAGGCACAGGCTTTATTATACCAAAAAATATTTGAGAGGCCATAATATTAACATAATATGAAGTTATTTAAAAGGTTGCCATATTTTTATCTAAATTCGCAGCGATGAAAAATTTTCTACTTAACAATGTGAGTTTAGACTCTTTAACCACTCTTTTCAGTCAGGCTCCTGTAGCTTTAGCGATGTTAATGGGAAAGGATCAGGTTGTAGAAATTGCTAACCGTCAGATTCTCGATTTATGGGGTAAAGATGAAAGTGTGATAGGTCTGCCTCTTCTGCAAGCTTTGCCCGAAATAGAAGAGCAGGAATTTCCTAATATTTTAAATGGAGTTTATAATACAGGGGTTGCTTATAAAGGTAATAACGTCCTTGCTATGATCGAAAAAAATGGCATTTTGAATGAGTGCTATTTTGATTTTGTCTATTCACCCATCTTCAATAATGATATAATTACCGGAGTAAGTGTGGTTGCCACCGAAGTTACAGAAAAAGTACTATCGGAAAAAAAGCTGAAGGAAAGCGAAATCCGTTTTAAAGAACTTATGGAGATTTCCGATTATTCCACAGGAATTTATGTAGGTGAAGATCTTATCATTGATTTTGCTAACGACCAGATGATCAAGACCTGGGGTAAAGATAAATCGGTTATCGGAAAAACACTCGAGGAAGCGCTGCCGGAACTTAAGGGCCAGCCTTTTATCGGTATTCTTCAGAATATTTTTAAAACAGGTGTTCCTTACGTGGCGCAGGAAGATAAAGTGGATCTGGTGGTAGATGGTGTTTTGCAGACATATTATTACAATTTTTCTTATAAGCCGCTTCGTGATGCTAATGGTAACATCTACGCCATTATGAATGTGGCAATGAATGTTACAGAATTGGTAGAGGCCAGAAAAAGGGCAGAAGCAAGCGAAGTCGAATACCGTAACCTTGCAGAAGCGATGCCTCAAATCGTATGGACCTCTTCCGACGGAAAATTCGATTATTTCAACCGTAATTTGCTGGACCTGCTTAATTGTGCGGAAAAAGAAGTGAACGAATTTAACTTTGAAGATATCGTACATCCTGCTGATCTGCATTTAGTTAAGAAAAGGTGGGAAGAGAGCATTAGGAATTCGCAGAACTTTGAAATGGAGTATCGAATCCGCGATTCCCGCACCGGCGAATACATCTGGTTTCTCAATCGTGCAACGCCGGTCACAGTGGAAGGTGAGGTGGTAAAGTGGATCGGCACAAGCACCAATATCCATGAGTTTAAGAATCTTGTCGCGCAGAAGGATACTTTTCTTGGGATCGCAAGCCATGAACTGAAAACGCCTCTAACTTCTCTAAAACTTTATGCACAGGTATTAGAAAGAATGTTGAAGAAAACAGGCGACGAAAAAAATGCGCAGTTTGCTAAAAAAATGGATCTTCAGGTTATTAAACTCACTTCGTTAATCGGTGATTTGCTCGATGTCACTAAAATCAATTCCGGAAAAATTCATCTTAATCAAGATGTCTTCGACTTCGAGAAACTGGTTTTGGAGACCGCGGAAGAGTTACAGATGAGTACAATGCATAAAATAGAAATCGAATCGGAGCATGTAGGTATGGTTTTTGCAGACCGTGAACGTATAAGTCAGGTAATCACCAATTTAATTTCTAATGCAATTAAATATTCGCCGGAAGCTGAAAAAATTATTATTGAGGTAACCGGGAATAATGATGAAACTGTTTTCACCGTCCACGATTTTGGGATTGGGATGCCGGAGGAGAAAAAAGACAGAGTTTTCGAACAGTATTACCGGGTCAGCGGCGATGAACAAAGTACTTTTCCAGGACTTGGTCTCGGACTTTATATCGCGGCACAGATCGTAGAACGTTCCCACGGTAAAATCTGGGTAAACAGTGTACTTGGAAAAGGATCAACATTCAGTTTTTCACTTCCTGTGGTGAAAATTTAAAAAGGAAAAAATGAATTCAAAAAAAATAATAATAGTCGATGATGACGTTTCGATTCTGGATTCTTTAGGAATAATGCTCGATTTTGAAGGTTTCGAAGTTAATGCCTTCGAACGCGGTTCCGAAATTTTTAATTATGTTGAATCAGTTTCAAAACCCGATATTATCCTTTTGGATATGTGGCTTTCCGGTGAAGACGGTAGAGATATCTGTAAAAGACTGAAAGAAAACGAAATCACTAAAAATATTCCTGTTGTAATGATGTCTGCAAGTCGCGGTCTGGAGCATACTGCAATTCAGTCTGGTGCCAATGCGTTTATCGCAAAACCTTTTGAGATTGACGAAGTGGTAAATAAGTTGAATCAGCTCACGGCATAAAACAGTTATAGAAGGAAATAAAAAAGACAAACCGATAAGTTTGTCTTTTTTTATGATTGAATGCAAAATTTAAACGCGTACAACATCAAAATTAAATGAACTGGTGAAATTCATCTGAAAATTAGAATTCAACCTGTATTTTAATTTCTTTGATATTTCATTTAACAGATTGAAATAATCTGTTCTGTCAGAATCGTCAGTAAGTAAATTTTGGTTATTGATCTTAATTCCCGAATCGTCGAAACGGATAAATTCTAATCCATAGTGGGAATGAAGTTTTTCTAAAAATTTAAGATCTTCTAAAGAAAGTATATTTTCTGACATGGCCGTATGTTTTTGGATTATGTTAACATATTTACAATTATTGTGCCCTTATTATTCCAGAAAATCATAATCTTCACTTTTTTTAACAAAATTAAAATCTCGGCAAATAAAAACGGCAGCCTGAGCTGCCGTTTTCAAAAAACATTTAAATAAAGCTTATTTAAAATCTGTATCTTTAGATTGATTGATCTGGTAAGATTTCACTGTAAAATCTACCGGCATCCCGCCCATGTTCTGCGACATTCTGTATGGAAGTTTTACGCCTGAAACTACTTTGTAATCACCGAAAATAGTAGGGACAGTCATTTCTCCCTGTGGACCTTTCTGCATTTTGGTTTCGCCCAGTTTCATGCCTGTTTTTACACTGTAATAATAAGTGTTTTTATCTTTCTTTACTACGTAAGCATCTTCATTCTCGAATTTTTCAATTCCGGCTAATTTGTAATCTGCGGATTTAGCGAAAATTAATTCTGGGAAAAGTTCCGTTGCATCAGCAAGTTCTTTTTTCGCATCTTCCGGCATTGGGGATTTCTGCCCCTGCATTTCCATATAGCCTTCTTTTCCGTCGAAAACAATTTTCTGGAAGGTATTGCCCATCATTTTAATTTCCATTTTCATTTTCCCGCCTTTCGCCTGAATCATATTCATATCGAGATCCATACCCTGTACTTTTGCAGAAGCATCCGTGGTGATAGAATTCACTTTCTGTACTGCAGCTAAACCTCCGATTGCATCGATGTATTTGTCGGCAACCGTAGCTAACGTTACTCCGGCATCCATTTTCTGGGTTGACGGTTTTGCCGCGGGATTTGCTTCAGTGTCATAATATTTTACAGGATAACCTAATTTTTCAAGACCTTCAGCAATATCAGCTGCTTTACCAGCAACAAAAATTCTGCTTTGGTTAGGCATTATCGTACTTTTCACTGCTGCAGAAACATCAGCTGCCGTTACTTTATCTATGGATTTAAGATAATTTGCATAGAAATCTGCAGGCAGATTCTGCACTTTTTCGTTCAGCGCAAATCTCGCGATCGTTTCCGGTCTTTCAAGAGAACGGATGAAATCTCCTTTCAGTTTTGCTTTTGCATTCGCAAGTTCATCAGGTGTTACTTTAGAAATCGCATTCAGTTCGTTCATAAATTCTTTTACCGCTTTATAGGTAACTTCATTTCTAACACTGGAATTCGCGGAAAAATTTGGTGAATATTTGCTTGCGGTCATTGATGAATAAGCGCCGTACGTGAAACCGTTTTTCTCACGGAGATTCATGAAAAGTCTCGCTTCACCGCCGCCGCCTAAAATGTAATTGGCGATCATTGACGAGAAATAATTCGGGTCACTCATCTTCAGGTTATTGATGTTTCCGACAGAAACCACCGACTGAACCGCGGTTGGAACATCGACAACATTAATTTCTGTAGCAGCAACATTAGCAGCCGGTTCTGACGGACTGAAAGTGGTGCTCGATTTTTTCCAGCCTGAAAATGCTTTTTCAATCATTTTTTTAGCCTCGTTATATTTCACATCACCAACTACAACAAGATATGCATTGTTCGGAGCGTAATATTTGTTGTACATATTCTGCACATCAGTGAGCTGAATGTTTTTGATGCTTTCCTGAGTTTCAAATTCACCTCTGGAAGTGTTTTTTCCGTACGTAAGTGCTGTAGAAACACGGTTCGCGATTGAACTTGCGTTTTTTTCGTCAGCTTTCAGACCTTCGATCATTCTGTCTTTGGAGTCTTTAACTTCTGATTCGGAAAATTTAGGGTTTACAATAGCGTCGGCCATTAATCCTAAAACCTGAGGGAAATATTTTGAAAGCGTGTTTGCATTTGCACCGGCTGAAGAGAAGTTTAAATTCGCCCCAAGAAAATCAATTTTCTTGTTAAAATCTTCTTTGCTCATCGTCGTTGTTCCACTGCCCAACTGATCTGCCATAATTTGGCTCACCCCAACGATCTTACCTTCGTAAACTGGCGGGCGGTCCATGGAGAGGCTCATATTCACTCTTGGTAATTTGTTGTTTTCAACCACCATTACGGTAAGTCCGTTTTTCAGGGTGAAAGTTTTGGGCTTTGCAATGTTAATTGTTGGCGTAGGGCCGGGTTTCGGCATTTCGTCCTTATTTATTTTTTGCGCAGAAAGCATTCCTGAAATTAAAAATGCTGCCGCGATATATTTAAAGTTGTATTTCATGGATTATTTTTTTTCAGGTAAGTAATTGATGATGATTCTTTGGTTCGGGTTGAGGTATTTTTTCGCCGCATTCATAATATCCTGTCTTGAAACTGAACGGTAAATGTCGAGCTCTTTATTGATGAGGTTGGTATCTCCCATCAGCACATGATTTGTCGCTAAAGAACCTGCAATGCCCTGAATAGATGAGTTTGAGTTTACAAACTGGTTTTCGTACTGGTTCTGAAGTTTCTGGTAATCTTCTTCAGAAATCAAAGTAGTCTGTAACTTTTTAATTTCTGCATCAATATCATTCTGAAGAGTATTTTTAGGCGTAGCACCCATTGGAATCGCGAAGAAAGCAAAGATTCCCGCATCTTCCAAACCTTGGTTGAAAGCCTGAACCTGAAGCGCTTTTTTCTCCTGATCTACAAGTTTTTTGTAAAGTACCGATGATTTTCCGTTGCTCAAATAAGAAGACAACATGTCAAGGGTATAAGCATCTTTTTCTTTGTTCGAAGGTGTTCTGTACGCAAAAACATAAGCCGGAAGCTGAATGTTTTTATCGGTAACCGTTACTTCTTTTTCCTTTGTAATCGGTTCGTCTTTCGGGAAATTCTTAGGATAAACAGTTCCTTTTGGGATGTCGCCGTAATATTCCATGATCCACTTTTTGGTCTGTTCAGGTTTGATGTCCCCAGCCACAACTAAAGTTGCATTGTTCGGCACATAGAATTTTTTATAAAAATCCTGAAATTCTGATAGGGTAGCCGCATTCAAATCCTCCATCGAACCGATGGTTGACCAATGATAAGGATGTTTGGTGAACAAATTGTTCTGTACAGCAGTGAAAAGATTTCCGTAAGGCTGGTTATCCATTCTCAGGCGTTTTTCCTCCTTTACTACTTCTCTCTGCGTATCTACTCCGATTTGGTTAACGGTGCCGCTTTTCAATCTTTCGCTTTCCATCCATAAACCCAGTTGTTCGTTATTGGAAGGGAAAGTTTCATAATAATAAGTTCTGTCATTAGTGGTGTTGGCATTGTTGGTCCCACCGTTTGAGGAAACGATTTTGAACCAGTCGCCACGTTTGATGTTTTTGGTTCCCTCGAAAAGCAAATGTTCGAAAAAGTGCGCCATTCCGGTTCTGCCAACAGCTTCATCTTTGGCGCCTACGTGATACATTACACCTGTGGTTACTACAGGCGCGGTGTTGTCCTGATGAAGAATGACGTGCAGCCCGTTAGGAAGATCATATTCCTCGAATTTAATTTGCTGTGCATTAATGATCATTCCCAGGAACGATACAGCAGCAGCAGAAAGGAGTCGTTTTTTCATATTATCTTTAAAATTTATGGTATATGTAGCTAAGATAGGGTAAAAGTTACAGCACATTGCTTTTAATTTCTCTCATTTACGGCAATTTTTTTTTAGTTTTAAGTACTTTGATTTCTCATGTGTACTTGTTAAGATTAATTATCGTATCTTTGCAGTATAATTTATAAGAGGCAACTGCCTTGCTTTATCTACTACCGTTTAGAATCTACTTTTTTTCTTATCAGTTTTCGCTATTTCGCAGCTGCTTTTATACTTTATCACCTGATTTTTTTGATTTCTTATGGCGTACTGGCGCAGGTTAAGATTTTATTTTCAGGTTAAATTTAGAGGCTAAAGTGAGCCTAATTGGTTATCAGAAACTTAAATACGATTATAATATATGGCAGATTCTTTCTCAAAAAAAGAAAATTTCAAGAAAAAATTACAGAAACAAAAAGAGAAAACGCTAAAGCGTGAAGAGCGCAAAAGCAACAACAACAAAGGGAAGGCATTAGATGAGATGTTCCTGTATGTTGATGCAAACGGGCAGTTAACAGAAACTCCTCCCGGAGAACAAAACCGCGAAGGCATCGACCTGAACGACATTCAGTTGGGCGCAGCGCCAATTGAGGCTGAAGAAACCCTGAAAACGGGAATTGTAACCTTCCTAAGCGATAAAGGTTACGGATTTATTGCAGAAAACGGAACTCAGGAAAATATCTTCTTCCACGAGAACAACTGCGCACACGCCGTTAAAAAAGGCAACAAGGTTTCTTTCGAAAAGGAAAGATCACCGAAAGGTTTTTCAGCTGTTAACATACAGCTCGTAAAATAATAACACAAACATAATTAACAACAATACAATGCAAGAAGGCACAGTAAAATTTTTCAACGAAACTAAAGGTTTCGGATTTATCACTCCATCAAACGGTAGCGAAGACATCTTCGTTCACGTTTCTGGATTAACTACTAAAATCCGTGAAAACGATTTGGTAACTTACGAAGTTCAGCAAGGAAACAAAGGACTTAACGCAGTTAATGTAAAGTTAGCGTAAGCTCCCACCTTTATAAAAATTGATTTAAAGCTCCGTTGACGGGGCTTTATTTTTGTTTAATTACCGAACTGAATTTAACTTAACACTGAAATCGAAACCGCTTTTGACTTCCGTATATATTTCTTTAAATTTGTTCCCCAAAACTTTTTGCCCAGATGGATTATTTGAAAGGATTAAATGAAGCCCAGTACGAAGCCGTAACCACCTTGGAAGGGCCGCTGATGGTGCTTGCAGGCGCAGGTTCCGGAAAAACCCGCGTGCTGACCATGCGAATTGCCCATCTTATTACCAATCTTGTAGATCCCTTCAATATTCTGGCGCTAACCTTTACCAATAAGGCTGCTAAAGAGATGAAAGAAAGGATTGCGAAAGTGGTAGGGCAGAGCGAAGCCAGATCGCTTTGGATGGGAACCTTTCACTCCGTTTTTGCACGGATCTTAAGAAGCGAAGCCCATTATCTTGGTTTTCCTTCCAATTTTACGATTTACGATTCTCAGGATTCCCTTAATGTAATTAAAAAAGTCCTGAAAGAACTCAATATTGACGCAGACCTTTATAAACCAAAGAAAGTTCAGGCAAGAATTTCAAATTATAAGAATAATCTCATCACCGTTAAAGCATATTTCAACAATCCCGAACTCATTGAAAATGATGAAAGGGCGAATATGAAGCACATGGGTCTTATTTATCAGAAATATGTAGATGTCTGCTACCGGAATGGTTCGATGGATTTTGATGACTTGCTTCTCAGAACAAATGAGTTATTAACCCGTTTCCCGGAAGTTCTCGCGAAATATCAGGACCGGTTCCGCTATATTTTGGTTGATGAGTACCAGGATACCAACCATTCTCAGTATCTTATTGTGAAAGCGCTGGCTTCCAAATTCGAAAATATTTGTGTCGTTGGTGATGATGCGC
>JAANMT010002857.1_pt1 | contig 13380 bp, 15 predicted proteins | sample 7279711 | NCBI WGS metagenome assembly JAANMT01 (sample SAMN14094538, study PRJNA606508) | bioreactor metagenome | isolation source: A lab-scale SPAN reactor treating ammonium-rich wastewater day 1 | place: Ireland: Galway | collected 2017-01-16 | reverse complement strand
CTGAAGCGGAAAAAGATTTATGAGCACTACCAAGGTGAAATCGACCAGCTTTATGCCAGCCGTTAGGGAAGCCGTACAACTTCTGGAAGAATGATACCGGTCAGCTGCTCTTTCGATCGATACAAATATCGTATCTTCCAGTAAGAATTAGAATATTCCAGAAATTTATTTATTAACAATCATATTGTTAGCACTATTTAAAGGAGATTATGCGACAAATGAGCCAGATTATCGGACATCCAGTGTCGTATATATTACGTTAGCTGTCATGGACGCATCCGTCATTGCGCCAATCGTCGCCGCACTTGCTGCTCTAGGTGGCGTCGCCCTCACTGCATTTGTTCAGGCTCGCAACCAAGTGAGGAATCAAGCTTTCCTGGCAGCTATGGAGGTAGAGAGGCACCTTCGCAAGCAGCAGGCCCTAGACCAAGCGGAGATGCTAAAGAGGCTGGTCGTCATGCACAAAATTGTCAGTAAGATTGAGCGCGAGTTCTCAATCACGAACTTAGTCATTCTGTTGCAAGCGAACACGACCAAGGCCGGGTACGATGCGCGATATCTGGAGATATGCGGCGAAGCAGATGAGCTGACGGCACTCGCGCATCTTTACGAACCTGCAATTTATGACGAAGTCGAGCGCATGAACGGGCAGATGAACATGTTCTGGGGAAACTTCAAGCAGGTGTTGTATCAACGTGCCAACGGAGAGGTAACCGGTCATCAGAGTCCTGCCTTGACTGGCGCACATGCAGCGGCGAGGGAGGTGGCAACGTTGGGGCGGGCGGTTAAGTACCATCTATCACAGCGTATGCGGAGAGTCCGAAATGACTGCTAACTCGACGTTAGTAGCAAAAGAAGGAGGCACATGAAAGCACGGCTAGATACCATGATGAGAAACTTCAAGATGAAGCCACTTGAGGAGGTCATCTCATATTTGGAGCACCTCGGTGTTGCTGTTGCATTCATGGCAGGGTCCGTTGCCATCATGAAGTTTCGAGCATTGTTGGTTCCAGAGTACCCCTTCGTCGCTGGTTTCATTGGCTTTGGCTTGTTCATCAGCTCCTTCGTAGTGCTCGTCTGGGTCGCAATGTCAGGCTGGCACAAGATACTGGAGCATCGAGGCTACACCCGGAGCAACCATGTGCTTGGGTTCATACTCGTCTTTGTATCCAGTCTTTTTGTGGTTGCTGGTATCTATGCGACACTCAGCTCCTAACGATTAAGGTTATGTATAAATGGCTGGAAACATAACAATTCAATCAGCCGATGCCTTCGGTGCGGATAATTTCAAACGTTAACCAGAAGAGAAAAATGAAAGGGAATTGTCTATGTGGAAGTGTAGAGTTCGAAATCGATGGAAACGAATTCAATATATATCAATGTCATTGTTCTCTGTGCAAAAAGCAGAGCGGAAGTACCTCAAACTCGTCCACAATTGTCGCTAAAGAAAATCTTCGATTCATCAAAGGTAAAGATTTCATAAGTTCATGGGTCAAGGATACTGGTTTTCGGTCAGATTTCTGCTCAAGGTGCGGCTCACCTGTTCCGAATCCGTTAAGAAATCTCGATTTATACTGGGTTCCCGTCGGTTTGCTTCCAGTTTCGGTAAAAGCTACTGTAGTTGCACATTTGTGTATCAGCACCATTTCCAGTTGGCACCTATTGGAACCTGGCGTGGCTAAATTTCAAGATGTTCCGGATCTTGGGTTATTAAAAGAATTGCTAACGGGTAGCTCGCATGATGGCTAACAACCAATTGCAGCGAAACGTCAGGCGCCGCAACGATGCATTGCCGTAGTTTTCCTCCGATTGCAAGCCCAGGCTCATGGGTATTGATTCTTGGCACGATGCCCGGGAAAGTTTCACTTCGTGAGCAGCAGTATTATGCTCACCCGCAAAACCTCTTCTGGAGAATCACTGCGGAGATTCTCGGTTTCGATGCCACAAGCGCATATCCTCTACGCGTATCTTCGCTAAAGGATCATGGCGTTGCGCTCTGGGATGTGCTGCAGTCATGTACGCGCGAAAGCAGTTTGGATGCTGATATCGTAGCGCATACGATCGTGCCAAACGACTTCGATCACTTTTTCACGGCCTGTCCTGACATCCGACGGGTGTGTTTTAACGGTGCGAAGGCAGCAGCACTGTATGCTCGACATGTCAAACCGTTCTTACAAAACGCTCCCACAGTCGAGTATGTGCAGCTTCCCTCCACAAGTCCGGCGAATGCTGCTATTCCGCGAGCCGATAAGCTCCGCGCGTGGAGTGTCATTAAGCATAGCGCCTAATCCGCGACTGGAGTCGGCGTGCTCCAGCAAATTTCAGCAGGACATTTCACCATAAAGCAGCGCCTTTTCAACTTTTTACGATAAACCGGAGAAAAGATATGCGCCTCTTGATCGTTTTTTTACTGTTGTTGCCACTGCCTTCGCTGGCATTGCCACAGTGCGGATCAGAAGCGATTTTGCAGGCCCAAAAGCTCCTTTCCTTTCATGTCGATGGTGATGACCGTGCACACGTCGATCCGAAAGCAATTGCTCTGCCATCTATCCGCAACCCGGCCAACAGGAAACAGAAGTTCCTGGTGTTTGAAGTTGGCGGTACAGTTTACAAAGGTAAATACCGTATGCGGCTGATCTACTACCCGCTCAGTAGCGAATGCGTGCTCATGGGCCAGGAAATCCTGGAGCTCGCATCCCCGTAATGAAGCTGCGGCCTGACAATTCGTCCAGGCTGATGCCGCCTTGCAAAGTGACTTAATTCGAGTGTTATCTGGTATCTGGTTACCGCACACACAGTCTTGCATACTCTAAATAAGATGCTAATATAAGAGCTTTATTTGGATCTCACTGGAGTATTTATGCACCAAATACTGGCTTCATTTAGCGCAAGCATCTCTGAATTAAAGAAAAATCCAACAGCTTTGTTAAGAAAAGCCGAAGGGGAGACTATCGCTATTCTCAACCATAACCTGCCAACCGCTTACCTTGTTCCAGCCGAGGTATACGAGTTGTTGATGGAGAAATTGGAAGATTATGAATTAGGCGAAATTGTTAAGGCCAGGCAGGCGGAAAAACATTTGGCAATTGAAGTATCGCTTGATGACTTATAAATTAAAATTTTTGCCAAGTGCAAAAAAAGAGTGGGATAAACTGGACAGCAGCATCAAAACCCAATTTAAAAACAAATTAAAAAAATGCCTGGAAAATCCTCATATTCAGCCTAATAAACTACGTGGTTTTGATAACGCTTATAAAATCAAACTCCGCTCTGCAGGCTATCGACTTGTTTATGAAATCAATAATCAGGAAGTCGTTGTTTTCGTTATTGCTGTAGGCAAAAGGGAAAACAATAAGATTTACGATAAAGCAATCAACAGAACCAAAACTTAACGCTTACCCCGCTCACTATCCGGCTCCTGTCAGCCGGATTTCCAATATCAATACGTATGGACTCTACAAAGGCCAGTCTATTGCGCAAAAGAACTTTTCTTTCCTGGAGTAGTGGCAAAGACAGTGCATGGGCGCTTCATGTCCTGCGGCAAGATCCGCATGTCGATGTGATCGGGTTATTTTGCACAGTCAACAAAGTGTTTGATCGTGTTGTCATGCATGGCGTAAGGGTGGCACTGCTACAGCAACAAGCAGAAAGTGCCGGTCTGCCGCTACACATCATCGAGATTCCCTATCCTTGCAGCAATGACGAATATGCATCCGCCATGTCTGCGTTTGTTGATTCCGCCAGAAAGGAAAACATTGAGTGCTTTGCATTTGGCGATCTCCTGCTCGAAGATGTGCGGCAGTATCGGGAAGATCGTCTGAATGGAACCGGGATAACACCCATTTTTCCGCTTTGGGGCATTCCAACAAAAACCCTCTCCCGGGAGATGGTGGCCGGTGGATTAAAGGCTGTGATCACCTGCATTGATCCGAAATGCATCCCGGAGAGTTTCGCGGGCAGGGAGTACAACGAATCTTTTTTAGATGATATTCCGGGTAGCGTTGATCCTTGCGGTGAATATGGTGAGTTCCATACCTTCTCATTCGATGGGCCCATGTTTCAGAATCCAATAGACGTAGTGTTGGGAGAAACTGTCCATCGAGATGGTTTTGTATTCACTGATCTGCTGTCACTCACATCCAGCACCGAGCCGACCCATTAGTTTTCGCTCGCCCTCCTCTATTACTACAAATGAATTTCTCAATGTTTTCGATACCTTTTCAAGATTCAGGATACTCTCCGATCATCGCCTGAGAATTGGCAATACCGTCATAAGCTGGCAAAATCTGCAATTTTCCGGATCTGGCTTCATTGTATGCTTACGCCATATCAGGTCTGGCTAAGGCATGATCCCATTTCCAGCCTCTATTTACTTGTCAAATAATCCGGTGGTAATCCCGCCTGCCAGGCAGGAAACTGAACTACTCTGCACTGGCAGCCACAATCATTCTCACTATGAAAGCTTTATTTTTTCTGCGCCATTACAACGATATCGATCACATCACGCCGGTAATTTCAAAATGGTCAGAATCTGGTCATGAAAGTCTCGTAGTTCTGTTGGGTCATCCCAAATTTCTCAGGGATTACCGCATCAAGTTCCTGAGCACGCTCGACCGCGTTCGAGTCGCCCCTATCCGGCGTTTGCTGTCCCCGCTGAAGTTTATGCAATGGCGCCTGCAGACACTTCTCCTGAACAGAAGCGTGAAGCGCCTTTTTCTGATTGGCAAACTTATCGAGAAGTTGGCCCGGAAATATGATGCTCAAAAACGTACAGCAGTCTGGCAAAGCACTGCCGGACGGTTGCTGGAGCATGGCTTCAGCGATGGGAATGAAGGTGGAGTAGTTGTGTTCGACTGGATCACCAGCGATTCGCCTGTCCCGATCGAGTGGGTTGAAATCATCGTAACGATGGCAAGAACCATGGGCCTCGGCGCGGTATCTCTGCCACACGGTGACAGCCCTCACGCCAGTCAGCTGATACGCCATCATGAATGGGTTCTGAAGCCGGATGCCTTGTACTCGGCTGCAAGAATATTCGACAAACTCGTAGTTCCCAACGAATTGTGTGCAACCCGTTTCCGGCCATTTCTGAGCAACGAGGCGATTGCCGTTCTGGGTTCACCACGCTACTGCGACGAATGGCTGGATAAACTTGCCACACTGTCACCAGTCCCCCGGTTAAAAACCAACCAGGACACCCGCCTCAGAATCGTCATGTTCCTGAGAAAAAGCGAATTCACCACATTCTGGGAAGAAGTCGGTGAAATCATTGGCATGATCGCCACATTTCCGGGAGTGGAACTGGTGATCAAGCCCCATACACGGGGAGGCTGGAGACAACCGCTGACTGGCAGCGCCTCTCTGCGCCAGCTTGCAAACGTACGTGTGGCAGAAGACAGCGAGCATTCGATTTCTCTGATGAATTGGGCCGATGTCATCATCGATCTGGCTACTTCGGTGGTGTTTGAGGCTGTCAAGGCAAAAAAACCGGTGATGGCAGCCGATTATCTCCACGCCGGCCGGTCTGCTCTGGCTCACTTCATGCCGGAAACAGAACTGAAATGCCGGGATGATGTGTACACAATGATCGACAGATTTTTAACCGCGGGATACGATTCCTATTATGTGGAGGCGCATCGTCAGCGCTTCATCGAAGAAATGCTGCATGTCGGCGGCACTGATGTCCTCCCGCGTTATGTCGCTCTCCTGGAAGAGCAGACAATGCGCAAGAAACCGGATCAGGCCAATAACACGAATACTCCTGAATAATATGGCCTCCGACAAAGCAAATGCCTGTCTGATTTGCACCGGCCGGCAACCGATCCACCCCATTACGCGCTTGTACCGTTATGCAGGTTTCATTGAATGGGATACCGGTTTTTCACAAATGAGGACGATTCCATCCCCGGAAGTTCATTTTGGCAGCCCCGGTCAGACACCCGGTCACCTGCGCGATACCCTGGCAGAACGGATCGCAGCCGTACCTGCTGGAGGCACTATCAACTGGGTAACCTATTATTTCCGTGATCTTCGTCTTGCCAAAGCACTCATTCAGGCGCACAAACGGGGCGTCCGCGTTACGCTGACCCTCGAAGGCAGACCGCGTATTCCATACGCCAATGATGCAGTGATCGCCCTGCTCTCGGGACCTGACGGGCTGGGTGAAGCATTACGCATCGTTACCCTCCCCGGTGTACCGTCACCCGCAACGAAATCATGGAAACCCCAGCTGCACGAGAAACTCTACTGTTTCTCGCACCCAGAGCCCGTTGCCTTCATCGGCTCCTTCAATCCATCAGGCAACGGCCCGGGAGATGATCCCGATATCATCCGGGAGATCGGTGATCAGGATTGTGGTTACAACGCTTTGATCGGTCTCAAGGATCCGGTTCTGGTCGAGAAACTGACAGAACATGCAAGACGGCTGCACCAGTCACCCCCCGGGCTTTTCTACCGGTTCACCACCGATACGAACAATGCTATCCATGGTACAGATACCGATATCTATTTCTGGCCACGGACAGATATACATCCTGTCGTACAATTTTTGCGCAAAACCGGCAGCAGCGCACGTGTCCGCATCGCGGCCTCGCACATCCGGATGGAAAGTGCAGTCGACATCATGACCAGTCTTGCAAGACGCGGGGTCGATCTGGAAATACTGGCTGAATCCACTCTCAGGCGTGTCACCCCCAAGGTAGAACAGCGCCTGATCAACGCCGGAATCCGGTTCAGGCGCATCCGGCCTTCCGGCTCTCTACCCATGCATCTCAAATTTGTACTGATCGAAGAGGACAATCGTGCCTGGTCGATCTTCGGAAGCTTCAACTGGACCAAACCTTCATTCTGGCTGAATCATGAAATCGCGGCAATTTCCAGTAACCCTGTCATTTTCGAGTCCCTTGCACGCTGTTGGGATATGCTGAAGAACGAAAGCAACTGATCAGGGAAATCTTTACCGGCTCTGGTACCAGAATTTCTGCAGATAAGAAAATAAAATCTTCTTTTGACTGAAATGGATGCGCAGAAAAATACCTACAACGCTGTCCATCCCCCATCGATGACCAGATTTGCACCCGTCATATAACTGGATGCATCCGAAAGCAGAAAGAGAATGGCTCCACGATACTCCTCTTTTTCCGACATACGCCCCAGAATGGTTCGCGAAGAATAGTGACCGGTAAACTCGGAATCGTGTTTATTCCAGACACCGCTGGGCGTGAGCAGATTGATGCGAATGGACGTATTCATGTAATAGGCAGCCAGAAATTTGGTGAGCCCCAGCAACCCTGCCTTACACACCGAATACACCGCTGGTTTATAGGTCTGCGCTTCCTGCCCGGCTTTTTTGTAGATACGTTGATCCGGCCCCACGAGACCATAATTGGATCCAAGGAAAACGATGGATCCCCTGCCGGATTTCTCCATTATCCTGCAGGTAGCCTGAGCAAGTTGGAATGCACCCGTCAGGTTGACATCCAGCGAAGTCTGCCAAAGCGCCAGGGGAAATTCAGTAAACTTTGAGAAACGGGAAGTATCTGAGCCTTGCTCAAATTTCGGATCGATCGCAGCACTGTGAACCACCCCATCGATCCGGCCAAACCGATCTTCACATAATTGTGCGATGGATTGGCATGAATCCGCACGGGTCACATCCAACACCTGAATCAGGACGTGTACATCCAGATGGGAAGCAATTATTTCATTTTTCAATAGCTCCAGCCGGTTACCATCCAGATCACCCAGTATCAGGTCCGCACCGGCTGAAGCAGCTGCAAGAGCGAATTCCGTACCGAGAAGGCCCGTCGCACCGCTGATGAGAACGGCCCGCCCGCTGAGATCAAAGGGCGTTCCTTTATAGAGTTGGTTCATAATCTGACCTGCCGTCCGGTTTGAAGAGATTGTCTGGCTGCAAGCGCTGTATTCAGCACATCGATACCCTCCTGCAAAGTAACGCGCGGAATCGATCCGCCGGGAATACCTTCGATGAACTCCTTCATCATGGACAGAAAAAGTTCATTCCGATCCCAGGAAGGTGCCAGGATGACTTCCTCCAGGAGATGCCCATTCTGCTGCAGTGTAGTGAGGCGCGCAGGATAATCCCAATCGACGATAGCCTTTTCAGCAACGATATTCATATGCCGAACCGGTGGTTTGCGCCAGTAATCCATACGGAGCTGAACACAGATCCCCTGCTCCGTTTCGAATGAAATGAGCGCTGTATCTTCTGCCGTGACTTCCAATGAGGTTCGATGCCCCCCGATGGCAAAGACACTCCTGGGTTTGCCGAAAAGCCAGTGCAGATAATCCAGCTCATGGATCAGTGTGAGTATGACACCGCCTCCCTGATCAGCCCGTGCCGCATAACTCTGCCGATAATCCTCCCACGGATGCCAGTCAGGCAGATACTCGCCCAGATCGACCTGTACGGAATAGATTTTTCCCAGTCTGCCCTGCTGCATCCACTCTTCGATTTTCCGTAATCCCGGATGCATTCTGAGCTGACAACCAACCAGCACGCGAGGCCCGCGCGAATCAACACAGCGCATCAACCCGGACAAATGCCGTTTTTCATGTGCGACAGGTTTTTCCACATAGACGTGACATCCAGCTTTAAGCGCCCTGACAAGGGTTTTCAGGTGTAACGAAGTCGGATTGGCCACTACCACCAGATCAAAGTTTTGCTTGAGTGCCTGATCGAGGCTCTGAAACAGCTGCACATTTTTCGGGATGATCTGTGCGGGAGGCGGTAAATTTCGGGTACGCACTGCGCCCAATTCCCGAACCCCGAGTGTATACAAATTATTGAGATGCCTGACTCCGATGGAACCCAGTCCGACTACCACAGCCTTCAAAGCTGAAATCTTCAAAGGATGGCTCCCCGTTTTTCCATCAGAAACTCAGCCAGTTGAAACGAAAATTCATCATCGATATCGATCGAATCTCTGCCCTCGATCTTCAATGGCAGTATGCGGGTGCCCGTGAGTGATTTTTTTTCCAGAATCGTCCGGGTACGTATCAGATCCAGATAACCGACCTGCCAGTAGACCGCAGGCAAACTTTGTCTGGGCTCGTTAAAAGGTTCCGGAACACCGGGAATATTCAGCAGAGCCCGCAGGAAACCATTGTCATCGATGGTCCACATTTTGTAAGGATTCTGCGCCGGCTCGGTCACTCCACGCACGGAATCGGCATCCGGATGTTTTTTCAGAAGTTCGACCGCTTCCTCTATTTTTTCAACCCTGCGCGCAGGAGAGGTAGGACGGAACTGAAAAATGGCATCAGGAAGAGGCACGTGGTTTTGTTCCAGCCAGCCCAGAAAATGCAGGAACACCGGCAGATCGCGCGTATCGTCCTGCGCCAGATCGGCCGGCCTCAGAAAAGGCACTTCTGCACCGGCATTTCTCGCTACCTCTGCAATCTTCTCCGAATCGGTACTGACAAACGTTCTCTGAATGGAAGGTGATTTGAGCGAAATTTCAATTGAATGGGTAATCAGCGGCTTGCCACATAACAACCGGATATTTTTATGCGGCACGCCTTTTGACCCTCCCCGCGCGGGGATGAGAGAATAAATCAACATTGGCTAGAATTTATCTAATCAGATTCCGAATAAACAATATGCGAGTAAAGTCAAATTCTGGCGATTCTGCAAATCAGCATTTTGCAAACCGGTCACCAGCTCTTCCGGCCGGCACATGGTAAAAATGACAGACAATTCTACTGTTTAAGCACGCCGGATGCACATAAACCCTGCAAACTGTTTACAGTTCAGCACGCTTATTCAAACCAGGATTACCGCAATCAGGACATGAGCAAAACATCCGCCGAGGCAACGAAACAATGGTATAAGGCATGGGCACATTCATAAGCGATAAGCGCGCCACACCGACCCTAGACAACATTGACACATTCCAGGGTATGAATTTTTATATTCCTGTCATACACACCCGGCAATAATTACCTCCATCAAACAGGATTGCAGCATGCGCATTGAAAAAAAGATCAAGGATCATCTGGTTTTTTCCGGAGACAGTATCCTCGATGCTCTGAAACGCATCAATGACAACCAGTCCCGCATCGTTTTCGTCGTACAGGATAACGGGGTATTGATCGGGGCGGTCAGCGATGGTGATGTACGACGCTGGATGACTCAGGCAACCGAATTCAATCTGAATCTGCCGGTCGATCACGTGATGAACCGTAATTTCATTGCTCGGCCGGTTACCGAATCTCAACATCAAATTGCCGATTATTTTGATCACAAACGCGACATCATTCCGCTGATCGACGAACAGGGACGTTTTGTCGCCCTGGCGCGAAAATCAGCCACAGGACTTCAGATCGGGGACTTCCTGATTGCCGACCAGAATCCCGCATTCATCATCGCCGAAGTCGGTAACAACCACAACGGCGATATCGGCCTTGCGAAAGAACTGGTGAATCTGGCAGTGGAAGCTGGAGCGGATTGTGTCAAATTCCAGATGCGGGATCTCTCCTCCCTGTATTCAAATCAAGGCAGGAATGCGGAAGCGGGTTATGACCTCGGATCACAATACACGCTGGATCTGCTCAATAAATTCCAGCTGAACCATGACGAACTTTGTCAGGTATTCGATTACTGCAGGCAGCAGGATATTTTGCCCCTGTGCACACCTTGGGATCTGGTAAGTGCCCATGTACTGGATGAATACGGACTGGAAGCCTTTAAAGTGGCTTCGGCTGATTTCACCAACTACGAAATGCTGGAGACTCTGGCGAAAACGGGCAAACCATTGCTCTGCTCCACCGGAATGAGTTCAGAAGCAGAAATCAAAGGTTCAGTAGATTTATTGCGCCGGCTGGGCGCTCCCTTTGCCTTGCTGCACTGTAACTCGACCTACCCTGCCCCCTTCAAGGATGTAAACCTCAATTACCTGCCGCACTTGAAACAATTGGCAGGCACGATAGTGGGTTATTCCGGTCACGAACGTGGATTCTCAGTACCTCTGGCTGCCGTTGCCCTTGGAGCCCGCATTGTGGAAAAACATTTCACTGTCAACCGCAGTATGGAAGGCAACGACCACAAAGTCAGTCTGCTGCCAGAAGAATTTGCAGAAATGGTGCGGCAGATTCGTAACATCGAGGAAGCCCTGGGACAAGGCGGTGAACGGGCGCTTACTCAGGGGGAAATGATCAATCGTGAAAATCTGGCCAAAAGCCTGGTAATCAATTGCGATCTTTCGCAAGGGCAGCTTATCAGGCGCAGTATGATCACGGTGAAAAGCCCCGGGCAGGGTCTGCAACCCAATCGTATCGATGAACTGGCAGGTAAGGTGGCACAGCGCGATTTCAAGGCCGGAGATTTGTTCTTTGAAACCGATATCACCCCGAAATCAGCCAAAAAACAGCACTATGTCTTTTCACGCCCTTACGGGATCCCGGCACGCTATCACGATTACCGCACGCTGATCGAAGGAATGAAAATCGACTTTGTCGAGTTTCATCTGAGCTACCACGATCTGGACGTAAAGCTGTCTGACTATTTCTCTGATCCGCTGTCGATCGGTTATGCCGTGCACAGCCCGGAATTGTTCGCTGGCGATCATATTCTCGATCTGGCAAGCCATGATGCGGATTATCAGGCGCATTCCATTGCCGAATTGAAACGCACGGTGGCTGTAGCTGCCGAGTTGCGCCAGTATTTTCCCGCGACACCGAAACCAGTACTGGTACTCAATGCCGGAGGCTGGACACCACAGAATTTCCTGCCGGTTGAAATGCGCACAAAACTTTATGCCAGAGTAGCCAAAGCGCTGGATGAAATCGACTTGAGTACTGTGCAACTGGCCATTCAGACCATGCCCCCTTTTCCCTGGCACTTCGGGGGGCAGAGTCACCATAACCTTTTTGTCGATCCGGATGAAATCGCGGCATTCTGCAAAAAAACCGGCCATCGTATCTGCCTCGATATTTCACATTCCATGATGGCCTGCAACTATTACCAGTGGGATTTCAATACGTTTCTCCAAAAGGTGCTGCCTTATACCATCCATCTGCATATAGTCGATGCCAAGGGAGTGGATGGTGAAGGAGTTCAGATCGGCCATGGTGACGTGGATTTCACCTTGCTGCGTGATCAGTTGAACCAATTTTCCCCCGGAGTGCAGTTCATACCTGAAATCTGGCAAGGTCACAAAAATAAGGGAGAAGGATTCTGGTCGGCATTGGCATTTCTGGAAAAAACAGGCCTATAGGCAGATTCAAAGCGGGTTCAGGACTGGCAATAATTGTTCCCTTTGACTCCCAAATATTTAATAATGGCGCAATTCCCCGAGTAAATCGCCTGCTGGTTTCCCGCACTTCTTACTGCCAACCTATTCCGATCTGACCGAACATGGCCGCTACTGCTACTGCTACTTCTGCTTCAACCCTGATCATTCCCGTCGAAAACCAGGTACGCGAACTGGATGCAAAGCTCCTGCTGGCTTGCGTAGCGGCTGAGCGCGGGTTTCCGGTGATCATCGGCTCACGTGCCTTCGTTCATTTTGAAATCGCATCACTACCACGTGGCATCTATCTGGCAAAGAGTATGCGCAGCCTGAGTAATTCCATGTTCAGGATCATTCGGATGCTCGGGCACGAAATCGTTGCCTGGGAAGAGGAAGCGCTGGTTCACCCGCCAGCCGACACTTATTACACATTGCGACTCTCTCCCACTACGATCAGGAATGTTTCCCATATTTTTGCCTGGGGTCAGGAAAACGTCGATCTGCTTCAACACTATCCGCAGTTTCCGGAAAATCTGCCTGTTCACCTGACCGGAAATCCACGTGGAGATATCCTGCGGCCGGAAATGCGCGCCTATTTTGCGGCAGAAGTAGAACGTCTACGCAATCTTTACGGTGATTTCATTCTGATCAATACCAATTTCACCGACGTCAATCCTTTCATCCCCAATATCGGCCTGTTCATTCCGGCAAAGGATGGAGATAAAAAATCCCGGCGCGGACAGGCCGGGATCGGTATGAGCGAAGAATTTGCCGAAGGCCTGTGGCACCACAAGAAAGCCATACTGGAAGATTTCAGGCAGCTCATCCCGGCGCTGGAGCAGGCATTCCCGGATGTCACGATCGTGGTACGGCCTCATCCAAGTGAAAATTTTCAGGTTTATCACGACATCGCTGCTCGATGCCAGCGCGTAAAAGTCACGAATGAAGGCAACGTCATCCCCTGGCTTCTGGCTTCGAAAACCATGGTGCACAACGGCTGCACCACTGGCCTGGAAGCCTATGCCCTGGGAGTTCCGGCCATTTCCTATCTTGCAACCTTCAATGAATATTACGACTACGATTTCCAGGGCCTGCCTACCCGGCTGAGTTATCAGTCATTCAATTTCAG
>JAANMT010002855.1_pt1 | contig 13398 bp, 14 predicted proteins | sample 7279711 | NCBI WGS metagenome assembly JAANMT01 (sample SAMN14094538, study PRJNA606508) | bioreactor metagenome | isolation source: A lab-scale SPAN reactor treating ammonium-rich wastewater day 1 | place: Ireland: Galway | collected 2017-01-16 | reverse complement strand
CTGGCAGCAACGCTTGTTTGACGAGCATTTCGTGGATCACAAGGTGCTGCCATCAGCCGTGAGTATTCCCACCGGTTTAGGTAAGACGGCGGTCATGGCAATCTGGCTGATTGCACTGGCGCAGAGGATGAAAGATAGCACTAAGCCGGGTTTGTCAAGGCGTCTGGTTTATGTCGTTGATCGACGCGCAGTGGTAGATCAGGCAACACGGTTTGCTGAAGTGCTGCGCGATAACCTGACCAAGCCCGAAGTCAAGGAGCTTGCGCAAGCGCTTGGGCTCGTGGATGTCAAACTGCCCATTTCTACGCTACGCGGCCAATTCGTGGACAACCGTGAATGGCTTGAAGACCCGGTAAAGCCTGCCATCATCGTTGGCACGGTGGATATGATCGGATCGCGTCTACTTTTCGAGGGTTATGGCGTTAGCCGCAAGATGAGGCCGTATCACGCGGGACTACTCGGTTCCGATGCGTTGGTACTGCTGGACGAAGCACATTTAGTTCCGCCTTTTGAAGCCTTGCTGTCGGAAGTCACTGAAAACATCAAACGCTACGGTCCCAAGGAAGAAGATCTGGTTACGTTTGTACCTAAGTTCCAACTACTGCCTCTTTCCGCCACAGCACGAAGGCGGACCGCACAGCCGTTTACGTTGCGAAAGTCGGATTTTTGTGACGATTCCGTCGTTGTTGAGCGACTTTCGGCTAAGAAGCGTTTGATCTTACAAGAGCTTGGCGACAACAACCTGGAAGAAGTTCTGGCGGAAAAGGCTTGGGCCTTGTTTGCGGATGGTGCGAAGCCGGTTCGGATCATAGTTTATTGCAATTCGCGGGAGATGGCGGAAAAGGTCAAAATCGCGCTGGACAAGAAGGCGAAAAATACGCCTGTCCAAGGTAATACTGAGCTTTTTGTCGGAGCCCGTCGTGTGCGCGAGCGCGTCGAAGCTGAAAAACGATTGCAAGCACTAGGCTTCCTTGCAGGCGATTGCCCGGAAGGAGGCCAGTCGGCATTTCTGGTGGCGACCTCAGCTGGCGAGGTCGGCGTGGACCTCGACGCCGATCACATGGTTTGCGACCTCGTGGCCTGGGAGCGGATGGTGCAACGTTTAGGGCGTGTGAACCGGCGCGGCGGAAAGGAGCGAAAAGCGGAGATCGTCGTTGTTGTCGAATCTGAACCGGAACCAAAGAAAAAGGCGACGAAAGATGCGCTCGACAAGCCGGAGACGCAGCGCACGGACAAAGAGCGAAAAGCTGTCGTTGAACACGAGAAGTTACTCGAGGAATTTAGAAGTTTTCGGATTCCTTTTGGCAAGGCTTTGCCGACGCAGCAAGACGGCAGCTTTGATGTTAGCCCTGAAGCCATGTGGCAACTGAACGAACGCGCCGGAACAGATGAAAACCTATTCAAGATCATTGCGAAAGCCAGTTCAAAGCCGCCATTGCGTCCTGCTTTGAACCGGGCGCTCGTGGATGCTTGGGCGATGACCTCCCTGCTAGAACATACCGGGCGGCCCGAGGTCGATCCTTGGTTGCGCGGATGGGTAAATGATGATCCCCAAACGACCGTGGTGTGGCGCTCATATTTGCCGGTTCGCATTGGGACACAGGTAAGCAAGAAAGAAATTGAAGATTTCTTTGAAGCAGCGCCTATCCATATCAGCGAAACGCTGGAGACGGAAAGCTACCGCGTCATGAAGTGGTTGCAGGCTCGAGCCGGGCAACTTGGCAACGAATGGAAACCGGATAGTGTGGTGGGCATGCTGATAGGGGTAGACGGCGAACTCGTCCAAACTTTGCGACTGCGGGATATTTCTGGCGACTCAAAAGAAGACAAGAAGCGGTGCGAAAAGATTCAGAGTGATATGTATGGCAAAGTCCTGATTATGGATACTTGTTTCGGCGGGTTGCGCGACGGCCTGCTTAATGAGGATGTTGAGGGTATACCTGTTACTGCCGATGGCAGTGAAACATGGATTGTCACGGAAACATTTACCCCGCTCATCCGCTTTCGCATTCTTGAGAAAAACGCTGAAAGCGATGAAGTCACAGGAGACGATTGGCGCGAAAGTTTGCGTTTTGACTTGGAGCGCAACGCGGATGGCGAAGCCATACGCTGGCTTTCGGTCCAGAAGTGGCGCGATGCGTCCCATACGGAAAACGACCGTGCTGAAGGTCGTCCACAAGCGCTGGTTGAACATCAGTCCTGGGCGGCGGAGAGGGCAAATGCCATTGGCAAGCGCTTGGGTTTACCAGACGATTATGTTCGGATGTTGTGCATTGCCGCGCGCCTTCACGACGAGGGAAAGAGGGCACAGCGCTGGCAGCGCGCTTTCAGAGCGGAACGCGATGCGGTCAAACTAGGTATGGCGGGTCAGCCGCTCGCCAAGACCCGCGGCCCCATCAATCAGGCTGTGTTGGCTGGTTATCGGCACGAATTCGGTTCACTGCCCTATGCCAAGGAAGATGTCGAGTTCAAGAAATTGCCTGTAGAAATGCAAGACCTCGTGTTGCATCTTATTGCTGCGCATCACGGTTTTGCACGCCCATTGATTTCCACTGATGGCTGCGAAGATGCGCCACCGTCCGTGCTGGAGGAGCGAGCACGGGAAGTTGCGTTGCGTTTCGCTCGCCTGCAAAATCGTTGGGGAACGTGGGGCCTTGCGTGGTGGGAGGCGCTCTTGCGCGCCGCCGATGTGCAAGCATCCCGTGCCAATGAAGCGGGCCGCAGGCAGAAGGAGAATCACTGATGGCCGAATCGAAGATTCCCGTGGACTTGTTCAATCCTGGACAGGTGTTCGCATGCCTGGGTTTTATGGAGCTGGCGGATGTGCTTCTGGGGGATGCCGAAGCGGGGTTTGATTGGAGCGATCCGAAGCAGACTCTGTTCCATTTATCCGTGACGGGTGATGGCAAGCCTGTGGCCGAGGTTCTGGATTTTTTGAGAAAAGCCAGCGTTGAGCGCGTGACACCTGTTGGATACACTGATCCGCCCAAGAAGAAGGTCGATGTCGAAGATGATGAAGATGACGAGGACGGTGCAGAATTTCATGAGAAGGCCGGTGGAGTGTCAGTATCACCTTCGCTTGAAGGTTCGGATATTTTTCCGGCCAAAGACGCCGATACCTTGTCCCTACCATTGCGACTTTCGGTTTCAGACAAGCCAGCCGTTGAAGTCAATCACTGGGCAGACGGTTCTGGGCGAAACACGTTCAAGCTTTATTCCGGAAATCGTTCGGCTGAACGAATTGTTGGTGCCATGCTTGCTGGTACGCGCGAGAAACAGAAAAAGAATCAAACAGTCGGCGATCTCAAATACAAGGGCATCGTACAACTCTGGGAAGAACGAAAAGATGAACTCATAGCCAAACCATTCGATGTGCTGACGGCGATTGGTGGGAGTTTGAATTTCGACCCGCGTGGCGCCTGGACGGCCTTGGACGCCGGGTATTCGCCGAACACGCAAAAGCATGGCATTGTGGCGTCCCCTGTGGTGCATCTGCTCGCGGCATGTGGGTTGGAACATGCGCGTCCCGTGGAATTTGGCGTGCGACAAGTGCGCTATGCCGTTTGGAGCGGAATGCTACCGCCCGCGTTGGCTCGTATCGCATTTCAGGGCGGGATACCTTCGCTACCTATGCGCCAGTTTCGTTTTGAGCTTGCCCTGTCGGGTAAGAACAAGATCGTCACCTTTGCTAAACAGGAGAATGTCAAATGAGTACGAATGAAAAAGACGTGAAAGCGCCGACCACTGAGCTTCTCGACCAATGGGCCAATGACCCCGAAGGCCCAGTTGCACTGCACTTGAAGCAGAAGCTGCTTCCGGTCGAAGGCGAAGGCGGCGTGATTTTTCCGCCGACCTACGCTGATATCGGTTACAACATCGACACGTTGTCGGACGGCACCAAGGTGGCGACCATTGACAGTGTTGGTTCGCAGAACAATCGCATCGAGCCGATGTTCAAATCCACAGGGAAGAACGACAAGGGAGAGGAGCTGAATCCACTTGCCGCGTTAGTGCCGCAGGTCGAAATTATTCTGAGCGTAAAGGGAGAGGGCAAAGATAAGTACGAAAAGCGGCAGTCGCTTCTCGATTTGGCGCACCGAAGTGCCGATGCAGTGGTAAAAGCAACTCCATCCCTGGCAAAACTTATTAGTGCAGCGTTTGAGGCTTTACATCGTCACGGAAACGCGGGGCCATTGTGCGCGGTGGCTCCCACATCGCTTTTATTCGGTGTCTGGGATTCCCGTGATGGCACAGGTGAGAAGCGCCCCAGGCTCATCAGATCCATTGTTCGTGCATGGAATGTCGAGCCGTTGTTCTCTGCGGCGCAGTTCAACTCGGTGTGGAAAACACTTGATGACGAGCAAAAGCAGGAACTTGAAAAAGAGGCGAAAGCTAAGAAGACCAAGTTGTCCGAAAAGGGATTTGCTGATGCGCCGGCAGTATTCAGAAAAGTCAGTCAGAACGCAGCTAAGAGTATGACGGAATTCCGCAATGGCTCTCCGAATCCTGAGAGGCGTACTCTGGGCGGTGTTCTGGTCAGAGGAACGATTGAGCGTGACGTGACGATCAATCTCATTGCATTGCGTGCAATTTGGGGATCGTTGGTTGCGTCAGAAAATAAACCGGAGGTATCAGCTCGAAATCTGCGCCAGTATCTTTTGGCACTAACTCTACTTGCTGGGACGACGGATCAGGACTTGTTCTTGCGAGAGGGGTGTCTGCTTCGTTATGCGAATGAAGACGTCTGGAATGCGGTGCCACGCAGGGGAGAGCCTGACCGAGTGGATTTGTTGTCCAAGGAGGCGAGGAAACTCTTGTTTGAATATGCGACTAAGAATACCGACGCTATTTCAAAGCACTGGCCTCCAGCAAGCTCAGAGTTTAAGTTTGACCTCAAGGAGGCTAAAAAGATTATCGCTAAGAAGGAGGTTGAAGAGGAAAACCCGGCGTCATGAGTTACATTCTTTACATCTCGGTTCGTTTCCACGACGGTCGCTATCACGGTGCTGATGATTGGCCGCCGTCACCCGCACGTTTGTTCCAGGCTCTGGTGTCCGCAGCGGCTAAACCGGCTCTGCACCAAACGAGCCGCGACGCATTGGGATGGTTGGAGAAACTGGACGCACCTATCATCGCTGCGCCCGTTGCTCATTTGGGGCAGCATGTTAGCCTGTACGTGCCGAACAATGATCTGGACGCCAAAGGGGGCGATATCAGCCGCGTCGCCGAGATTCGCAGAGCAACCAAGCATATACGGCCAATGTTATTCGATGCGTCCGTACCGCTATTTTATGCCTGGCGTTTCGACTCGGACGATAAGAGCGAAACCCATGCGAAATGCATACTAGAAATTGCGGAGGGTCTATATCAGCTGGGTCGTGGGGTGGACATGGCCTGGGCATTTGGCGTAGTGCTAGACGAGGCTGACGCCGAGACATATTTGGCGAAATACCAGGGGGTGATTTACCGGCCTTCCGCAAGGGGACAGGGTACGGTGCGTGACTGCCCTATAGAAGGAACTCTCGCCAGTCTGGAACATCGTCACCAAGCCGGAGCCGCACGATTCCGCCATCTCGGCAACCGAACCGAATTCGCCAATGTACCAAAGCCACGCTTCCGCTCGGTAGCATATAATAGCCCAACAATCAGGCTACTGTTCGATTTGCGTCGCACGACGGTACCCGGCTCGCCGTTTGCTCCCTGGCCGTTGAAAGAGGCGGCAGCGTTGGTGCAGAAGCTGAGGGGTAACGATGGCAGTGATGGGCAGCCGAAGAGCGGAGCCTTTGCGAAGCTAGCGCAGCATTTTGACTCTGGCTTGGTCAGTAAGGTGTTGATTGGTCGTGATGCCAAGGAGGCTGACAAGGCGCTTCGGTTGCGTATCCTTCCCTTACCTTCCATCGGCCATGCCCATGCAGACAGGAACATTCGCCGCGTGCTGGTGGAAGTGCCGCCGGATTGTCCGATCCGCGTTGGTGATATGGGGTGGGCTTTTGCAGGCTTGGAAGTCGAGCCTCCGGAAGTGGATGTCAGTACTGGTGAGATACTGTCTTCTCCCGTTGAGTTGGTTGTAGCGGATGATTATTCGATGCTGGAGCACTACGGTATTGGAGAGGCTGTCTCATCGTGCCTATGGCACAGCGTGACGCCGCTTGCCTTGCCGGAACCGGCTGCCCGCCGCCGCATCGAGCCAGTAAAGCGGCGTGAGCAAGCGAAGAATGGGATAGAGCGGCTGTCAGAACATTGTCGAGCATGTCATGAAGTCGCTCAAGCGATGCGTCATGCGGGGCTTCGTCATCGTATCGCCGGATTGCGTGTACAGTGCGAGCCTTTTGAAGCCAAGAGCGAACGTGCCGAAGCCTTCGCAGCCGGAACGCGCTTTGCCAAGGAGCGGCTATGGCATGTCGAAATCGAATTCTCCGAGCCGGTCAGTGGTATGATCGTTTTGGGTGATGGGCGTTATCTAGGCTTAGGTCTGATGGCGCCGGTGAGACAAACTGCGGGAGTGATTGTTTTCGCTATTGTTGGCGGTCTTGCCGGCAAAGTCGATCATCTTGCAGTGGCACGATCTCTTCGTCGGGCTGTTATGGCGCGAGTACAGGATGAAATCGGAAAGCGAGAAAAACTTTCTGTATTTTTCACCGGCCATGAAGAGGATGGTTCTGTAGCGCGTCACGGACAACGTTCGCATCTTGCTTATGTTTTTGACAATGTGAATGAACGGTTGCTGGTTCTGGCGCCACATTTCATGGAAAAACGCAACCCAAGCAAAGCAGAACACGAGAATCTGAGATTATTGGAAAAAGCCATAGAGGGTATGAGTATTCTGCGAGCAGGAGAAGCGGGAGTTCTCAGCTTAGAACGCACTTGGATTGATACAGAGTCTGACCCGTTGTTTTCGCCATCGGTACGATGGATAACCCAAACCAGCTATCAGCCAACAAGATATTGCAAAGCAGCTGATCAAAAGCAGGCCGTGATAGAGGATGTGTTAGTTGAACTTTCTCGGCGTGGTTTTCCAAAACCAACGCAGGTGACCCCATCCATAATAGAAATCGGACCACGTGGCGGAGTCAGAGCAACCATTAATCTTGATTTCGCAGTAGCGGTGAATGGTCCTTTGATACTTGGCCGTTCAAGTAATTTTGGCGGTGGTCTTTTTAGGTCATCATTTCTCAGTTAATTATTATTCATATTATGAATAATAATTATTCATACAATGGATAATTATAAAAAACAATCAAATCCATATAGTTATGAGCAAGGTGTTGGGTTAGGCTTAACTCGATCCCGAGACGCCGCTCACCAATCCCTGCTCTCTTGTTTTGGATGAACCTCCAGAGGGTGCAGCAGTTATTGTTATCCGTAAAAGAGATCGTCGATCGAGATAACAAGAACCGGCGTTTCCTCCTCTTCGGTCCGATCAATTTGCTTCTCATGCCGACGGTTAGCGAAAACTTGGCAGGTTGTGCCGTCTTCTTGCGCCCGGAGGTCTTCGCTTGAAGGAGAGTCAAGGAGAGGAGCCGCTTCATTGAAAATGACGCCTAAAAATAAATTCCCCGCTTTCAAGAGAATGTCCTTGATCGGATTTAGCACCGTCAGATCGCGACAACCTTAATAAGGTTTCCAACGCCTTCAAGATCGGAAGGATTGCGGGTATATACCGCCAACCCATTCGCCGCCGCGATCGAAGCAATCAGCAAATCCGCCAACCGTGCCCGACTCGACCGCCCAGTCGCGCGAACAGCCGCGAATATTCGGCCGTACATGCGCGCCGCCTCCGCGTCAAACGGCAGCGGGTCCCACGTCGCCGTGACCCATTGCAGGCGATCTTGACGGCGCGCGCGCTCTTGCTCGTCTTGCGTGGCATGGGGGCCCGCGGAGAGTTCCGCCAGGGTGATGGAGGATATGGCGGATTCGTCCGGAAGAAGGGCCGGGTCGATAAGGTCGTGGTCGATCACCACTGAAGTGTCGAGTAATCCGCGGGTAGGTTCAGTCATGGACAATTTGGTCTATTACCGCATCGATGTCGGTGCGAAAGCGATCCGCATCGATGCGCGGAGCGCGAATCGCCTCCTGAGCTATTGCCGCCCGAGGCACGAAACGGTGTCGGTGGACCGGCCGCAATTCGGCTACCGGGACCCCATTGCGCGTCACGATGATGGTTTCACCAGCCTGCACCTCCCGAAGGATGGCACTGGAATCATTACGCAATTCTCGTTGGGTGATGGATTTTATCGGCTTGGGCATAAGCTTTTTGTAGCTGATGTAGCATTTTGTAGCAAGTTGTTTTTGGTTCGGGAGTTAGCTGAATCTGTGTACAATTCCTATTTCGGGTAAGGCAGCGTTCTCAGGATCCCCGCATGGACGAGGAACAGTATAAGCTGCCCCTTCCGTTCCCCGAGCTCTCCGGGGACATGCCGCTCTTGCCGGCGCGCATGGTGAACGAATACCAGTACTGTCCGCGCCTGGCCTACCTGGAATGGGTTCAGGGAGAATGGGCCGATTCCTCCGATACCGTTGAGGGCCGTTTCCATCATCGCCGAGTCGACCAGCCCTCGGGGGATCTCCCCGCGCCCGGGGAGATCGACGAGGACGCCAAGATCCACGCCAAATCCATCACCCTTTCTTCCAATCGCTTGGGGCTCATCGCCAAGTTGGATCTGATCGAAGTGGAGGACGGCAAAGTCGTCCCGGTGGATTACAAGCGCGGGAAGCGCCCCCATATTCCCAAGGGGGCCTATGATCCGGAGCGTGTTCAGCTTTGCCTTCAGGGCATGCTTCTCGAGGAGAACGGGTATGCCGTGGAAGAAGGGGTTTTGTATTACGCCGAGGGACGAGAGAGAGTGAAGGTGGTTTTTGACCAGGACTTAAGGCGCATGACGATGGATGCGGTCAATGGCCTTCGCCTGGTGGCCTCCGGAGGAAAAATTCCTCCGCCACTGGAGGACAGCCCTAAGTGCCCGCGGTGCTCGTTGGTCGGCATTTGCCTTCCCGATGAAGTGCAATATTTTAAGTCCCAGAATATTTCTCCTCGTCCCATGGCCATCAGCCGTGACGAGGCGCTGCCAGTTTATGTTCAGTCTTATAACGCCAAAGTAGCCAAAGACGGGGAGATCTTGAATATTTATGTGGAAGATCAAAAGGTGCAAAGCGCGCGATTGATCGACGTCTCTCAAGTGGTTTTGATGGGCAATGTCTATCTCACCACGCCGGCCCTTCACGAACTGATGAAGCGCGATATTCCCGTCACCTGGCATTCCTACGGGGGTTGGTTCATCGGGCATACTCAGGGAACCGGGCATAAAAATGTCGAGCTTCGAACCGCCCAATATCGAGCCAGTTTTGACCCTTCTATTTGTCTTCGTCTCGCAAAATCCTTTGTGCGGGCTAAAATCATGAATTGCCGCACCCTGCTGCGAAGGAATTGGCGGGGAGAGGAAAAGCCTGAAGACTTAAAAAGAGACCTGAAGGCGGCCGCCGACAGCGTCCGATATGCGGGGGGCTTGGATCAATTGCTCGGCATCGAGGGCGCCGCCGCGGCGAAATATTTCAGCGCCTTCAGCAAGGTGTTGAAACAAAAAGACAGCGGGCAGGAGTTGTCCTTTGATTTTACTAAACGGAATCGTCGTCCGCCGACGGATCCCGTGAATGCGTTGCTCTCATACGCCTATTCCCTTTTGGTGCGAACATGGACGGTGACCCTCAGCGCGGTGGGTTTCGATCCCTACCGGGGCTTTTACCATCAGCCGCGTTACGGCCGTCCTGCCTTAGCGTTGGATATGATGGAGCCGTTTCGGCCCTTGATCGCGGACTCGTGCGTGGTTCAGGCCATTAACAACGGAGAGGTGCGTCCCACGGATTTTATCAGCGTAGCGGGAAGCGTTGCGCTGACGAGCGAGGGGCGTAAGCGTTTTATCGGCGTTTTTGAGCGGCGGATGAGTCATGAAATCATTCATCCCTTATTTGGTTACAGTGTTTCCTATCGCCGATTGCTCGAGATTCAGGCCCGATTGTTAGGAAGGTTTTTATTGGAGGAGCTTCCCGAGTTTCCGGATTTCATCACTAGATAGGTTTGTCGATGGAGCATCTATACATAGTCACGTATGACGTCTCGGACCCCAAACGTTGGCGGAGGATTTACCGGCTGATGAAGGGGTACGGGCAGTGGCTACAACTGTCCGTCTTCCAGTGTCGATTGAGTCCTCGTCGTCGTATGGAGCTGATGGCTTCCTTGAAGGCGATTATTCATCATGACCAGGACCACGTTTTGGTGATCGATCTGGGTGGTGTGGACAGGGTAAGTCCTCAAATTGTCAGCCTGGGTCAAACTTATGCCGCTCTTGAGCGGGTTCCGGTTATCGTGTAAGTGGTTAGAATTGGAATGATGAAGGCGAAGCTTGCCGCCAATTTGCGAGCGCTTCAGTGATGACCAAAGTTCCGGAAGCGCTCGCAAGAAAAATGTTCTTTGAAAATTAAGGGCTTATGTTAATATTTTTTCGATATAAAATATCCGAACCTCATTTTTTGATTACACAGGCATTGGCTCTCGCAGAGAGTAGAAAAACGTGTCTAAAATCAAAAGGGGAAATGGGGTTCGGTCTTCCGCAGCATTTTGCTGCGGCCTCATTGAAGCTAGAATAAGGTTCTCACCACGGATCATTTCCACTTCGTCTTCCGCAGCATTTTGCTGCGGCCTCATTGAAGCTAGTAAAAGCTGGGCACAGCCTTGAAACACTAATTTGCGTCTTCCGCAGCATTTTGCTGCGGCCTCATTGAAGCAGCGAACGCGGGTTTTCATTCGACGGCCTCGCTGAGGTCTTCCGCAGCATTTTGCTGCGGCCTCATTGAAGCCGCTGCGCATCCATGGTCTTCTGCACGTCCTCCAGGGCCGTCTTCCGCAGCATTTTGCTGCGGCCTCATTGAAGCTCTTTGGATCGATGCCTAGTTTTTGGAAGGCCGCGGAGTCTTCCGCAGCATTTTGCTGCGGCCTCATTGAAGCTGGACAGAAGGACTTCCCCCGCGATCTCCGGCCCGGTCTTCCGCAGCATTTTGCTGCGGCCTCATTGAAGCCCGGTAAAACGCCATTTTATTCCGCCGATGAAATGGCGTCTTCCGCAGCATTTTGCTGCGGCCTCATTGAAGCTTAGGCGCTGCCTATGGGTAAAAAACAATCAATGGTGTCTTCCGCAGCATTTTGCTGCGGCCTCATTGAAGCCATCGGTAATATGGGAATCAAATTGAATAGGTTGTGCCGTCTTCCGCAGCATTTTGCTGCGGCCTCATTGAAGCATCGCGATTAGCGGGGTGGAGCCCACAAGTTTTTCTGGTCTTCCGCAGCATTTTGCTGCGGCCTCATTGAAGCGGCATCTCCTCCCGGGCCTGGCGGACCGTTTTCTGTGTCTTCCGCAGCATTTTGCTGCGGCCTCATTGAAGCCCAGCAACTCAAGACCGAGGTGGGGACATGGGTCTACGAGTCTTCCGCAGCATTTTGCTGCGGCCTCATTGAAGCTTCGGCGACATGGTACTGCTTGGCCGCTTTCATTCTCGTCTTCCGCAGCATTTTGCTGCGGCCTCATTGAAGCTTCGTTCGTCATAAAAGTAATGTAAGACAAAAAAGCGTCTTCCGCAGCATTTTGCTGCGGCCTCATTGAAGCGCCCCAGCGCTGTTGTCAATCGCGGAGTCGTTGTAGTCTTCCGCAGCATTTTGCTGCGGCCTCATTGAAGCGACAAGCTGGAAGACCAAATGTGCAACTGGGTCCCGTCTTCCGCAGCATTTTGCTGCGGCCTCATTGAAGCCAACTCAAGTCCGAGGAGGTCCGCCAGGTCATCGACGTCTTCCGCAGCATTTTGCTGCGGCCTCATTGAAGCCGATGGGACACGAGCACTATCGAGGCCGCCCTGGACGTCTTCCGCAGCATTTTGCTGCGGCCTCATTGAAGCTTGGTAAGGAAAAGAACGGAGTAATCGAAATGAAAAATGTCTTCCGCAGCATTTTGCTGCGGCCTCATTGAAGCTGGGAATTTTGTCGTCGCCACTCGGGATGGGCACGTCGTCTTCCGCAGCATTTTGCTGCGGCCTCATTGAAGCTCGCGCTCGGATTTCACGAGCATCTGGAAGTAGGTCGTCTTCCGCAGCATTTTGCTGCGGCCTCATTGAAGCGGCGTGCAAGGTCCGCGAGAAATAACCAAAGTGGAGTCTTCCGCAGCATTTTGCTGCGGCCTCATTGAAGCTCTTGATAGGTTGTGGTCGCAATGGCAACCTCGGCGTCTTCCGCAGCATTTTGCTGCGGCCTCATTGAAGCAACGCGCAAAAAACCTTCGACGACTTGAACAAGGCGAAGTCTTCCGCAGCATTTTGCTGCGGCCTCATTGAAGCATAAGCGCTCATACCAACGGCCCCCCGGCATTCTGCAGGTCTTCCGCAGCATTTTGCTGCGGCCTCATTGAAGCCTCACGCAGGATGCCTCGCAGATCTTCTGGGACGACGTCTTCCGCAGCATTTTGCTGCGGCCTCATTGAAGCATATCCTGCCCACCTCGTTTCTGCCCCAGGTTCAACGTCTTCCGCAGCATTTTGCTGCGGCCTCATTGAAGCGCTTGCGAGTGCCAATCCTTTCTTTGTCAGATCCTGGTCTTCCGCAGCATTTTGCTGCGGCCTCATTGAAGCGGCGCCGATGGCGGGCAGAGAACAGCCTCCCGGACATGTCTTCCGCAGCATTTTGCTGCGGCCTCATTGAAGCGTCGCTAGGCTTGTTCCGGTGGCGATTGTCGACTGGTCTTCCGCAGCATTTTGCTGCGGCCTCATTGAAGCAACGTTACCCACTCCGTGCCGATTAGCGAAGAAGATGTCTTCCGCAGCATTTTGCTGCGGCCTCATTGAAGCTCCCGACCCGACATCGGGGGCCCAGAGCCTAACCGGGTCTTCCGCAGCATTTTGCTGCGGCCTCATTGAAGCATCGTCGCGAAGCTGTAGAGATTGTTCGCGCTGTCGGTGTCTTCCGCAGCATTTTGCTGCGGCCTCATTGAAGCTGGATTGAAAAGTCAGGTCTTCGCCCGCAGCGGTACCGTCTTCCGCAGCATTTTGCTGCGGCCTCATTGAAGCTACTCGATCACCGAACCGTGATTTTTACCGAGATACGGTCTTCCGCAGCATTTTGCTGCGGCCTCATTGAAGCGATCCGATCGAGCACGACGGCCTCGCTTACACGCAGTGTCTTCCGCAGCATTTTGCTGCGGCCTCATTGAAGCGATCTTCCGACGCAGTCGGGTTGCTGAGTGAAAGGCGTCTTCCGCAGCATTTTGCTGCGGCCTCATTGAAGCCGGGTAAGAACCACGAAAGGAAGACAGGATGAGCAACGTCTTCCGCAGCATTTTGCTGCGGCCTCATTGAAGCACCCTAA
>JAANMT010002853.1_pt1 | contig 13431 bp, 19 predicted proteins | sample 7279711 | NCBI WGS metagenome assembly JAANMT01 (sample SAMN14094538, study PRJNA606508) | bioreactor metagenome | isolation source: A lab-scale SPAN reactor treating ammonium-rich wastewater day 1 | place: Ireland: Galway | collected 2017-01-16 | reverse complement strand
CGTGAGCGCGATGCCACGGGCGTAACTGTTGTTGGCGATTTCGTACCTGGCCCGGTTCCGCAGGATGCGCCGTATATCGGGGCTGTTAGCGGCGTTGGCCGATAAGGCGTCGGCGTTGGCCCAGTGCCGGCGGTTCTCATCGCTGGTGGAGGCCGCGTCGTAGCGTCCACGCACCATTCGCAGAGAGCGATTCTGCTCGACGCGAGTCGGTGGAGCCGAAGCGAACAAATTGGATAGCCAGGCGAGCACGCGTTAATCGGCTCCGGGAGGAACGAGCTTGTTAAACCGCAAACCGCGAGATTTCGACTTGGCCGCTTCTTTCGATGCCAGGTACTTGTCCGCCGCGATCTGGTCGGGGAGCTTATGTTGTTCCATCGAGCCCGAATCGCCAGCGGCCTTCGCGGGCCCTGTTGCGTTCTCTCGAATGGCGTCGTCAAGGTCGTTCGCCATCGCAGCGTGATCTATTGTGTGGCGGGAGTGATTCGCCGATATAGGGTTACATATGCCGCGCGAGGGCCACTTGTCCGCGCGAGCGGAAAGAATTTCGAGAATGCTGCTACAGGTAGCGATGCAGCTTTCCGGCCAGGCCCGCCGGGTGTTCGAACGTCACCATCTTGCGGCCGCAATGCCGACACACCTTCCGCCGGCGGATGCGGCCGTCACGGAGCGGCTCGGTGTGCGTGGTGTAGAAATGCCGGCAACCGCACTGAGAGCACTCAATGCCGCGCTGTGGCGAGGACGACGGGCGTTTCAACGGCGCCAGCTCCTTTGGAGTTCGGCGAAGCTGACCCGCTCGCGCTTGACGGCCGCGACGCAACCCCCGGTCCCCGCCAAAACCGCGCCCTGGATCGACGCGGCGACGGTGCAGCCTACCAGGCAGTCGAACCAGTGGTTGTCGCCGCGCTCGGGGCGCATCTTCCATTCATCGACCGTTCGGCCGCGGCCTTCGGTCTTCACGCGATACTCGGCGGTGAGGTGTTCGGCGAACAGCCGATGTTGATCGGCGCTGTCACCAAACAATGAGAGGCAGCCGCGGTCGCCCAGGGGCACGGCGAGTCGAGCGTGAACGAACGTCTTCCAGAAGTTGGTGTCGTAAACGACATGCCGTACCGCCCGTTTGCCCGCTACGTTGGGCATACGCCAGTTGTGCCCGACGCGGTCGCCTGGCCGGCGTTTGTACTCGGAAAAGGGCTGGCTCGAAGCACCTACGAACCGCCCGTGGCTCGGCATGACAATACCCGCGTGGGTGGACTGGCGGCAGAACTGGTAGACCACGTCGGTGCTCGATCCCCAGTTGGCGTCGATCAGGCAGCGTTCGATCCGCAGCATGGCGCCGTCGTCGCGGCGCCACTCGCGGCCGAGGTACGACGTGGTAAGCTGCTCGAGGCCGGCGTAAATCGCCCCTTCGATACCGCTTGTCTTCGTCGCCAGCGGCAATGTGAAACGTGCATCGCGGAGTGTGAAGTAGGGGCGCTGCTGGTCCGGAAATGCGCCGTAGTCGACGACATAGCCGGTGAAGTCGCCCTCCCAGGCCGCGACGACAAAGAACAACAGGTTTGCCTGTACGTCCACGAACATCGTCAGGTGATTGCAGCCGACCGGTACGACGCGGCGCTGCATGCGGTTTACCTTGCCCGCAATCTGGTCGGCTGTCAGTTCGTCATCGTTGGCTGAAACTTCGGGGAGCGGCTCGTTCTGATACTCCGTGAAAAACGCCGCCTCGTCTTGCAGCCGCAGGTTCATCGCATGTTGGACCGCCGACAACTCATCATGGTTAAATCGTTCCGGCCAGGCGATCTCGGCGCCGGCGTCCATCGCCTCGCGATTGGCGGCGTAGAATTCGGTCGCCAGACGGATGTCGCCGTGGGCGCGGAGGCTTTCCGCTCTGAGTTCGCCGTAGTGTCGCCACTTCTTTTCATCCGTCGGGAACGTGTAAACCATTTTCGTGCGTTGTCCGTTCCACTCCGGGTGCTTCTCTCGCGAGAGAATGTTATCCGCCATGTCGCCTGGCCGGATCACGGTGCAGGGCATGATGCCACTAATCTTTTTGCCGGGACCGGCTAACCCCAGAATGGCGCCGGCGAGGATGCCTTCGCGCGTCGCACATTGCGATAGCGAACGGGCGCTCTCATCCGTTTGCGGGTCGTCGATCACCACCAGCGCAGGCCGCACCGTATGGCCGTCGGTCCGCTTGTACTTCATGCCGCGAATGCGACCGGTGATGCCCGCGACCTTGATGATCGCGCCGCTGGCGGCGCTGCCGGGCATGGTGGGAAGCACGATCTCGCGGGCGGTCCAGCCGATGTGCGTTCGCTCGCCCTTGTAAAGCTGGCCGTTGCAGCGGTTGGCAATGCCATCGAGCGCCTGGATGGGATAAACGACTTCAGGAAAATCTTCGAGCAGCAGGTCGTTTCCGTCCATTTCCATCTTGATCGAATCGAGCATGTCCATCGCGTGCCCTTCGTCGCTGCCGATCAGGCACACGAAGTCGCGGTGCCCATAGAGCACCGCCCAGATGCACGCGCATTCGCAGATCGTCGTCTTTCCGCTGCCGCGCGGCATGGCCATCGCGAATAGCCCGCCGCGCAGCACCGCCTGCTCGATTTTGCCGATGACCTTCAGGTGGTCCGGCGACCACGGCAGGTGGAAGGTAAGTGGGAAGTACGACTCGCAGAAGAACCGGAAGTCGAACGCTGCGCGCTCCTTGCGTTCGGAACTGACCACTTCGGGCAAGTCACCAATGTCGCGGCCCGCGATGGCCAGCGCCACGTTTCGCGCGCGAGCTCGCTCTTTGAGCTTCTCGTAGGGATCGCCGTCGGGCTGCGTTTTAGGCGTATGCCGCAGTTCGGCTAGCCAGGCGATGTAGCGCAGCAAATCGACGTGCCGCGCGTCGCCAATGCGCATCCCGGCCCGCGTGCGGTGCCGATGCAACTGCCGTTCGTTGATCACCTCGCCCAGCGGCGTGGAGTTCAACAGGCGGCACAGTTCGCTCGGTCGTAGTTTGCGCGGGTCAGTCGCCATTGCGTTCTCCCGCTCTGCGGCCCATTTCTCGCACCAACCACGCCGCGTATTGGACCAAGTTGATCGTGCCGTCGGCGTTCGTCGGTGCGCCGGCCTCCACGTCGGCCCGCACCATTCGTTCGGTTATCGAATGCCCGCCGACCTTGGCCAGCAGACGCGCCGCATCGGCCAGCGGCAGCGCCGCGGGATTAACGGGTTTTCGCGATTGGTCGCCTGACATGGTTTCGGTCGCCCTAAAACGCCCCAGAAAAAACCTGCGAAATTCTGGCGGAATTCTGGCCGCCATCGCTTGATGTTTTTTCGCCCGCACTGCTCATGTGTGACTGTCCCAGCGGGGACGCCAACCACCAACGCCAAGGAGCAAAACGATGAACGCCAACCACGACGAACGCATGAGCGGGGCCGTTGACCAGGAAGCTTTCGAGAAGGTGATTCACGACAACCTTTCGCCTGCGGGGGTCGCCACGATCATCGCCTTCCTGCAATCCGCAACCTCGTACCAGGCCCCGACGCCAGAAGCCGAGCAGGGCCTGCGCGAACTCGAATGGTTCGCCAACACGTTGATCGACCTCCTCGGGGTCGAGCAGTACAACCGCCTGCTCGACGAAATCGGCCTGTAAACCGCACGCGACGAACCACTATCCACCGGAGAACGAACGATGCACAACGACGACGCTTTCGACCTGGGCGACGACCTGGAAATCACCAAGACCACCCGCCGCGATGCCGGCCGCGGTACGTGGGTCTGTGGACGCATGGCGGGTCATCGCTTTGACGCGCTGGTGTTTCCCGATCATGCCGAGAACGCGGAATGGGAATTGGGCGAGAGCCGCATCTCGAAGCTCTGGATTCAGCGGCTTGCCGACCGGCAGACGGTTTTCAACTGGGACCGCGGAATGGACCAGCCCGCCGCGACCCACTTGGCCCAGGCGATTGTCGATTTCCTGGCGGCGGGCCTCGCCGACCACATCTACGCGGAATAAGCCGAAACGCCCTGCGGGGCGTCGTCCGCGGGTGGTTCCGCGGGCCTGAAGATGGCAGCCCTTCCATCGCGACACGCACGAGGAGAAAGAACCATGTCCGCCAAGAAGACCAAACCGACGAAAACGACCAAAGCCGCCAAGGCGCCCGCGACGAAGACGAAGGTCAAGGTTGAGGAACGCACGGGCGACGCGCCGCAGAGCCAGCTCGACCTCGAGGAGACGAAGAAGCTCGAAGCGGCTCGCGCGAAGAAGGCCAAGGCCAAGCCCGCCGATGACGATGGTGAACCTAAGAAGCTCAGCGCCCTCGACGCCGCGGCCAAGCTGCTGGCGGAAACCAAGGAGCCGATGAACTGCAAAGAGATGATCGACGCCATCGCGGCCAAGGGGTATTGGACCAGTCCCGGCGGCAAGACGCCGCACGCCACGTTGTACAGCGCCATTCTGCGGGAACTGGCGACCAAGGGCAAAGAAGCCCGGTTTGTCAAAACCGAACGCGGGAAGTTCGCTTTCAACGGCTAAACGCCGACGACAAAAAACCGTCCGCTGGTGACAGCGGCCGTTTTCATTTTCATCTCCTGAACGCGACCAATGAGGAAGACGATGACAACGCAACAACTGGTGGACGCAATCCGCGAGGTAACGGCCAGCGTCCAAAAGGCTATCGATGAAGGCTACCGCTCGCGGCAGATCGACGCCGACGACCTGGTTGAGGTCCTGCTGGCCATCGCCGACCGACTCGAGGCGGAGGCCGGTTCCGCCTAGTGGCGCCGCCCGCCGCCACGTCGCCCACGAGGCCCGCACGCGGGCCTCTTTCTCGTTGGTAGGCGTCTGGGCCAACGGCGACGTGCGCCCGCAACACGGCGCAAACGTGGCGGCGTCGTGGCCAACCGGTTGTTTGATGGCCCGGCGCTGGCGCCGAGCGCGCGGCCAATGGCTCGTGCGCCAGTCACCTTTCGGCCCCGAAAAACGAGCAGCGAATTCGTCCCACCGACTATTGATGTTTTCGGCGCGGGCTGGCTTCATGTGACTCGCGCGCCGCCCGTCGGCGTTCGACGGGCCGCGACACCACGAACCACGGGAGAACGAACCATGCGCTACACCATCGAAATCATCGACGACCTGATATGCGTGATGGACGACGACGGCAACGGCTACGACGCCGCGACGCTCACAAGTTACCGCGACGCCAAGCAGCAAATTCAGAGATGGGCGGCGGAATACACGATCAACGTCGCGGACGCCTATCGCCAACTGGCCGACTACTTCTCGCAGCGCTAACCAATCCCCAGGAGCACAACCATGATCATGTACTACGTCGCCACGCTCGCCCACTACGTCCTGATGGACGCCCCCAACGAAACCGTCGCCCGCGAACTCGGCCGTCGGGCGCTCATCGAACTCACCGGCGATGCGGCGCCGAATATTCGGACGGTCCGCCCCGCGACATACGATGAGATCGACTTCTCGCGTTGGCATCAGGACGCGTTGGCCCGCGAGACGGAAACGAACCGTCGATAGTGCCGTCGTAATCACGCAGCCGCTCCTCCCACCCCAGCCTCGGCTGGGGCTTTCTCGTTTGATGGAGTTGGGTTCGCCGTTTCGCCAGCGGCTTTCGCGACGACCGTCGCTTGCTTTGGTTCGCGTTTGTCCCATCGTCGGTGGCATGAAACACACAGCCAGCGCACCCGCAATGGCTCGTCGTAATTGAAGTGCGCACCCTCAATGGGGCGATCGGTGGCCCCGCATTCTTCGCAGGTCGTCGGACGCACGACATGTCCGGCCTGAATGTGATAGCGCAACAAGCTTTGGGCACTACGGGCCTTTGTGATTGTTTGTCGCTTCGTTCGCCTGCCGGTGGTTTGCGCTTTGACCTTGCACGGATAGGAGCAGAACCGACGACTTAGGCGATTCATTACAAAGACGGACAGACAGAGCGGGCAGATCGTCCATGAACGCGGTCGGCGGTTGCCGCCGATCTTACGCCTGTCCCGCAAAAAGACTTGATCGCGGTGTTTGATTTCCTTGAGAATCAACACGAATCGCTTCCTTTCCTGTGAACTTGTACCAACGTTCGCAAATTACGTCACAGTACAGCGGGTCGAGTTCCATGAGGAACGCGCGACGCCCGGTCTGCTCAGCCGCAATGAGCGTGCTGCCGCTGCCGCCGAACAAGTCGATCACGTTCTCGCCGGCGCGGGACGAGAACTGCATGGCCCGCGTTGCCAGTTCGACGGGCTTCTCCGTCAAGTGAACCATGTTTTGCGGATTCACCTTCTTGACGTGCCACAAATCGAGCGCGTTGTTCGGCCCGAAGAAATCGTGACCCGCGCCTTCTTTCCAGCCGTAGAAACAGTTGTGCGTGACGATGCCGTCCGCGAGGTAATGAGAATACTTGTCGACTTCCAGAGAATGGACCCGACCACGGTATGGCTGGACATCGATGGAGGCGATCGGCCGCCATTCCACAGCCATTCCACCGGTGGGAACGGGAACGGCCATTACCTCCGGAAGTAAATTGCAGCTCCGCTGAAGCATCGAGACGCGATGGGAGTATTTGTGCCGCGTCTGGCTATAGGCTACGAACGGATAATGGACATTTCTCCCAAAAGCAGCGAGGCAAGCCCGCGCCGACCGTTCCATCTGATCCAAGTCGAGCGCGTCGTAGATCTGATCGATCATGGAGCGGGTGCGGAGCGTCGAGCGCGCCGGCGTCCAGAACGTGGTCGGGATTCCGTATTGCACGGAAACAATCTGTTCGAGCGTGCTCGAGTAGACGCGCGAATTACAGACCTGAAGCACCCACGCAAACTCGCCCCCTTCCTTGCCCAGACGCTGTTTCAGCCCCAGTCCCCAGGTGGTAAAGAACTTCGTCCGTCCGACGCGCCAGCGATTACGGTCGCACATCAGGTAGACGCACCATTTGTCCTTGGCGGCGGGAGTGGTGCGGACGCTCCAGATATGCCCCTCCGTCGTCCACGTCTCGTGCGCTCCAACCCGGACTCCATAGAGCGGGCCGTCGTAGTCACGCTCTCCCTTCCGCACCGCGAATCCCTCGCGCAACCCAAGGACCAGGTTGTTGTGGCGTGAATAGCTCACCACGCGATCATTGTCGTGCAACGCCCCAAGCGAGGTGGTCCCTGATGGCGTCAGTACGCGGGTGTCCGGCGGCTGGCATAGCTCAAAGCACCCCATAAAATCTTTACGTGTGAGTACAGGATGCTGCTTGTCCCACACGATGCCTTGCGAGAAGTACAGTCCGTGCTTCTTGAGGAACGGTGGGTAATTGCCGAGGTTCGCGTAGCCGCCCCAAACGTAGAACGAGCGGCCCGGCAGCAGTACGCGGGACAGATTGCCAAACCATGCGTCGAGAAGGCGGTCGAATTCGCCGTCGGTCACGAAGTCGTTCGCCAGCGGTCGGTCCTTCGCTCGCAGCTTCTTGCCAGTGGGTTTGGACTTCTCCGGGTGCCGCGCCAGGTCGAGTCCTTGGTGATGCATCGTGCCAGGTACTTTGATCTTGCCACGCGCGATGTCGAACGCGGCGTTTCCCTGCCCCGCCTTGAGCTTCTTGGCCGCTGCGTCGTTCGAGAACGAACTCAGGCCGGCTGCGATGGCGTTGTTGCTGCGCGGTTCCAAGCGGACATTGTAGGGCGGATCGGTGTTTACCAGGTGAATCACGGCGCCGTCCAGCAGACGGTCTACGTCCTCGGGCTTGCTGCTGTCGCCGCAGAGCAATCGATGCTCCCCCAAAATCCACAAGTCGCCAGGCTGCGTGATCGCCTCATCCGGCGGCGCGGGCACGTCATCGGGATCGGTGAGGCCTTCCTGCAACTCGCCGCTGAGCAGCTTGGCGAGTTCATCCTGGTCGAAACCAAGCAGGCCGAGGTCGTAATTGGCGGTCTGCAGTTCGCCCAGTTCGATCGGCAGGAGATCATAGTCCCAATCCGCGAGCGACGCGGTCTGGTTATCCGCGATCCGATAGGCCTTGATCTGCTCGGGCGACAGATCCTTGGCCACGTGAACCGGCGCCTTCTCCAGGCCCAGCTTGAGCGCCGCCTTGTAGCGGGTGTGGCCGCAAATAATCACACCGTCGGCATCGACTACGATGGGCTGGCGGAAACCGAATTCGCGCAGCGACGCCGCGACGGCAGCCACTGCGTCGTCATTCACCCGCGGGTTGTTCGGGTAGGGTTTGATTTCCGAAAGAGGACGAAGCTCTACTTTCATAGCGAATCTCTTCCTGGGACGTTCGGACAAAGAAAACAAACTCTGCTCAAAATGGCGGCTGTTCCCGCGTGCCGCACCTGAGGACTTCCGCCGGGAAGGAACCATCAACCGGCTCGCCGCTGGTCTTTCGGTCTGCCACTTTGGCAGACGCCGCTTGGGCCGCCGTGTGGCCGCGTGTCGCGGCGGGCGACGCGTGGGGATCGTTGCGGCCAGGCCGTTGAGCGGCGCCAACGTGGGCAAACGTCGCGAACCTGTGCCAATGTTCTGACGGCGGCGTTGGAACGAAGGGGACCGCCGACCGCGGTCTGCGGCGCTGGTCCGGTGGTCCCAAAGTCAGCGCCAGCGCGCCGCTGCTCCGGCGGCGGTGGTGGCGGTGGGTGGTCCGCCTATATATATAGGCGGGACCACCACCGCCGCCCCCGATGGTCCGCTTGCGCGGGACCATCACGGACCACCGGGACCACCGACCTTCGTCAACCGATAACCCAACTCCTCGCGCTTGTTCTTTTGCACGTTGCATACGACTACTTCTCCCTCCTCGACGAGCGCATCAAGCACCCCCTGAATAGACCTCGCCCCAATGCCCGCAAGCTCACGTATCGCCCGCGGCGTTTCACCGTCGGGAAACTGCCGTAATGTCTCCAAGACCATTTCTCGCTGTCGCTGCAGCTTCACCTCATGTTGTCGTTGCTTGCGTTCGTCGGCCGCTTCGCTTGCGGCTGCAATTCGCTCTGCGAATGCATCCGCGGCGCTGAGCACTTCGACCTGCCATCGCCGGCCGCCAACGTCCTGGCGCGTCCCTTCTGCGATGTTCAGTCCCCACAGCCCGCTATGACCGGCGCTGCCGCCCACCGACATCCAGAGTTCGTGATGGCCGCCCTTGTCGGGGTCGTAGCGGATGCGGCGGTTGAGCAGGATCCATTGGCGAACGAACTCCTGGAATCCGGCCCAGGCGATGTTCTCCAGTTCCGCTGGTTCGTAGGGATCGGCGATGCCCTTCTTGAGGTGATGGCACAAAAGCGGGGTGCAGCCCGTCGCCTGGGCAAGGTCGCCCAGGGATTTGAGGAATGAGCCAACGATGAACAGGTTGCCGGCGTTGTCTCCTAGACCGAGCATCATCAGGTAGGTCGGGTCAAGGATCAGCACCTCCAGGCGATGAGTCGTGATGAACCGATGGAGGGCGTCGATATGCGCAGCGTTGTCGAGTTGCGGCAAGGCGAATGACCACATCACGTTCGCATAGTCTTTGAGGCGACCAGCCTTGGAAGCTGCAATGCGCCGCGCGGTCTCCTGGACCGTTGCCGCGCCGGACTCGCCCGACATGACGCCCACGCGAGCTTCCAGGTCCGCCTCGAAGTGCCCAAGGAAGCGACCGCCCGATGAAAGCGACAACGCCAGGTCGATGCTGATGTTCGTTTTAAGCGTCTTCTTTGGGCCCGCGATTACGCCCGGCTGGCCCCGCACCAGGACGCCGTTGATCAGGTATTCCAGGTCGTACTCGTTCTCGTCGAGTTCCTGCGACGTAATCGCTTCGAAGGTGAGCGGATCGCCTGGCTTGGCCTGAGCGAATATTTGTTGAAAATGGTCCTCAGTCATCGCGACCGCGACCTGGTCGGGCGGGTAGCGTGCGACGCTTTCTGCAATTCGCTCGACTTCGGCAGGCGAGAGTGGCGGCGAACACCGATCGCGGTTCGCCTGGTTGAGCGCTGCCGAGATCTCCGACCGCGTCATGCCGACCCGGCGCATCGTGCCCGCCAAACGCGCGAGAGTCGCGTTGCGCTGCCCGTCGGGGATTGGGTTGGCGCCTTGAGCGCCGACCTCAACGCCTGGCGACCTGGCGTTTTCTGTCGCCGTGGTTAGTTGTTCCAGCAACCACGCGGGCAGCGGCGCCTGGCGCTCGTGTGGTTGGTCCAGTTCTAGACCTTCAATCCAGCGATAGGCCTTGCCGCCCACGACCGATGGCGGCGCGAGCACGTAGCCGCCCTCGGCGCGAACGTCGACCTTCGGCGCAAGCCGTCCCGTCTGGCAGCGGATTGCGGCGCCGTCGGGCGAGCGAAAGTAGTAATGTCGGCCGCCCCCAGGCGTCCGTGCTACGCAGCCCGAGGCCAAATCATCCGCTCGCTCATATTGGTCCGCGAGCCAGGCGTTCTCCGGCCCGTCCACATCAATGACGATCAGGCCCGACGTCGGAATCGCCACGTTGGCGTTTGGGTAACGCTCCCACCAAGCGTCAATTTGCTCGGCGTCGGTCGTAGCATTCTGAAAGCCATTGGGCGTCAGGGGCGCCTTGCGGCCGGGGATACACGGGAACACCGGATACCCCAACGCCGCATAGTTGAGCGCCGCCTCGTGCAGATCACTCATCGCCGTTCCTGTATCCTGCTCGCCACAGCGCCCGCGCTGCGTCCGCAGCAAAACGCTCCACGAACGATTCGTCGATATGCCAACCGGCAGCGTGCAAGAGTTCGTGAATCAGCACCTCGAGCCGTTCTTCGCCACGAAGCGACGAAGAAATGCGAATCTCCTTGCCGCGTTGGCAGGGTGCATCGCAGTCGCCGCGATTGGCCATGTTGGGAGCGAATCGCAGGCGCCAGACCTTGCCGAGGATCTTCAGTCGTTTCATTTCAGGCGGCTTGCCCCTCGCTGGCCGTTCGGCATTGCAGCAGTTCGTTGAGCGTCGGCGGTTGGCGATCCTCGGCATCGAGTTCGCTCGGTGCGACAAACACGACCGGCAGACGAAGTTCTCGGGCGAATGCGATCTCGGCTTGCACGCCCACGCTTTCGCGCCAGCCGGGCAGCGTCAACACCGCCAACACATCGCAGCGCGAAAGGTACTCGCGGTCCACTTGCGACCAGAACTCCCAACTCGTCGGCATACCGAAGCAAGCAATGGGGTGGCTGTGCGCGATCGGTGAGAAAACGGTGATTCCCGCGCGCAGCAATGCCGCGGCGGCGCGACAGGCTTCACGAAAGCGCCACTCGCGCACATGCGCGTCGGGATGGGTGTACGGACTGGCGAGATAAATCATTGCGTTTCGTCGGCAGGGGCGGTGAATTGTTCAATCAGAGTGGCGCTCACTCCGGGCGTCGGGCGGTCGTCCACCAAGTGCCCCGTGGCCATCGCATCCAGCAGAATGCCCAGGCATGCTCGCGCGTGGGCGAGATGTGACACGCCGCTTTCAGAGTCGTCGTCCTGGCCGTCGAACCATTGCACGAGGTGGCGACGCGCTGCCGCGATGTAAACCGACGCCCTGACGTTCGTGGTGCGCCAGTTGAACGCGCCATATTTCTTGGCGCCGAGCGCCATGACGGCGCTTTCCAGAATCTCCGCCGTCGGCGGAACCAGGTGCAACGGCGGCTTGCGGACGCCAATACGGTCCTTCGGGTTCTCGCCGTCGCCGCCAACTTCTGCTACCGGAACCGCTGGAAATCGGATTGTCATCGGTTCGTCAGGCATACGCGGCTCAGCCTTCTCCTGGGTTGCAGCGGCAATAAATCATGTGCCTGCCACAGTCATCGCATTCGCGTGTGGCGCGCCGCGGAAAATCGACATGCTCGTGCTGGGCTGGATCGAGGCCCGATTCGCCGAAACATTTGATGGGCGTTTCACGGCCACGTAGCCGAGCGACTTCATCGTTCACTTCGATTCGCATGCATGATCCTTATCGAGACTTCAACAGCCAAGGTTCGAAGTAAGCACGGCGGCCATCGACCACGACGCCACATCCCAAAATGGGCTTGGCGACGATGCGACGGCCGTACTCGAACTGCAACCGGCTGGCGTCGATGCCGCAGCCGACCGATAGTCCGAAGACGCGGAACTCGTAGTTCGCCCACCACTTCACGCCCGCCTGACTGTGAAAGTGCCCCACGATGGTCGAGCGAAAGTGATCCTTGGCCTGCGCGAGCGCGGCGTCGTTGCCGCCGCGGCCGCTGTCGCCGTGCGAGTAGATGACGCCGTCGATAGAGATCTTCGAGAACCGCGGGTGAACGACCCAATCGACCTCCCAAAGATCGCCGTATTCTCGCAGCACCTGCGCCGGCAGCCCGACCGAAATTGCTTGGCGTTCCGTCAGGGCGTCGTGGTTGCCAAGCAACCAATCGGCCTTCGGAAAAGCTCGCGCGAGCGAGGCCACTTGCCGCCGGGCGTGTTCGAACTCACTTGTCGCATTGCTCAAGGCCGGGCTTTTCTCGTGGTAGCTGATCGACGCCCAGTCCACCAGATCGCCGATGTGCACTACGCGGTTCACGTCGTAGGCGTCAGCGACCCGTTTCAGGAAATCGACGTACCCCTGCCGCATACCGGGGCAATGCGTATCGCCGATGACTAACACTCGCGCCATCAAAGCTCCTCATCAATTGGCCGACGGCGCCGCGGGATGCGCGAACGGTAGTACGTGGCTCATGAATTCGCCGCAGCAATCGCTGGCGATGGTCAGCGGCCAGTCGTGAATCACGATGAGGCGTGGCGGAGGCCCCTGAGTCGCTTCAATGTCGGCCGGCTCCGGTGGATATCGCTGGCAGCGGCCAACGTCGCTCTGAGCATGGGCGCGGCGCCAAAAGCGACAGCGGGAACAACTTCGCACCAACGTGGTAAAATGGTTCATGCGGGTATCTGACAAGTCTGCGTGGGTTAAACGAATATGTCCGCGAGGTAAGGCGCGTCGGATTCTCAGTGATTCAAGTTCACCTCCAAGTCTCCAGAAAAACCGTTTAGGAACACACCTGATGCCATATCCCTTTCCTTCCGACGTTCAGCAGATGGTCGAGGCTCGCTTATCAAGCGGCCAGTATGAAAACGAAGACGATGTCCTTCGTGACGCACTGCGGGCCCTGACGGAAGTGGACGACGATCTGGCCGCAGTACGTGAAGCAATTGATGAATGGCGTTCCGGGGATGAAGGCACTCCATTGGCCGAGGCCTTTGACGAAATCCGCAACGCAAACGGTACCGAGCGAACAACATGACTCATCGGGTAGTCCTGCAAAGGTTAGCCAAGCAGGATTTGCGCGCGGCCTACGAATGGTCTGCCGAGCGGGCGCCGGAGGCGCAGCGACGGTTTCTTACAGCACAAGAGCTCGAAGAGGCTCGCCGGTTCGAGAACGACGAATAGCGGCATCGGATAGGTCCAGGTTAGAACGGGATGTCATCCTCGCACAGTTCTAAAGCCTCGGCGGGTATTGGCTCGGGCAGCGGCCCCAG
>JAANMT010002852.1_pt1 | contig 13447 bp, 12 predicted proteins | sample 7279711 | NCBI WGS metagenome assembly JAANMT01 (sample SAMN14094538, study PRJNA606508) | bioreactor metagenome | isolation source: A lab-scale SPAN reactor treating ammonium-rich wastewater day 1 | place: Ireland: Galway | collected 2017-01-16 | reverse complement strand
GAGCAAATCCTACAATTTCAACACACGTCTTTGTCACTCCGGAGGAGCCTCACCGCGGCGAAGCCGTAACGGTGCCAAATCTCAACCAGTCATTGCAGGCAATACAGCGCAGCAAAATGACGAAGCAAACCTTCGCACTAAACCTAAGCTCCAAAATAGAACCGCATATTCCCCTCCCAGGGAGGGGTGTCAGCCGCAGAGGCAGACGACGGGGTGGTAGGGCACTTTATCGTTCCACACTAATACCCAACGACTCACCTACTCCACAACCCTTTTATACTCCTCCAACAGCGCCTCCCATACCAAATCTTGCCGGTAGCGGCTTTCAATAAGCGGTCTTGCGTTTCCCTTCATGAAACGGTATCTAGCAGGATTACCGAGCATCCTTTCCATAGCCTGCCCCAGTGCAGCGGAGTCCTTTACGGGAATAATCATTCCGTTCTTGCCCTCTTCGATAATTTCGTTACAGCCATTGATATCGGTAACGATGGAGGGAAGTTCCATCGCGCCGGCCTGGAGCACGACGTTGGGAAACCCTTCACGGTAACTCGGAAAAGCCAGAGCATCCGAGAGCGCAAAATACGGCCTTACATCATCCTGGTAACCCACGCTGATGAGGTCCGGATGGCTTTGGATGGCTTCCAGCGTTTCGGGAAGGAGCGCATCCAGTTCCTCTTCCAATGGTCCTACAAGAAGCAGTTTGACGTTCCTCCCATGGCGTCCAAAGTCCCGCTCACCCTCATCCTCATCCTCAACCTTAGCCTCAACCATAGCCTCAACCTCAACCCGGTCATTGCGATCCGCCACAGGCGGAGAAGCAACCTCTTTTGCGGAGCAACACCCCTTAACCTCAACCTCAACCTTACCCTCAACCTTAGCCTTAACAAACGCTTCAACAAGTTCATTAATGCCCTTATCCCCTACCAGCCGACCTACGAAGATGAAAACGAAATCATCGTCTGAAATCCCCAGTTCTGCACGGAGCGAAGTGATTGTTACGAAAGGAATGGCCGACGGAGAGAAATACTCAGTATCAATCCCGTTGCTGCTGCCGTTGCCTAAAACCTTAAGTTTTCCGGGAGCGCAGAAACCTTCTCTGCTGATAATATCACGCATCGCAAAGGAGTTGGGATAGACCTTCGTGGCAAATGCGTAGGTGATCTTTTCCACCATATTCAGTACCGTTCTTTTGGCCCCGGTGGCTTCCAGCAGTGGCAGTCCGGCAACGGTATGCATACGGACGGGCACTCCGGCGAACCACGCGGCCATCATGCCCACTAACCCTGCTTTGGGGGTGTGCGAATGCACGATTTCCGGCTTTTCTTTTTTTAGAAATCTGTAAAGTTTCCAGACCGCAGCCAGATCTTTGATCGGCGTAATCGCTCTGGTCATTTCAACATGATAATGCGGTACGCCATATTTTGAGGCTACCCTTCTGAGTTCCTGCTCATCTGCAGAAACCGCAGTGACTTGGTAATACTGACTGATAAAGCTGAGTTGCTTGCCCAGAAGTTTGTCCAGGGAGATCGGAACGGTTGTGATTCTTACTAATTTTTTCACTTTCTAATAATTACATGGAATTTGCTTTCCAATATTATACAAATAATATTAATAATAGGCAAACTTGCAATGTTTTTAATACCGGCAATTACAAAAATATTTCTTTAAAGCAATTTGTCTACTAGGCACAATTCAAATACGCAGTTCACTATTTATAGGAATACACCCCCTTATACTCAGGTAAAACGCTAATTAAAACAACATTTCCGGAATATAATAAACCAAAAACCCGGCCTTCGGCCGGGAACCTGTTTGAAAATATCTTTTAAAAGAGACAGGAATGTTGATTTTGGTTCTCTACTTTATACGCCGCTGAAAACAAGATTTTTATAAAGGTCAATATGCTGGTTAACCATTTTCTCGATATCGAAATCCTTAGCTCGCTCTGCACATTTTAAGCCTGTTTCATCATAAAGTGTTTTATCGTTCATCAGTTTCAAAATTTCACCCGCCAGCACTTCTGCGTTTCCTCGAGGAAAAAGGATTCCATAGCCCCCAACAACTCCGGCCAGACCGGGAACGTCACTGGCAACAAAAGGTTTCCCTGAGGCCATTCCTTCAATACTTGCCAGCGAAAGCCCCTCGTAAGAAGAAGAGAGAATATTGATATCACAGGTTTTCAAAAGCTGAGGGATATCACTCCTGTTTCCCAGAAAGAAAACCCGGTTCTGGAGATCCAGCTGTTCTACTAAATTCATACATTCTTCTTTTAAAGGCCCTTCACCTGCCAAAAGCAGCTTCACGTATTCAGGTAAATACGGCAGGGATTTTATAACCGTTTTCTGATCTTTGGGAAACCGGAAAGAAGAAACCTGTAGCAGAAGAAAATCACCGGGTAAAAGTCGTTCGTTAATTGTAATATGAGGTAAAGACTTGGCCTTACAAATTTTATCTATATCCACTCCGTTGTTGATAATCGTAAGCTTTTTAGGAGCAATGTTTGTCATCGCAAGAACTTCGTTTTTTACCTCACCGGTGATGCATACCACCCTATCGAATATCCGGTAAATAAATGAATTTAACGCTCTTAGATTTCGGTTTCTAAACCGGCGGTTGGAGGTACTGTGCTCGGTAAAAATAAGAGGGGTGGATGACAGTGACAGTTTCTTGGCAGCAGCAACAAAATAATTGGATGGAAAGAGATGGGCATGAATGACATCATACTTTCTAAAATAAGGAATTAATTCCAATATATGTTTAGGGTGATAAACTGACCCCTTTCCCAAGGTAAAAACAGTGCAGCATTTTTCTTCCTTTAGAGCCTGCAGAAAAGGATGCTCTTTTCCGTTTAATAAAAGGACATCGGCCTGAATTCCCTGCCTATTGTATTTTGGTATGGTTTCTAAAATAAGTTTTTCAGCTCCGCCGGTAGCGAGTGAATTGATGACATGTAGGATTTTCATGAATTCTTTTTTGTTTTGATACGGATATGCAGGTTCAAAAGAATTCCGGCAGGAATAGAGGCAAGAACCAAACCGGTGTGTTTGGTCCGGAAAAGATTTTCAACCTCTCCTGTAAACATTATTGCTGACACAAGATGAACTGCACTTTTCACCTTTTCTTTAAAATGAAGATCTGAATTAAGTTTGGCCATTCTCATGAAGGCAAAGCCCCTTGGATGTCGCCTGTACTGCTTCAGCATATTCATGGTAGACCCGTCTTCCTGATACTCAACCAGGCACCAGACCTTATTCACCGGTTTTAAAACCAGACCTTTCTGTTCGGCCATCAAAGACTTGTAGCTTAAGGGAACAAGCCGCTCCCCTTCAAAAATTGGATAGGGAGGTAGATTCTTAATCACCTCAGTTTTATACACGAGTTTCTTATCGCCATTAATCCCGTATAGACTTTCCAATTCTGCCATTTTTACTTCAGTAAAAGTTTCAGGAATAGTTTTCCCCAGTATCATCCCCTTAAAATCAGCATCCAGCCCTACAATTCCGTAAAACCGGCCTCCGGGATCATCTGCTATTTCAGTATTAATGGAGGCCACCGCGGTATCGGGCATCATATCATCAGAATCAATACAGGTACACCATGGCGTCGTAATACGCTCGTAAGCCCAGTTGTGTGCGGAATGCATGCCTTCGTTGGGTTTGTAGAAATATTGAATTTCGAAATTATTTTCTGCCCTCCACAAATGAATCAGATCTTCAGTTCCATCGGTGGAACCGTCGTCAATAACCAACCAGATGAAATTTTTATCCGTTTGGCGCTTCAAGCTCTCATATAACATATGAATCAGGTGCTTGCGGTTAAATGTGGGTGTAAATACGGTAAGTTTTTTCATTATTTGATAACGTTCATAAAAAAAGTAAACATAAAATAAAGGAAAAGAATGATAGCAAACCGTCTACTCTGATCTTCCCAAATTTTATAACGAAACATAGGATAAGCAATGACTGCCGGCATTAAGAACCAAGATAAATAAGCAAAGCGATTACTGAACGCGGCGGTAATGACTAAAATCCAAAAGGCATTTGCAATGCAATAGATTCCAAAAACATGAATATAAAAGGGATCAATGATTTTCTTCTTAAAGATAAAATACCAACCTGCAAAAATGGCAGAAGCACTATATAAGAGAAAATCAAATCTAAATCCTGTTTGTGAGAAATTATCATTGTACTCGGCAGAGCCACCGGTCAGGTATCCTGCAGTTCGGTCTTCTTCAAAACCAATAGAGGCGAAAAACGTGCTCCAAGCACTTCCCCCCGCTAGAGATAAGGGAATGGAAGCTAACCATAAGTATAAATATGCTTTAGGGTTTTTATAAATACCTGAGACTACAAACGCGGCTATCGGTATGATAAGAGACGCGTGCATAAAATAAGATACTCCTAAGAAAAGATATAGCCACGGTTTCTTATCATAAAAATACAGGGCTAATATAAATATCGCTGTTCCTAAACCATTCCTAAGACCATTTGTTCCATAAGTCCAGAAAGAAAATGAGCCAGCAAACATCACAAATGCAAAAAACCAATAATTTTTAAAATACTTCTTACTGAATAGAACAACCGGCACGACATACAAAATATCTACGAGAAGAAAAAAACTTCGTACGGACATCAATTTGCTGCAAAAGACCATCATATAATTAAATAGAAAATCTTTAGTTATAGTTAACTGCTGTCCATTTAGTAAAGCATTATAGGCTTTATTATAATTGACAGTATCTCCAAATCGATAATTAACCTGTCTTTGCCCTATATACAGGATAAAAAAAACAACAAAAACAGTTCCCCACGTAGTAAAGTTTTGTAAAGTTGAAGGATTGCTTAAATCACCCGAATATGAATAAAATAATATCATCAATACTATCAACAAAAGCATGAAATATTGGATATTAGTATAATATTCTACGGGGATAAAATCAAACATTACTTTTGAATTATTCGAACGGGGTTACCAATTGCGATGCTATTGGGAGGAACATCTTTTAAAACAACGGCTCCCGCGCCGATGATGGCATTGTCACCAATCTTTATACCACCGATGATACAGCTATTGGCATGTAATTGCACATTGTTTCCAATTACAGGCTTTTTACCCTTTTTCTCACCAACCGTTACCAGATGATTGACATACAGGTTATCCCCGATGCTTTCTGCATTTAATATGGTAGAATAAGGATGCGCTAATTGTACGCCTTTTCCCAACTTTGTATGAATGTCAATAATGAAATATTTTTCACGGGGATAAAATATCCTCAAGAATTTAGCAACACCTCCAGACGTTCTGAAGTAAAATAAAGTTCTGAAATATTGATCACTAAATAATCTCACCGCAAGATCAGATAAAATAGAAATCAGCTTTACCTTTGTTTCTTCTGATCTTGAATATAAATCAGCGACGATGACTTCTCGCTTTTTCGAAAAGAAAAATAACAGTAAATGAGGGATAAATAATACAAGAGCAATTATTCTAATCATTGTCTTCAAAAATTGTATTCTTCCAAATTAACATTACGTCGTCAATTAAGTATTTATTAGCTGTAATTATTGAGTGTTGCGACATCGCTTTCAAACGAACTCCGTCTCTAGCTAACCCTTCCAATTCATTTGCAAATTTAGCATTATCATTTAAAGGAACAATAAGACCATCCTTATTATGGGTAATTATATTTCGAGGACCAGTGGGAGAATCAAAAGACACCACAGGAACTCCACACGAATTCGCTTCTAAAATCACCATGGGGAAACATTCATTTGCCGAAGTCATCAATAATACCTTCATCTCCGAAAATGCAGCGGTTATATTGTCGGTCTGACCTTTAAAAATGATGGTTTCTGATAAATTTTTCTGCGCTACCAAATTGAAGATTTTTTTATAATATTCATTGCCGGTAGCGCCATAAAGATATAATTTCCAGTCTCTATTTTTGTAATAAAACAATTCCCAGGCTTCTACCATTTTCTCAATCTGTTTTACAGGAGCAAATCGTAAAACTGCTCCCGCAATATTCTGCTTTTCATTAATGTCAATGATTTTCTCAGGTAGTGTGACAACAGGATTAGGAATTACTTTTACATTCTTCGAAGGGTAGTAGCTCTCTTCCTCGCGACTTAAAACGACAAGATAGTCGTATAGTTTTTCAATTGCAGCAAAAAAAATCTCTTTTTTGGTGTGGATTCGGTTGTATTTCGAGTAATGAAATTCCTTAATGATCTTTGCTTTTGTATTTAAAAATGGAACAATATAGGTCATAGGAATATGAGAGGCGACCAAAATAAAATCTGGCTGATTTTTTTTAAGAACTTTTTTTAGCTCTTTTAAGTTGGCATGTATTTTCTTAAAATTCTTCGGATGAAAAAAACTGATGGATCTATGGTAATTAATATCAATATCAATAAACCGTACATTGGTTGATAATTGATACACTGGTGGTTTATTTTGTTGCTCTGTACTTAAAATAATCACTTTATATCCAAATACTTCGCTCCAGTAATTTGCTTTTATAGCTACGAGTTTCTCGATGCCGCCATGTTCGTAGAGCTGATCGATTAAGATAACAATCGTCTTCATATTTTTTTCAGTAAGCTTTTAAATAAATCATCCCACTGTTTAACAATGGTGTATTTCTCAAATCGTTGAACGTTGTTTTTGGCATTTCTTCCAAATGTCATTCTTTTATTCTCATCTTCTATTAAAATAAGTAATTTTTCCGACAGTTCGTCTATGTTTTCTTTTTCCACAATAAAACCATCTTCTTTGTCCATAATAATATCCGATGGCCCATAATCACAGTTAAAACTAACACACGGTACACCGCAGGCCATTGCCTCGATCAACACCATTCCGAAGCCCTCAAAGCGGGACGACATGACATAAATAGAACTTTCCAAATATTTTTGTTCTATCTCAGTCGTTGGCGGGAAGAAATGAATATTATGATGCAGATTATTCGTGCTTAAAAAATCTAAATTCTCCTTTCCGTATAAATGAAGTTGCCAATCCGGGTGTTGGAGATGTACTTTTTCCCAAGCTTTTACAAGGATGTCCTGGCCTTTTTGATAAGCAATTTTTCCAACACACAATACAATCTTATTTTTTAAATCAGAGGACTGCTCGGAAAAAAAAGAAAGTGGATTTGCAATAACTTGCATATTTTTTAGGGATTTCCATTCTTTTTTATTTCCTTCGGTTAAGACAATAAATCCCGAAAAGTTTTTAGCCAACTTTTCCATTAAAACCCATTTGCATTGAGTCAATAAATTTTTAATGAGACCTTGCCCTGATTTAGCTTCAATCAATTTTGAAACGTGCCGTTCGTAAATCCATTTAGCATTGGTTCGAATTAATTTAGGGAGAAAAAAACCTTTCAATCCGTCATCACATACCGAAATGACATCGGGTTGGATGACTTGTACGATCTTCTGGATTCCACTTTTATAACTCGTTATATAGCCAATAGGATTTCCTTTCACCACAATCGAATGGAATTGAATATTGGGACTGAAGGCATAAAAACGATTCTGATCATTCCCGTTTAATACCAAAATGTGAACATCGTAATTATAATGTTCCGCTAAATAAGATGCCTTAACCGAAAGCACTCTTTCGAGTCCGCCAGAGCCATTGATACCGTTGGTGATGTAAAGGAGTTTCATGAAAAGTGATAAAGATTGTAGAGCAGTGCATAACTGGGCAATGATTATAGTCTAGACCATTAATGTGGTCTTAACTATTATATACTTATCAATAACCGTATAAATTATTTAACTATTAATAAATCTTCAACCATTTTTTTTGGGCTGGTTGCTACTTCAAAATTATCGCGGTAGTTTCCAAGGCCAATCATCATGATCAACCGCTCGTATTCCGCAATCCCCGCCACTTTTGCAATAGTTCTTTCATCTGTATAAGGTTTACAGAGATTAAGGCTGCATGATGCAATTTTCTGATGGTGAAGTGCTAATATAACATTCATTGCAAACAAACCGCCATCGACGTAAACCTGATTGCTTTCCATTTTTGTAAACTTCCTGATATCTGTTGTTAATACTATTACTTTGTTTATACTTTCGGAGAAACCCTGATTCCCTCCCTGAAGTCGTAACAATACATCTTTTTTTTCACCTGTGAATAGATAAGCTTTCCAACTCTGGCGGTTGCAGACTGAAGGGGTATGCCGAGCCATTTCAAAAGCTTTCTTAATGCTCTCCAAATCGACTTCTTCCTCAGAAAAATTCCGAACACTTGTTCGCGTGGCAACAAAATTTTCGTAATCAAAATCAGTTGCCTTGGCGATGCTCTCCATCGTAATTGATTTGGTACCTGCTTCAAATCGTGGAGGGATATCTGTACCAATAAAGTTTTTTAGGTGGGTCAAAAAACTTACATCAAGACTGGTCTCATTACGTTGTAAATATTTGGTAAGGACGGCCCGTACATAAGCTGAAAGCTTATCTGTATGATACTCTTTCTCATAGCTTTCTACCACCCTCATCAATACCAAAATTTTCTCTTTACCAAAACCCTTTCGAGGTACAGGCAACGCCATTCCTTTTTCGATAATATGATATTGCTTTGTGATGAAAGCTTCATAATTTTCCTTCGATTTCAGTTCATTTTCAGCAAAACGATATTGGGAAAAAATCGCGAAATCATAAAGTTTAGATAAGAGCTCGCCAAATTTCGACCGCCACATTATTCTGGCTTTAAAGGATTCTGTCAATTTTTCTAACATCTTTTTATATTTACCATTAATTTTCAATTATTTTAATAATCTGTTGTTCATAGCATTGTTCTTTATTCCGCTGCTCTACAGATAAATGTTTTGCAAACTTCACGCGAAGGGTTTTTTTTTCAATAAGCATGATTATTTTATCGGCTATGGATTGCGCATTCATTTCAGCAATCAATGCGTTCACCCCATCTTCTAAAGCTCCGCTGATACTTGGGAAATTAGTACAAACAATGGGCTTGTTTAAGATTTTTGCTTCACGGACGCTTATGGAAAACCCTTCTAAAACAGAAGTCTGCACATAAATATCAGCTGCTCTCATGTAGGGGTATGGATTCGCATCTGCACCCAGCAACAATACATGATCTCCTAGCTTGTATTCGTCGATCAATTTTGTGATCGCTTTTCTTTGATCACCTTCACCCACTATAAACCATTTAAAATCATAAGCGCTGTCACGAAGTATTTTTGCAGCTTCCACGGCTAAATGATAGCCCTTGGTTACGTTGAGCCGACCTACAGTTACCAGTTTAATTCCCCGAAAACTTTCCATCTGTCTGCTTTCAATTGCTAAACGATTTATATTCTCTTGATCGATAAAATCTTCCACAACCACCACTTTAGCGCTCAGATCCTCGTGAGGAAAAGACGTTGTTAAAGTTTTCTTAGCATAGTCAGAAACGGCTACAATTTGATCCAATTCCGTAAAAACAGGAAGATCAAAATGAGTGTTATATCGAGCCGCATGGTAATCTGTATTTAGCCATCCAATTTTCCGCTTTGCTTTTATTTTATCAAGGATATAATATGTTGGCAAGCCTTGGTGGTATGCAATAGCCACATCAAACTCCTTTGCAGTACTTAAATATGTTCGACTAAAAGCGCGCCATATAATTTGAGAAGAGTTATAATTTTGCGCCGATATAAAATTTTTTAACATAAAATAGTATCCACGTTCCAATAGAGAAGGAGTTCTACGGGGAATCTGCTTAAGGATAATATAAGATGGCAACTGAGATTCGAGCGCTCCACCTGTAGCATTCACCCACACTTCCACATGATGCATTGACAAATCCACGGAGTTGAGAAGGGTAATCAAACTCTTTTCAGCACCACCCAAATGGAGAGATTCTATGACAAAAACTATATACTTCATTCTCCTAAAGCCTGAATTAAAAATTGTTTTGAATCGTATATTTTATTTTGAATCAATGGTTGAACCGTCCCATAATCAATATTTGTCCATGAATTAAATTCCTCTTTCGTCGAAATTAAATAGTCTTTCAAATCAAACAACCCCAGTAAATCTCGCATTCGGGTATTAATTTTTTCGGCTCGGTTCACCACGACCAACTGCTGGTTAAAGATTAGTGAAAATGCAACGGAATGAAAGGAATTGGTAATATTAATTTCGGATTGAGAAACCAAACTCAAAAACCTTTCTGGTCCTTCTAAATAGAAATTTTCATCCGCATAATCAATGTTTGCATTCACGGAATAGATGCGATAGCCTTTATCCTGTTTTAACTGTAAGGCAATTTCTTTAATCAAAGGATTAGAATCGAAATCATACACAAAGACAAATTTCTCGCTGACAGGAAAAATAAAATGGCTCCAATGTTCCTTTGGCAATAGGAATACTGGATCTAATACCTGCGCCGCATTCTCTATTCCTAATTCCTGTAAAATCCTAATGCCAGACGTTTCTCGAACGCCTACAGCATCAAGCCGCATAACATTCTCCCTTACCAAAGGCTTTACGGAATCTTCGAGTTCATCGATCGCAAAAGAGGCGGCATAAGAGATTTTCTTTTTATCATCAGGAACAAAGTTCAGATAGAAGGCAGGATCTTTACCGTTCTGAAAAAAAGAATTCCAGATTTGGTCGCTGCCACAAATGAAGGCATCTGCTCTAGGTAGGTTATTTTTTAATTCGTCATTAGAGGTATAAAGTTGGTGGTCTGTAGGAATATATTTGATATGAAATGAATCGAAGGCTTTTTTACGTTTCAGCATTTTCAATCTACGGGGTAATTTTGCAGACAGATAAAGTTGTTTTACAAATGGTCGATTAAACTTGGGATTGCTTACTGCGGTTAAACTAAAATGCTGTGACAAATAAGGGGGTTTATAATGAATCACCTCTGCTTGGTGACCTAAATCATTAATATAGGTCAATAATGCGTACTCTTGTAAAGTAGCACCGTGATTGTAAACTTCGTGGCAGGTGATGGTTTTAATTAGCATACTTTTCAATAAATTCTTCTACATTTAACTCATAAAAATCTAATTTATTGGCTTCGATTATTTCCAAGGGCCAATCCCACCATTTGATTTCATTCATCTTAATTTTCTGGTCTTCTGTCATCTTGTGTCTGATGATTTTCGCGGGACTTCCGGCAGCCACCACAAAGTCAGGAACATCTTGGGTTACGACCGCATTAGCGGCTATCGTCACACCATTACCGACGGTTACTCCCGGCATAATAAAAGCACCCATGCCTATCCACACGTCATTCCCTATGATAATTCCCTCTTTTTGCACAATATTGAGGCAATATAGTGATCTGTTTTTATCATTAATGAATGGATATGACGTTATACCTGAAGCTTGATGATAACCTTCATCCACAATAAAATTGACGTCATACGCAATACTGCAATACTTTCCTATGGTGAGCGGTGCTTTGCTCCATCGCCATACCTTCGCACCGTTGTCATAAGTGCCTACACCCCTTAATGAATATCTATCCGACTTCAATAGAGTAAAATCCAATTTTTTCAAAATCTCTCGGTAATTTACACCTAATATCTGCCATATCGCGTCGCGAAAGAAAAGCTTAAAACCTCTCATACCGTTAAATTTTGAAATAAAATAAATATAAAAGTAAGTCTGCATTACAATACTTTACCAATGGTGCAAAATATCGTATTTTGCTTGGATCCTTCTTAATTCTATTATATAAAAATTCTCCATGCTCATTTAATAAAAATTTAATTTTTTCTTTCCTTTCTTTAATACTTTCTTTCGAATATAAAATTGAAAAAAATGCGCGATATATTGCATAACCTAAATGTTTTTCAACCTCGATTATTGAAGGGATTTGCTGTTCAAGAGCGTTTCTCAACTTTAGATATATATTAAAATCTTTCTGGAAATCAGAAGGTTTTTTACTTAAACTACTTTCTGCATCTCTGTATCTGTAGTGGCCTTTTCCGTGAATGCAGATATTACGGACATAACGGAGATAATTAATATTAAAAAGAGCATCTTCACCTAAAGACAAGGATTCTTCAAACCTTATATAGTGATTATTTATCAAATTTCTTTTGTAAATTTTTGCCCATGGGGAAGAGAAATGTGGAAAAAGCTTATACTCCTTCAAAAAAATTTCAATACCTAATGTTCCCTCTTTATAATTCAAAATAGAATTTTCATAGTTTGCATCAAATTTATTTGCGTTCAGTAAAATCCAGTCTATATCACAAATATTAGTGGTACATAAACAATCGAAGTAATTTTCACTAAGTAAATCATCACTGTCAAGGAATGTCACCCATTTCCCATTAGCCTTCTCCAATCCGATATTTCTTGCAGAACTTACGCCTCCATTAGCTTTATGGAAAATTCTAACCCTATGGTCTAGTTTTGCAAAGTTATCACATATTGCTCCACTGCTATCTGTAGACCCATCATTAATCAACAATAGCTCGAAATTCTCATAACGCTGACTAAGAACAGAATTAATGCACCCTTCTAAATAATTTTCGACATTATAAACAGGAATTATGACACTGATCATGTTTTAAAATATTCTTTTTTAACATAAAATGGAGCCACTTTCAGTAAATTTTTCTGCAATATAGAAATGTCAAGTTGTGGTAACATATAATCACTAAATTCTTCAATGATAGCTGCTGGATTCAAAGAATCCTGACGTAAGCCGATACTTGTATACGACATAATAGCAACGGAGGAAAAATAATCTTCGAACTTTACATCATCACCTCCAATGTTTTTAGCGTTAACTTCCTTAAAATTTACCCAAAGCGATGGAATCTTATAAGCATGTGATACAATTATTCCATGTAATGAGGTGGATACAGTTATTTCGCATGAACAAATTTCTTCAATAACTTTTTCAATAGGATCCAACAAATTAATTACAATAGTATCCTCGGATTTCGAATGATTTAAAGATTCATAATGCGCCAAATGCGGAATAATTCCAATCTTATATTTCTTAATGCCGCTTGCCTGATAAATCAGAGGTAATAGCAAAGCAGGATCACCAATAACTTTTGGTACCTTATAACCAAATTCTTTTAATCGCCGTATCGTCTTTTTACCTCGTACGGCTCTGAATTCTGCATCTGAAAATATAGTATCCGAACTAATAATACCCGATCCCCAGATGATACATCTTGCCTTTTTTACAAACTGCAATACAGAGCCGATAGCCACTATTACATTAGGCTTTCTTACGAAATAATAAGATAAATACCTGATAAATTCAACAAAAGACATCTTTTTTGTCCACACAGAGTAAATCAATGTTTTCAAAAAAGACTTTACCGTTAAATTAAAATAATTAATATTGATAAACTGTATTTTTTGACCGCTTAATTTTCCTATAATATAAGGATTCAGTTCATCTCCAAAATTACCGGAACCCTTGCTGTGCTTATACCAAAATA
>JAANMT010002851.1_pt1 | contig 13447 bp, 12 predicted proteins | sample 7279711 | NCBI WGS metagenome assembly JAANMT01 (sample SAMN14094538, study PRJNA606508) | bioreactor metagenome | isolation source: A lab-scale SPAN reactor treating ammonium-rich wastewater day 1 | place: Ireland: Galway | collected 2017-01-16 | reverse complement strand
ACGTTTACGCTATCGGCTACGAATCTGCGACCGTTCAAATAAATGACTTTTATCGGCAGAAAGTTGGTGGTATTCCAAGCTTATGTTTTCTTGTTGCTACACGTATCGTTCCCGGCTCTCTGGTGGACTTCAAAACAGAGGACGCGAGCGTTATTTTGCTACGAGTGATGGACTCCGCTGCTACCCCGAACAGTGCGGAAGCGGAGCGTATCCGTTTTGAGTCGGCACTGCGCCAAAGCGGAGAACAAAAACACTGGGATGAAGAAGGCGCGATGGATGGTACTACCGCACACCTTCTGTCCTTTGCAGGAGTCAAATGTCGCGTGATCGGCACATTCTTTTTAGACTTACGTTCTCCTAACGCGCAAAAAGATGATATTGTGCTGCGTTTTGGAAGCGACATTTCCAACTATTATCCGAATCGTGGTTTGAAAGTCTACAAGCCAAATGCCGCTGCGTTGCGCGCTATCGTCAACTACCGCGACCCAAGCCGGATGGATCAGCTTTCACACTTGTCTGTAACGGTGGGAGAAGTTCGGTACGCCTCGACGAACAGGTCTTTTCAGAAAGTCGCTGATGTTCCCGTCGAAATGATGCCAAGCGACCTCTTGCGGCAGAAGACAGCGCTGTTTGGTATGACCCGCACAGGTAAGTCAAACAGCACCAAGATCATCCTACAGTCGGTGTTCAACCTTCGCTTTCCTGACTCAAACAGCCCTACGAATCCCATTTTGCGTGTTGGGCAAATTGTCTTCGATCCCAATGGCGAATACGCCAACGAAAATGTGCAGGACGCCGGGGCAGTCAAGAACGTATGGCGTCAGCGAGGTGGAAATAAAGAAGATGTGGTGACGTATGGTATTACAAAACACCCAAATGACCCTGATAGGGAATTGATGCTCCTGAACTTCTACTCAGAGCAAAACTTACAGATCGGCAAAGAGATTATAGACTTGGCACTAGCAAGCCAAGGATCAATTTATGTCAATAACTTCCGGCAAGTTGTTCTCAGCAAACCGGATCGATCCGATTATGATGATGATAAATCGTATCAATCGGCTTTGAAGCGATTTCAGAGACGTGTTCTTGCTTATCGCGCTCTTCTTGCCAAAGCAGGCTTCACTGCATCGAAGAAGTTGGCTGCATCAACAAAGGGACTGTTTAATGCAGATTTTTTGAAGGCAATGCAGCAGCATGGTGACGCGACTTTCAATGCGGCTGCCCAAACCTTCGCTTCTGACTCGCCATCTTGGGATGATTTAGCGAATGCTTTTGTCACTCTGGCTTCTTTTATCAAAACTGACGAATACAACGCGTTCGAAAATGCCTATATCAGTCGACCAAACGGTTCTGGAAACGCATGGGCGGATGAGGACTTCAAGAAAATCTTGGGGATGTTTGCTCAAGCAAATGGCACACGCTTGATTGGTGCTGTCCGCCAGCAGCACAATCCTGACCGAGACTCAGATTACGCACCGACTATCTATGAATCACTGCGTCAAGGGAAATTGGTGATTGTTGATCAGTCAAGTGGTGATCCGACAATCAATAAGTCGTCGGCTGAGCGCATCATGTGGACAATCTTTCGTAAAAATCAGGAGGTATTCCGTGCTGGCGGAGAGCCTGCCGATATATTAGTTTACATCGAAGAAGCTCATAATCTTCTGCCCGCTGGAACAGACATGGACTTAGAAAATGTCTGGGTGCGCACAGCAAAAGAAGGTGCAAAGTACCGCATTGGCATGGTGTATGCTACGCAAGAGGTCAGCAGTATTCAGCGCAATATCCTCAAGAACACAGCGAATTGGTTCATCGGTCACCTGAACAACACGGATGAAACGAAAGAACTTACAAAATACTATGACTTCGATGATTTTGAGGCGTCGATTCGTCGCGCTCAGGATCGAGGTTTCATGCGCGTCAAGACCCTGAGTAACCTTTTCGTGATTCCTGTGCAGATCAGGAAATTCGAAATTCCACCTCACAGTGGCTCATAGATTGAGAGTAACCATCCATGCCTTACGAGAATGAACGCTCTGGCTACGAACCTCTGCGCCGTATTGCAGAGAATGAGCGCGTCAAGGAGCTTCTCAGCAACTATCGAGTACGTCAGCGTCCTGTGCAACGGACGGCACCACTACCGCTGATCGATGTTTCGACCTTGCCACACAATGGATGGAAACCCAATTGGGTGCTTGCCATCGACGGTTCATTTCTGCCGGTGGCTATCAAGAATGGTTATCCGGGTGCAGAAGCCGCCTATATCACTGTCGCCTCAGTCATGTTGGACGCGGCAAAATTGCGCGAGCTTGATCAGGAACGTCCGGTTGAGCCGAAGGTTTTCCGCGCAACACAGGAGTCTGAAGCGCTTGATGATCTTCTCCCTGGACGAAATGTTGTCTATGAAGAGGATGGCTCAGCAAAAGTCTCGTTCCGACGAGCGCTTTTTAATCTGCTGACCGCCAAAAGTATGTCGGAAGATGGTGAAAGCCTGCTCGATACATACGAGGTGCTTTTACAGCATAAGCCAAAACCGCAAAAAGCTCAGACCGAACAAGGTTGCCCATACGAAGATTGCCCCGTAGACGGCACGTATCGACCTCAAAATGGAACGTTCCTATGTATGTGCAAGCAAAAGCGTGCGCTTTACTCGACCGATGCTTTACGTATCCATGAGCGCATGAATCCTGAGTCGGGAAGCAATGACCGAATTTACAGCGAAGTGATGCAGGTTGTTGAGCGCATCTGGGTTATTCATATTCTCCGCACACTAGAGAAGCAGCGATGGCTCACATCACTGAAACGCCTAGCGATTCTCATAGACGGACCGTTAGCGGTGTTCGGTCAACCAGCATGGATCAGTCAAGCGATTTCTGAAGAGCTGAAGCGAATCAATGGTCTCGTTCGGGAAGCTACAGGTGAAGATATTCTCCTTCTCGGTATAGAAAAAGGCGGCGAGTTCGCCGATCATTTCGAGCAGATCGATCAGAATGAGAACGGTGTGGCAGGGAGCTTTCCAAAGAGGACGGCAGCCCTATTGACAGATGATTACATTAAACAGAACATCTATTTTAGCGATAGTACGAAACTTTATGGGACAGGGACGTACTATGGTCGCAAGTTCTTTTATAAAACGAGGTCGGGCGCACGTATCATTGCGACCTTACCTTATCTGGATGATGATCATGCCGACTGGCTCAGAGCTGATGTTTCCCAGTTTCCACGTCTCGCCGATGCTGCAATGCTGCTTGATGAATTGATCTCATCACGCTATCCGAATTCACTCCAACCTATCGTCGCCGCACACGCTGAAGCTTCCATTCCATTCAATTTGGGCAAGAAGGTTCTTGAACGCTTGGCACGGGATTTAACAGCGGAAACGAAAAAATGACGCAAGTCTTTCATGTTGGGAAAAATAGACTAAGCACACCCGTTGGACGATGGGCGAGTGTCGGACCGTACTATGCTATGTTCCCTATCCCGTTTGCATTCGAGATTGTCGAGCAGAATTGCCCCATCGGTGGCGCTGTTCTCGATCCGTTTGCGGGACGCGGATCCAGCATTTACGCAGCAGTCACCACCGGACGCTATGGTTGTGGTATCGAGATCAATGAAGTGGGATGGCTGTATGGCAAAGCTAAACTAGAGACGGCCTCAGAAGAAGCGGTCTTGAATCGTAACGAAGAGATCAGCCGACAGTCTCGTGGCATTCGAACTTCCGAAATCAATGAGTTGCCAGAATTTTTTCACTATTGTTTCACACCAAGAGTATTGCGCTACCTGCTTGCGGCACGAAAGTGGTTGCACTGGAAAGACGATGCCGCAGACTCCACATTGATGGCAATTATTCTCGTCTATTTGCATGGCGCAAAAGAAAAATCCTTCTCGAATCAGACGCGGCAGGGGAAGGCGATGGCTCCCGATTACTCGGTGAGGTGGTGGAAGGAGCACGATTCGACGCCGCCCGACGTTCAACCACTTCGATTTATGCGCCAGCGCATACGTTGGCGGTATGCTAAAGGGCTACCGGTACTCCACGAAGGCGAAGTTCGCTTCGGAGACAGCGTTTCGGAACTCGATATAATTAAGCGTGATGTTGATGCTGGGGCGATACCGCAGTTTGATCTGCTCTTTACCTCACCGCCGTACTACAACGTAACTAGCTATCACTATGATCAATGGCTTCGACTCTGGATGTTAGGGCATAATCCGCGTCCATCCAAAACAGGTGGTGACTGGCAGGATGGGTTCTGGTCACAGGCGGAATATCGTGAGCTTTTGACGACTGTGTTTACGAAGTGTGCAGCCGTTATGACACCGGATGCCTGTGTATTGGTTCGGACGGATGCGCGAACGTTCACGCGCGATGTAACAACCGAGATCCTTTGTGCAACATTCCCCGACAAAGAATTAACGACCATCGTGAGTCCACTCAATAAAGGCAGTCAAACTGCCCTATTCGGTGACAAATCACAGAAACCGGGCGAGATCGATCTCCTTCTGAAACCCCGGTGAGTTCCATCAATTCACATTTTAAGCGCATACCGTACACGTGTGCAGTTGCCCCTGCCTCGCAGCAGGGGCGCATCGCGAACGCGATGCCGACCAACCCCGCCGCAATGCAACCGTCGTAGACGGGCGCATTGGAGGCTGCCGACGGTGTGTTCAGCGTAGCTGAATCATCGGCGGGGATGGGCGCGAGGTAAAAACCTCGCCACCTCATGCGCCGGTGGAGGCTGATGTGCGCCTCTACGTGGCGCACCCACGCCGCACCATGCGGTGCGGCGTGGAATGTGGTCGGGCATGTGCCCGACCACCGGACGCACCCCTTCGGCGTGTGTCCGAAAAGCCACCACACTCCGTCTATCTGCATTGCAGCGTGTGACCCGGAATCCTCCATCCTGACTCTGTACGATTCCCAACCCCAAACCGGAATCGTACAGCCTTTCACCACGCCCACTTTGCCACAATCAGGGAAGCGCATAGTGTGGAGCATTCCCGATGGCGACTAAGACCGTCCGTCGCAGTATCAGCATGACCCCAGAAATGCGCGACCTGCTGGCACAGATCACCGCCAAACATGGACGCGACGTTAGCGAAAACGACATCATCCGCGATGCCATCCGTCACTACCTCGATCAGCAGGCGGATGTGGTTGGCAGCCGTCGTCACTTCCAGCGCTCACTGCAAGCCCGGCTCGACCGTTTGGAAAGCACACTCACCTTCCAGATGCTCATGCTCACGTTCCTCATGGCAACCGTGTTGGGAGATGAGAGCGACGAAGCCATCCATGAGGCGATGACGGCTGCACGGCGCGACGGCGATGCGCTGCTCAAGCAGATCGTCGCGCTGCGCACGCCTACAGGGGATACATGAACAAACCGATCATCATCCCGGACTGGGCGTACAAGGGACACCAGCGCAGTGGACGTGGCACTGGACGGCAGGGCTTGAAAGCCACGCTCAAATATCTGCAATACAGAGACAAAAAGAACAACCACCTCGCGCAGTCCCACGACTATGAGCGCTGGCAAGATCGCGGGATGGGTGTGTCCTACGGCGAGATTTTCAAGAACTGCGATTCATTGCAAAGCAAGCATGTGCTGGCATGGACATGGGTGATCTCGCCTGCGCCAGACCTGATGGAACTTGTGCCGCACGATCAGCGCCGCGAACTGCTCTATGACCTAACCGAACGGGTTGTCGAAGATTACTACACTGCGCGCGGCTTCGACGTGCCGGAATACAGCTATCTGATGCACAGCGCGAAAACCAAGCCCAAAGACGGTGAGCCGTCGCAGGATCACTTGCACACGCATGTCATTTTGCCCGGCACTGCGCCATCGACCGCCGACCGTTTGCCGGTCTACAACAACGCGACCAAAGGACATGACCGCCTCTTTCGAGAGATCGCATCACAGCACTTAGCAAACATGCTTGACGAGCGTGACATCGACTGGCGACCGCTGCGCGAAGAGCCACAGGTTGAGCGCAACGAGATCGACTTAGACGACTTTTTCTCACGGTAGAGAAGGAGAGGACGAATGCACTTTAGCATTGGATTATTCGCCATTCTAACGGCGCTGCTGGCAGGTGCAGTTATCGGGCGACTGTTCGGTTTATCAGTCGGTCAGGGACTCTATCTGACGGCGCTTGCGCTGGCAGTGATGGGTTGCCTCATCGGACGATACTCACCTCGCAGGGAGAACCGTCAATGATCTACTGGCTGTTTACTGATGGGCGCGATGGGCTGATGGGGCTGCTCCCATCGTTATTGTGCAGCGCGCCGCTCATCCTGCTCATCACAACGACAGCGCTCGGCGCAGGTATCCGCCGCACGAACGATGAGCGGGCGAAACTGACTGCCTTGCAGCGAGGGCTGCTCATCCTCACCTACGCCATTCTAATGCTCACGATCATGACACTCTACCTCTCGTTCTTGGGAGAATCGGCGGTGCAGCGCAGTCGTTCAAACGCCAGCGGAGTCATCGAGATGTTCGTCGGTGCGCCGCGCGGTGTGAACGCGATGCGGCTGTTCCTGTTCGGCGCGATGCTGGCGTTCACGCTGATGATGACAGCGGTTGGCTTACACAGTCTGCTCAGAAACGGCGGTTGGCTGCGCGAACAGATTGACCGCCTACGCGCGCCGATAGTCAAACGCGGGGCGTTGGGATCGTCCCACTTCTGCACGCTGCGCGAGTATCGCCGCTTTCGCCGACCTGACCCGGATGGCTTAATTCTGCTCGGCGCATTCTGGGGTGAGAGTAAGCGGCGGCTCGATGTGGGGACAGGGCAATTCTGTTTGGGTGGCGAAGATGTCGCGCGTGGTATTCTCACGCTTGGCGGTCCGGGATCGGGCAAGACGCAGGGGATTATCCTGCCAGCGATTGCCGACCGGATGCTCTCTGGGCATTCGCTGGTTGTGGCTGATCCGCAAGGCGAGATCACGACGCATATTCTGAAATACGCCGCCGTTACCCGCCATCTCGTCGTCGTGCATGACCCGACCAGCGCCGCCGGACCGCGCTACAACCTCGCAGAAGGCATCGACAACGTATCCGATGCGCGGGCGATTGCCGACGTACTCGTGCCGTCAGCGCAGGGCGACAACCGCTTCTGGACAGACAGCGCCGCCGCGCTGCTCGCCGCCTGCCTGATTCGTTTCGACAACCTCGGCGCGATCTACAACGCCATGAACGACATGAAGGCGCTGGCCAAAGCACTCAAGTCGAAGAAGGACGACGCGGCACTGCTGGCGAACAGCTTCATTGCGTCGGTCGGCTCAGATGGGAAGGTCGCGTCGAACGTGATTGCGACGCTGGCGACTGCGCTCACCGGTTGGGCTTCAACCGATGTGCGTGCCAATACTGCTGCGTCCGACTTTGACGCAGAACTCGTCATTTTGCAGCCAACGGTGGTGGTGCTGACGTGTCCGGGACGAATGCGAGCAGTGTATGCGTCGTATCTCGGCGCGACGCTGCGCAAGCTCATGCTCGACCTCGACACCATCGGTGAACGCAATCGCGGCCCACTGCCCGTTCCCGTTGGTGTGATCCTCGATGAGTTCCCAACGCTCGGCAAGTTGGACAGCTTGGTAGCAGATGTCAACCTTGTCCGCAAGCGCCGCATCAGCATTCTGATTGGCGCGCAGACGAAGGGGCAGTTCGAGATGATCTACGGGCGCGAAGGCACGCAGGCGCTGTTCACAGGTCTGGCGACACAGGTGATTTATGGCGGCTGCGACGCGGATACGGCGGAGTTTTACAGCAAGGCGAGCGGCACGGCGACCACCGACGCGAACATGGATGATCCCAATAGCCATCTGCGCCAGCGCCCGCTGCTTACTGTCGATGAGGTGATCACGCCGCAGGTCGGCAACTGCACGATTTTCGCCCGGTACGTGGAAACGGGCTTCGCCACGCAGGTCATCCTGAACGCCCGGCTGACGCGCTTCTATGAGCGAAGTGACTGGAAGCGGCGGTTGAGTGCCACACAGGGAAGCGAGCCGCTACTGCTGGAACGCGGCATCGACTTCGATGATCCTGAACCGGAACAGCCAGAAACGCCTGTCGCCGAACCGATTGCAGGCAGTCCATCCTCGATTGCCGTTGCGGTTGAGAATGCCATGCACGACAAAATCACGAAACGTACAGGTGGAAAGGTCAAGACAGTGCCATTGAGCCAGATTCGCGCACAGTATCGGCAGCACCGGCAGGAACAAACGCGATGAGTCTGAACAAGAAGACGATGGTGCGTGAGATTGGTCGCCGCACGCGCATGAGCAACCTCGATGTGGAGCGAGTAATCGAGACATTAGTGGAAGTGTGGACGGAAGAATTGGTCAGCGGCGGACGCATCGAGATTGAGCATTTCATGGTACTGGAGATGCAGGTCGTTGAGCGCTACCGGAATAATCCGTTTTTGCGGCAGACGTTTCGCCAGATCAAACTGCGCGCGAGTAAAGCGCTGCGGGAGAAGTTGAATCACAACTCAGTTTGAATTTCTGAGAGTGGTAGCTTTTCACAATTTCCGTGAGGTTGTTCAATTGTAATGATCAAAATCCTCTCCGCTGTGGGACGATGTGTTAAGGGTAGTAAAATGCCTTTCCTCAACTTCCATAATTCTTTGATGGAATGTCCGAAAAGCACAAATATTCCCAATCGATATCCATAATGCTCAGTAAAGTTCAAGAGAGTATTAAAATCCTTACGTATACCGGCTTCATTTAAATTCCCCTTTACTTCTACAACTACAGTATTTCTTTCATGTGTACCGGGAACATGGAATACAAAATCAGGGTTTACTCTATGGTCTGGAGCAAAATCCCGATGTCCACGTTTGTCAATTTCGCCATGCAGCAGGAGATCATTGTCACCAATTAAGCAACGTATTTGATGATAGAATTCATAGCAAAAGATTCTCTCCCGCGTAATTCCTGCCCTAGTATAGATGGTGGGCAGTAAAAAATAAGCATCGGCTATCCTTTGCAAAGCGTCTTCGATGAGATCGATGTATTCCTGCATATTCTAATCCTGACCAGACCTTATTTCCTTCCCATTCCACTTATGATGATACCAAGCCTTTGTATGAAGGATGGCTTGAGGAAAGCAACAGCCCGGCACAAAACCGGGCTGGTTCTTACAAATCGATATCTGGGGAAGCCGTTTCGGAACTGGAGACTGGCTCTTCATCGTAAACGAGTGGATCTATACCTTCCGCTGCCATTTGCGCCTCCCGCTCCGCGTTCGGATTGTGCAGATGCCAGTCGTCCACCTCACGCACGACGGTGCGATTGCCGCTCATGTAATCGACTATCTGGTTGTAATTCATCTCCTCCCATTCACCAGATAATCCTTCCAGTTTTGCCACCTCCGGTGCGAGTTCCGGTCCGTCGAGCAGCTCCGGCACCAGATACGAGCGGAACTCCGTCTCGAATTTACGCGCGTCGTCTTCGCTGGCGAAGTGTGCCATCTCCACCATTCGGGCTTCCGTTGGGTAGATGCTGTCATCCATGCCATTTTCTTCAACATAGTCGTCGAAGTCAGGCGGAAGCTGCGGGAACTCGGTCACGAAGAGCGCCGTTCCGAGTCGTTCGCCTTCAGGCGTTTCGACCGGGCGGTAGTGCATCTGCCAGTAATGGCGCTCCGGCTCAGGTTCGTCATCGGGTTGTACGGCGATCAGTGCATCCCAACTATCCGATTCAGGCGTGGAAACAGCGGGAAGTTCGTCGGCATCATCATGGGTGATGTCGCGGCTGCTTTCCCCGAAAGGTGCTGCATCCAGCCCTGCCAGTTCCGCTTCGCGCAACGTGGTGAAGCGATCTGGCGGTCCCTGCTGGAACAGTCGCCCATCAGCACGGTTGGGATCGAGTTCGTCGTTTTCGACGGCTAGCGACTCAGCCTGACGCATGGCGGCTTCCAGTCCGCTCTCCTGATAGGTACGGTACAAATCCTCCCGATCCATCGAGGCGATTTCACGCTCAGCCTCGCGTTCCCACTCATACGATTCCAGCGAGTAGGTCTGGAGCGTTTGCGCTTGATTGCCAATGCGCCCATCTTCGCCTATCCACCATTTATCGGCAGCCAGTTCCAGTGTCCAGGGATCGGCAGCTACCACCTCAAATGAGTAGTTGACGGTCGGATCGACCGGTTCAAGCAGGCGATATTGCGAGTTTGCAAGCTTCTCGCGGAACTGTTCAGCGTGCGCTTCTGGCGCGAGTGTCTGCGCGTTGTCATCCTGATGTTTACGGGTGATTGCTGCCTCCGCACGCTCGCGCTCCAGATTGGTCATGAACGGGTCGGGCGGTCCGTCGGTGAACAGGTGCGGGTCATCGCGGGTGGATTCAAGATAACCGCCAGCCGCCGCCATCCTTTCCGCGAGAGTCATCGCCACCTCCAAGCCCTGCGTTTCGCGCAGCTCGTTCAGTTCGCGCAAATCGACGGCGAGTTCTTCGCTCATGCCGTAGCTGGCGATGATCAGCCGGGCTTCGTGATCTTGATTCCCTTCACGCCATGCCTTGATCGCTTCGAGGGTCGGGCTGCCATCGTCGCTGCTTCCACCCACAAAACGATAGTCCACGCCGGTGTTCAGTTCGGGCAGCATCGCTGGGTCAGGGAAATTCAATCCGTGTGATTGTGCGGTGAGGTGTGCGAGTTCCTGTGCGTTGTCCAGATCGCCGTCCTCCAGCATGATCTGGAGCGCAGGCAGCGGGAAAGGCGATGCGCCCCCGCGTTCCAACGGCATGACTGGATGCGAGTCGTGAACGAGCCGCCCATCGTCAGCCTGAGCGACCCGAAAATAGCCGAGATGCAGCACTGGATCATCGAAATTCGGCTGATCCGAAACATCGACAGCGGCAAAAAAGTGCAGTGTCCCGCGATCATCCAGATGGTTCGGCACGTAGACACCGTTGCGGTCAATCGGGATGAGATTCTCCTCCAGCATGACGGGCAGCGCCAGGTCATCGGTGATACGCGGCTGCGGCGCGTCGAAATCTTCGGTATCCCAATCCCAACCGAAGTCGAAATCCGTATGGTCACGCTGCGCATTATCCTGCGTCATACCTTCGGTGTTCCCTTTGGTCATCGGTCACTCCTTTGGGGCATCAATCGAACGGGAAAATCACGTCCGGCACGACCGCGTTCAACGACGGTGAACTGCCCATTGGTGACGAGCGCGACCGCCGCGCGGCGGATGAGCAGCCGCAGCGCCCCGGTGCGATCCACCACCAGCCGCTGCGCCAGCCGTTCCAGCCGCGTTTGATCATCGGTTGAGAGGCGCAGCGAGAAGTTCTTCGAGCCGCTTTCTTTAAAAGCATCGCTCATAGGTCAATTTCTCATTCGCTGCGAGCGTAATCTGCCAAATCCTGCGCAGCATCCGGTTCGAGCGGCAGTCCGCGTTCTGCCTCCCACAAATCGCGCTGGTCGGTCGCCAGCGCCATGCCTTCAGCGGTCTCGAAGGCGTGTTCAATACCGTCGCGCTCGACCACATTGAGCAGGTATTCGGCGGCATCGTATGCCTTATCCCAATCGCCGGGGACGCATGGCGCAAGCTGCGCCTCCATTTCGCCCGTATCGGGATTGCGACCGAGCGAGAGGATGCTGGTGACGGCATGGTTCGGATCGTCTTTGTCGGGCTGAAACACACCGATCCAGTACGCCGTTCCCGTCTCCGGGTCGATGAACGGCGGCGGGTCGGCATCCGGGTTGAACCCATCAGTGGCGATACCGATGTCGCGCAGCGCCTTGAACGCGGGTGACTCGACCGATTCAGCAGGCGCATCCATGTCGTCTGCGAACAAGGCATCCAGATCAAGATCGTCCGGCGGGAGGTCGGGCGTATCGAGCGAGCGCATGTCTTCATAGGCGGCGTATTCCACGTCACTTGCACCGCGCCACTCCGGGACGGGTTCGCCGCGCTCGACGGCACGTTCAGCCGCCCGTTCATAGGCGAAGTCCGTTAGTTGAAACGGCAGCAGCCGCTGATCGTGAATCTCGCCCTGAAGTTCATGATAGAAAGTGGCAGCTTGGTCGAGATTGTCAAACGCGCCGATCTCCAGATAACTGCCGCCCAGATCACCGGTGTGGACGTTGGCATACAAGTCAATCGCGCCGATGCTGTACCGCTCACTGTCATGTTCGGACGCGGCACGCTCGACAGCGATGATCCCGGCATCGTGCCAGCCCCAGCCCGCATCACTGTCATATGTCGGCGCGCCGGGTGCAGGTACACTGACCTCATCCGCTACAGGTGATGTGAACGGATCGAACGGATCATCATCCGTCAGGTAGTCGAAACTGTCCCCCGTGAACAGATCAGCGTGAAACGGATCGTCCGGCATCGAGAAATCGAGTTCCGGCGGTTCGTGGATTTCATCCCAGTTGAGAGGCGGTGGCATCTCGTTCATCGGTTACACCTCCTCCGCTGGACGCAGCGCGACCGGCTTGTGTTCGCCAACGGTACGGGAAGATGGCGCAGGTGTCGGGCGCAGTGCCGCTCCGAAACGCGACCAGAAGGCGTGCAGCACGTCAAGCCGCGACAGTTCCCCCGCCGCGATGTGAGCAATCTCCGCGTTCAACCCGGCGGCGTACTGCGGTGATGTGAGATCCCCAAACGTCTCCGTGAGATAGGCTGCCAGCGCGATGCCGCTCTCTGTCAGCACAAGGCTGCTATCTGCGGCGACAATGACTTCAGCAGCGCGAAGAGCGTCAAGCGCCCATGCCGCTGCACCTTCGTCTGTGCCAAGCTGTGTCAATGCGCGGATCAGGGAAACTGCTGTGTAGCCACTTGGCGCTTCATTAGTTACGGTATCAACGGCGATCTGCGCCGGATGCAGTTCATCGCCTTGTCGCAGAAATGGCAGCACTTCGTCACTGGCAGTGGACGGCAGGATGCGCCGCCAACCATCGGCGTACAGCAGTTTCGCCGTCGCGCGTAGTTCGAGCGGATACGAGTTGCCTGCGGTGCTGCCAACGAGTATCCGCGCCGCCATGATCCGCTCCTGTGCCGGAGGCATGTGCGCGGCGATGAAGTATTTCCAGACGAGCGAGTAGAGCGCCGCGCCATCACTGGGCAGGTCTTCAGGAACACGACTGATGTCGGTCGGTGCAATCCCGCTGCTGACAACCACATCGGGGACGGCGTAATCCATCCCGAATTCGCGGCGGATGTATGCCTGCGCTGCTGCGCTTACATCGGTCAGCGGCGTGCTGCTGTCGGGATGGGTGGTCCAGCCCGCTTCGTACAGGGTCTCAACGAGTGTTAGCACCCGTTCCGGCGACAGCGCGAGGTCGCGTTCAGCCAGCTCGATGAGCATTGGCGGCGTGAGCGCGTCCGGCGCGGGATGTGCTTTCAATGCCTGCCCGGTTCCGTCCACCCGGAACATGCCTTGCTTGAGCAGCGTTTCCAACTGCGCCGCCTGTTCCGCATTCCGCAGCGCCAGCGGCGC
>JAANMT010002848.1_pt1 | contig 13457 bp, 9 predicted proteins | sample 7279711 | NCBI WGS metagenome assembly JAANMT01 (sample SAMN14094538, study PRJNA606508) | bioreactor metagenome | isolation source: A lab-scale SPAN reactor treating ammonium-rich wastewater day 1 | place: Ireland: Galway | collected 2017-01-16 | reverse complement strand
GGAAACTCAAGCATTTTGCTTTGCGCTCACATTTGTATCTCAAGGCCATTCGCGTGGCTTATGAGGAACTCCAAGCCCTCAAGGCTGCGTAACATCAGTATTTAAAACAGGATGAGAGTTTACGCTCCATTCATAAGTACGGACGCAAAGAATGGAAGAACCGATCTCGCTATCATGCATGCACATCCTTAGAAACAGCCACATGTTATATGAAAATCATCTCGCCAATCAACCATAATCCATTTGATCGAAAGTACATGTATAGCGTCCTACCCGCTTGGGCAAGCGACAGGCGTAAGGGAATTGGTCAAGGAAGGCGGCGATTCTCCGAACTTTTGGAGTTTGATCAAGTATTCCAAAATTGGTGCGGCTTGTTGACGACAGGTGCTAGAACGCTGCCCAGAATGGCATGGGTTTGGACTCCTTCCGCTGTTCGATTACAGCCATTTGTTTTTCGAGTAATCACTGCCGGGCGTAATTGCAGCTCTGCCAGATTGTTGGTGGCGTCCAATTCATCCACATAGAGAAAGCGCAAGATTTGCGGACGGTGTTTTCTCAGCCGTTTGGTAAAGCGCGCATTGTCGGGATCAGTTAGTTTGCGTTTGGCGTCAATCAGTTCATCCAGGCGCGCCTCCAATATTTTGACGTGTTTGGCATATTTCGCTTTCGCCCATTGTTCTTTTTTGATTTTGAGTTCTAACACGGCTTGCAAGACTTCTTTGACATCGCGGGCAAACCGCACCGTGCCCCGCGTCTTGGTTTCGGTCAGTTCCCTCAAGTCTTTCAGAAAGTGGCTCAGGCATTTTTGTTTCCACCAATTCTTCAATGCTTGATGGTCATACGCTAGAAAACAGTCGCTGACCAGAATGCCTTTGAATTCCTTGCCAAAAATATCAAGCACGACCTCGTGATTGCAGCTGGTTTCAATCGCATACACCGTCAGTTTTTCGCTGGTAAAGACCCACAACCAAGTCGAAAGCAGTCCAATCCGCCAACCCGTCTTGTCGCTATGCACCGTCGCACATGCCCGCAGCGCTTCGGTCATTTCCTTGTAAATGGGCTGGGCTTGCAATGCCAGCCGTCGGTCTGCCTGCCTGCTGCCACGCTCCACGCGTTACGTTCAAGTGGAAGACGTCATTCACAAATCTGCTCACTTTGCCGTACGATACGCCAAGTTCGTGTTTCAAATTGGACGCCAATGCTTTGGCGTGGGGACCAACGACCACGCCCGATGCGCCCACCGCCTCTGAAATTTGGCCCGGATGGCACAATTTATGCCATTTCCCACACTGCTGACACTTACCACTCAACATAATATAGCGCTTGATAATTGGTTTGATTTCCGGTATGTCAATCTCATACTGTTCCTGCTCTTTGACATCTATCAATTCACACTGACACTCCGGGCAACCACTCAGTTCCGCCCTCTTCGTCTCGCTGATTTCTTCCTCTTTCGGCTTCTCGCAATTCTTGTATTGTCCTTTGCCTGGCTTGCGTCCGCGTTTGCGTGGCTTCTTGACACGCTGTTCCTCCCGTCGCGCAAAAGGAACCGCTTGGCGTTTGCCTGCACGTTGCAATTCTTCAATCTGTTCGCTGAGTTTGCGAATCATTTCATACGTCTCGACTAACTGGCGTTTCAACTCGATAATTTCGCGCTCCAAACCTTCGCGGCTTTTCTGTTCCAGCGGTTCTTTCATGTCCTTCAGTCTATCCGATTATTGCTCTGATATGTACCGATTTTTGACCTTGATTCTGTTGACTTCAGTCTTTGATTTTTGTCGCTGAATTACTTCCTTGTCACGCTATACATGTACACTGTATTCCTTTCGCAGGCTGAAATCGTGGAACTGATCCAACGGCGTCGGAAGTCTCCATGACCCTCAAACAGCCTTGTAACTGACAGCGCCCTGTAGTGGGATGTGAAATAAAATCGAGCAGGAACCTGGTAAAGAGGTTCCTGCTCGATGTGTTTTTTAGAGGGAAATCGTGCAACCTCTCACTCCTCCTCAAACCCATGACTCTTGAATTTCAATGTATTGCTATTTTCATTGACAACCCGCACGCGATCCTCTGGGATTCCGCCAGGCACGTCAACATCAATTTCCAGGGTGATCTTGGCCTTCGCGCCGCCGATACTGGTGAGGTGGGCAAGGATTTCATCTGCAATGCGTCCAGCATCGCGGCCCATACGCGCAGGGTCGAGTTCGACGGTACCGTGAAAGCGGGTGATTGTCGCGGGCGGAATGACAGGGGGCTCACCGGGCAGGGGTTCCTTGATGTTGGTCGCCGTGACAGGCGTACCGGGTTGGATCTGAGATTGCTGTTCCTTTGCCAGTTCCTCTTCTCGTTGTTTTTGTGCTATCTCTGCTTTGACAATCACGCTGACAGAATCTACGGTGATGGACGGATTCGCGCCTGCGACCAAACCCACGTAATACCCATCTTCCCGAACGGCTGATGCGTAAGCAAAGAAATCTTTCCAAGTCAATGAACCAACGCCGTCCCGGATGGCGCTGATCAGAGTTTGTTCATCCTTCAAGCGTGGCAGGTAAATGTATTGAGCCAGGTATTCCCAAACATCCTTGACCTTGATGTAATTTTTATCTTTCCACAGCCACTTGTCCAGTTCCATGCGAAGCAGGGCGGCAGACCAAACGGGAATCATGCCCTGATCCGCCACCAGCTTCTTGGAGGCGCGTGCGACCAGATTCTCGCCTTGAAGTTTGGTGGATTGCCATTCAATGGGACCTGTCCCTTCCTGAATGGGAACCAGCAGATGGCAAAAGGTTTCCTTGAGACGCTCGGCAATGGTTTCTTCGGCGCTGGCAATTTTATTTTTTACCTGGCGTTCGGTCGCAGGATCAAGATTGAGTTGTTCCTTTTCCTGCTCAATGGATTTCCAAGCCAGCCACTCCCGAATTGATTGTTCCAATTCGGGCAGGCGATCCGCATCGGCGGCCAGGTAAACAAGCATATTCCGGTAGTGACGGGGACCATTGCCGCGGCTTTCCAGGATTTCCAGCGCGGCTTCAATGGCTTTGCTGTCTTTTTGCTTGCTGCGGTGGGAATATTTGGGATTCAAAATCACCAAACGGCAGGACATTTCATCCGGCACTTCGCCACTATCTGATGGCATGGGATGAACAGCCGTGAACTCACCCCGATCGCGGCGTGTGATGTCACGGATGCGGCGGATAATCTCGTCTTCTACCAGTTCGGGTTTGTGCTCATAGGTGGCGGCACGATCGGCGGCGGTGCGGTTGATGGTGATGTGCGTATCGAACCAGTAGCGCGAACCGTCTGAGTACAGATAACTTAATTGTTCGGAGAGACGGCGCAGCGCGTCGCCAAAGGTGGCGATGGTCTCGCCCGGTTGGGCGCATCCCAGTTTGACGCGCACTTCTTCGATGCCGCGAACCCGCTGCCCTGCGCTGCTGGGCGCGCTGCCGACAAATACGGTGCGCGCGACACGGCGCGCGGCAGAGTAGCGCCCCAGGTTTGGGTTGTTGCTGTCCAGGCTGAACGGTTTGCTGGTTACGCCGTCAACGTCCTTGTCGATGACGGCAGACCAGCCGTCTGGCAGGTGACGGGTAAATTCGGTGCGGACCATTTGGCTGTCCAGAGGCAGACTTGCCGGCATGATCATCAGCGAATGATCGCCCTTTGACCACAGTTCGAAAATGACCGAGGCCATCATGCGCAGGACGCCGCGCGTCAATTGAAAACGCTCCAGCGTCGACCAGTCCTGGTAGAGCCGGTCGAAGAGTTCGGGGTGAAGTGGATAGGCTTTCAGCAAACGCTCTTCATACCCGGCTTCACGGCATTCCGGCGGGAAGTCGCCGCGGTTCTCGCGGTACATTTCCGAGTAGGCGCGGCAAACCTTCTCGCGCTCTTTTTTGTGTTTTTCGAGCAGGGGTTCGAAGAGACGGCGCCGCACGATTTCGAAGGCTTCCTCGGCGGAGGCGGGTTTCCAGATCGCCTCCACCCGCCCAAAGACGTTGCGTATTCTTTCCAGTGCAATGCGCCCATTTTCGCCGCCAACTTCCACATCTGATGCAGGAATAGCGGCAACGACCAATGTATTTCCAGCAGCCTTCGCCGCTTCGGTAAGAGCCTGAACGAAGGACATGGCAACATCGAAACTTCCGGCAGGAAGACCTTCCTTGCCGATCAACTGACGGGCGTAGACCACCCATTCGTCAATCAGGATCAAGGAGGGTCCGAACTGTTCAAAAAGCTGGGTTAGTTTCTCGCCGCCAGGACTGACAGATTGTTTATCTGCCTCAGCGACTAACTTATAACCTTCCTTGCCGCCCAATTGCCATGCCATTTCACCCCAGATTGTGCGAATTACTGTGCCATCTGGTTTTTTCCAGGGCGTGTCCACGGAGAGGTAATTGCACGCAATTACAGCGCGATTTGCAACCGGCAGTTTCTCTGGCAGGTTTTTTGTCTGCGCATTGACATTTTCAATGCCTGTGACCCCTTCCTTTTTTATTTTTCCGCCAAACAGATGATAAAGCGCAAGCAGGGAGTGCGTCTTTCCGCCGCCGAAATTGGTCTGCAATTCGACAACCGGATCGCCGCCTGTGCCGCTCAGTCGCAGCCAGGCGCGCCCCAGCAATTGGGATAAGCCCTCGGTGAAGTAGGTGCGGCGGAAGAATTCCTTCGGGTTGGCGTATTCCTCGCTTGCCCGCCCGCTGATAACCTGAAACAGATCGGCGGCGAATTCGGCTTGTTGGTATTTGCCCGAAGCGACGTCGGGGTGGGGGGTGGAGATTTCGCGCCAGGGTTTCAGGGATGAGGACGCGCCGCTGGAGGTTTGGATCAGGGTCGGCTGGGAGGCTTTGTCCTGTTCGTTGATCTCCGCCATGATCTGGCGCGCGATCTCGGCGGTCTTCACACGCTCGGGCGCGGCGACCATTTCCAGCAGACGCGTCATGGTGTCGAAGGCGCGATGCGTGTCTTCCAGCGAGAAAGCGTCTTGATGCGCCCAGTTGTTGCGGACGTCGCTCAGTTCGTTGACGTAACTGCGCCCAGCCTTGCCCAGGTCGGCTTGAAAGGCGTTGCCCCAAGCAAGGTTGATGACAGCCAGCAGAGCGGCGATGTCCAAGATTTCGAAGCGCGCGTCGTCATCCTGCGCTTTGGCGAGCTTGCTCTTCAATTCTGGCAGGCGGCTAATGTAAGGTTCGGCGCCCTCGCTCCACCACTTATCTTTATACGAGGCGAGGAGTTGGCGTTTGACGTATGGCGCGAGCCCATTGCGCAATAGGTCGAGCCCGGTTCCGATGAGTTCGTTGTTTTTCTTTGCCATAGTTCAATCCCTATAAAAGATTTTCCTGCATCGGCTTCTGCTTCGCCGCCAATTCCTTCAAGCGGGGCCAGGCGACAACAAGCATATTGTACCCAAGGGCATCCTGCGCCCAGCCTTTGCGTTCACAAACAGTGTAGAGACGATAGGCAAGGTCGCGAGCAGGTTCAGCGATGGAACCTAACTTCGCCAACAATCCAGCAGCGGACTCTTCACCTTCGTTCTCCAGTGCGTAGATCAAGTGCTGGACCGCCTCCCATGCGGTGGGACGCTTATCTTGGGTTGGATCCCATTCATGATCCAGTTCATCCCGTCCAAGTAGGCGAACCTTGCCTCCACGCGCTTCGAGGATGCCGGCTTCGACCAGCCCGTTTACGCTGGTGTTTTTGGCTTTGCTGAGCGTCTCCGCCACGCCGAAGGCGGCTTCGTTGTGACCGAACTGCTCGAACCACGAAAGCGCCCAGCGCGTGTCGCCGTCGTATTCGCCTTCCTGTTCGGAGAGGTACTCGTCCAGCGCCTGATTGATGAGCCCCAGCGCGGTGCGCACGGACATGGGCTTGCCGTCGGCTTCGAGCACGGCACTGTAGCGCGAGAAGACTGCCATACCGGGACCGATGGCGGCTTGCGCCAAGTCAACCGGGGCGATGCTGCCTTGCTGCAACTGGCGCAGGGCGGGGGCGAGTTCTTTTTTGAGCGCGGCGAGAAATTCGCGGCGGGAGTTTGATGTTGTGTTGTCTGGATGGGGACGGCAGACTAGTACGATAGATGAAGCAAGTGCATTGGCACCAATTCCCACGCTGCGTGATTCTCTTTCCGTCCTCACAGGCCAAGTGCCTGTAATTTCAAATCCATTTCTTAGTAAACCCTCAAGCATAGTTTCCCAGCCTGTTGATGCACGAGTACTGTTAAGTATTAACTCTTCACTCTCTTCGTTGATATCATCGCTGCTCTCTGATTGCTTAAACGCATAATAGACAGTTACTGGATAGGCAGGATGAGCTATATGGCTCATGTTATTGAATACTTTTTGTAACCCGTGTTCAAAAAAAGATTGAGCTTTATCCTTATCTCCGTCAAATCTATAAGGGGTAGCAACAAGTTCTTGGTTTTTGGGGGTTAAGACCGTCGAAAACAACTCTGGGTAAATATTGCCTAGAGAACGCCTTGCCCAGACATAGAAAAAATCTGACAAATCAGCATAACTTATGTTGTCGTAATATGGTGGGTCTGTCGATATCCCAACTGAAAAATCATATTTGAGGAGACCAGCATCTTCTTTGTTTACTCTACCATTGGGATGGCAAGGTAGTAGATGTAATGCTTTCTCTATCCATTCGAGCCCGTTCATGAAATTACCGCTTGATTGACTAAAGGGATTTGCCTCTGAATAATCCCACACCATTGCAAGGGCTTGACGAGAGAAGGTGCCTCTAATAAAACCCTCTCCTAATGTAGTAAGAGATGACCAATAATTTGCGCCCCAGTCAACAACAAAGGATAAATATGTAGCGACTGCATTTGCATACTCATTGGCATTAGGATGATTCTCCGCTAAAGCATGTTGATGGATATATTGTCGCGTGACATTCACCAAATCACTGAAAACGGTTAGTGTGGACAATTGACGATCAGTAAACAAATCTCCAAAAGTACTAAGTCCATACAGGGGAACATTGACGCGCACTTTTCCCTGTAACTCTTGATCTGGTTTCCAATTTGGTTTTGCTTGATTCGCAACATTTATATGTGCTTTATCTGGCGAAAGATAGACTCTACCACGGCCATCATTTGCCACAATTGCAATTAATTGAGGCTTGATATGCCCTGCTTGCCCTTCAGAGCGAATATAAGTAAACGGCACCGGAGTATTACAGCATAAGCATTTTGCTCCACCACGTGTAATAGTCCCTTCAGGAATAGAACCTTTGCCAGCTTTAACTGCAAAACTTATTGTGGGATTCTGCTTTTGTGTTTCAATTTTTGGCTCGATCCAGACTAACTTATTCTTCTTTGATGAAAGAGCAAAAGATTTCACCAATGGCATCTGTGCTCCACACGCAGGGTTTGGACATTTCACGGTACGTGTCCAAAGCCAGGCAATAACCGTCAATTCATCACCAGGCTTTAGTCCTTGCTCCTTCAGGTCGGATCGATCTGCCAACATTTCCTGCGTAATTGTTACTGGCGGGTAGAGATGTCCAATGCGCTTGAAAGCTTCGTCACGCATCCATTTGCCGTAATAGCGCACGTCTTCGGCGAGTCCCTGCGCGCCTTTCCATTCGCGCTGCCATAACTCAGGTTGCGCTTCTTTCTTCTTCCTCTTTTTCTTTCCACTGGTCGCTGATAACTGCTCACTGTCCACTGGATGTACCGGAGGCATATTCGCGAACTTGGGCGGGATTTCGATCAGCGCTTTGTTGATTAAAACTGCTACTGGGTTAAGGTCGCTGGCGTAAGCGCGCAGTCCCAGCCGCTGGGCCTCGAGGGGAATTGAACCTCCGCCCGCGAACGGGTCCAACACCGGCGGCGCTTTCGTGGCGAGGAATTCGCGCACAGCTTCCTTGCCGACGGGCGCGTCCACGCCCAAAGTCCGCGCCACCGAGCGGGCGATCTCCAGTTTGGCTTTGTCCAAAATTTCTTCGTTGTTGCTGTTCTCCCATTTGACCAACTCTTCGATAATGTCGAAGAGCCTCTCGCGTTCCACACGTGCCGATTCTTCATCTGGCATGTATTCGGAAGGGTCGTCCACAAGAGATGAAAACAGAACTGCACGGCAGGCAGCTAGTGGTCGGCGCGCCCACCATAAATGCAGCGTGGATGGGTGTCCGTGGCGGATGGATTTCTCCCGCGCGGCTTCCTTGTTGATGGCTTCGAGAGGGAGGGAGACTTCGATGAGTTTTTTGCGGTAGGTCATGGTCATCTTAATGGTTTCCAGATGGGAGATTCTTTCCAGTTTTTCGGCATGCCCATCCAGTTCAAGGGAATCTCTGGATAGGTCAGCAACAACGTTACAAAGCGGCTTTGCCAGTCGCTCTGCGGGTCAATGGTTCCAAGAAGATAACGCAACAATGACAGTACGGAAAACATGCGGCGATTATCGAATTGGAACGGCGTATGCCATTCTGGATTATGGCGTTGTTCTGGAATTTGCGGACGGATGGGCAATTCACGATTCCACAGGCGGGCGTGATGAGCGCAGGCATTACGAATGAAATTCAAGGTATGCAACCAGGAAACTAAAGCGGGAGGATATAAGTTGAATTGTTTGGAAAGGGACTGCTGTTCGTTGCGATGAAGATTGCGAAAAAGCGTGAACATCTGCCCGAATGTCATGACCTCGCTGGCCATCCAGAGCGGCAAACGCGGCTCGCTGGAATACTTGCCGCGAAATCGTCCAACAAATTCCTCCTTGCTTCGGTTTACAGCTTCATCCAGTTCGGAGAGTAATCGAGCATGGTCGAAAGGAGAAAATCTTGGGGAAAAGTTTTTGATATCGGTGTATCCAAACGGCCCATGCAACAGGGTGAATTGCTCTACCAGACGAGTCCGCAGAATGGATACCTCCACACGTTCCACGGCATCCATCACTAAAAGGCGGAGTTCGCGGTCAAATGTATAACGTCTCCAGATTGTCTCAAAATCTGTGTTGGGAAGGAACCCCTCTTCGCCCGAGACGGGGTCTATTCTCTTGAACGGATACCAATAAGCGCTCAAACGATAATAATTGACCGCTTTTAAGCGGGAAACGAGGGCGGCTTTATCTGGCACGATCAGTCCGCGCTCGATTAGTCTTTGCGCTTGCTGTTCGAAGGATAAGGCTGGTTTGGTGTAGTTCATGTTGCGCTCTGTGTGAAATAAAAACCCGCCACATTTGAGCATATCCCAAAGGGATAGAGGCTTGGCGGGTATACTAAGGCAAGTATAGCCTGTTTGGAGGAATTGTCAAGAAATTGATGAAAGACAAATTCGATCTTCGGGAAATCCGCTACGACGAGGCGCTTGGTTAATAAAGCAGAGGCGGTCAAAGACCGCCTCGCACCCTGTCCCCGAAGGAGCAGGGGGGATGTATTCTTCTTATAATGCAGACTGTTCAGGATGTCAAACATTTCGATTTTTATCTTTCCAGGAAAATTATAGCATTCGTGGCGATGCTAGTTTTCGTAATTCATCCAATTCATAATTCACACTCGTTGCCGCGAAATCAGGTTCGCGCTGGAATGGCCTGCGTACATAAACAGGAGCCTTACCTTTTCCGCTTTCGCCTTCAAGTGTTACTTCCACGACAGCTAGAATAAAATCATCCGGCTTGTTTAAGGCGGCCAGGATTTCCTTCTTGGTCACTGTGATGGTTGTCGCGCCTTCCACACGCCCCTTCACTTCGATGAAGCGCAACTTTCCCTCCCCGGCTTGCGACTCGATATCCCATCCCAGCTTCTGAGCGCTCACATCTTTGGGTTGGAAACCCAATTTCGCCTCGTGTTCCATCACTGCTTGCATGGCGGCCAGTTCCACGGCCTTGGTCTGCCGCGCGAACAGGCTGGGCGTTTGATTTTGAAGTTTCGCCAGCAGGCCGGCGGGGATGACAAGCGCGCCTCCCATCACCACCGGCGGCGCGGCTGAGATGTGACGCTCCTGCTCCAGTTCCTCCATCCGTCTCTGCAGACGGGCTTGCAATTCGTCTGCTCGCCGGCGGGCCAAGGTTGAATTCAAACGGGCATTGACCCTTCCAGCCTGTTCCTGCGCCTTGAGTTCCTCTGCGCGGTAATCCCAATAATTGATCTCCTTGGTCAGACGGTCTCGCACCGCTGCTTCGGTTTTGAGAATGTTTTCCTCACGACGCGCTTTCACTTCCTGCAAATGGGCCGGCACTAACACCTGCGCAGCATACGCCCGAATAGAGGATTCTAAATCGCCGCGCAACCATTCTGATTTCAAAGTGGATTCTATGGATGATTTAAGCGCTTCCTCCAATGGCAGATAATCGTGGAACGGAGCCGGGCCAGCGGATCGAGCCTCACCTCTGGCATTGATCTCCACAAACTGCATCTGCTTCGAAATCACCCGTCGCTCCCCGCTTCTGCCCGGACGAGCATCCTGGATCGCGTGTTCAAGATAATACAACACCCGCGGCTCTTCGCTCATATCTTGCGGGTCAACCAGGATCGCGCCTTGTCGCAACAACCCACGGTATCGTTCCAATATCAAGTCAGTGACCGCATCCATCAACGGGTTGCCAGGGCAGAGAAATTCTGCGGTCGCTTTGCCCGGTTGGTGGATGGCTTCCTTGTTAAACGTCACTCGTTCATACTTGTTAAGTACGGCGCCCCTGCCCAACACCCCGGCACGATTACGAATTGCGGCCGGCACGTGTGTAATCTCGAATTTCATCGGCTCACGCGGATACAGGGTCCCACCCAATTGGGCGAAGGCGGCTTTGAAGAAACTCTCGATGAAGTGCGGCTGCAGCCGCCGCGCCTGGGCGCGTTCGAAATCCTCGCGGATCCGGCGCACCTGGCTCACATCCATCGAATCCTGCGCCAACGAGCGTTCCTCCAGTAAATCCTGAACATGCTTCCGGTCGGCAAGATTATCCAACGCTTGGAACAAGCGTGCTTTCACTTCGGGCTGGTCGCCGTAACGGATGGCATCCAGCAGCAATTGGCGCAGGCTGGTCTCGCGGAAGAGTTTGCCCAGCACGTCGAACACCCCGTCTCCCAATGCTTTGCGCTGCTCCTCCATCTTGTGCAGCAGGCGGATATACACTTCGCCCTCGCGCGTCTGGTCGGAAACCAGGTTCCACAAGTGGCAGACTTCGGTCTGTCCAATGCGATGGATACGACCGAAACGCTGCTCCAAACGCGTCGGATTCCACGGCAAGTCATAGTTGATCATTAAATGGGCGCGTTGGAGGTTGATGCCTTCGCCAGCCGCGTCCGTGGCCACTAATACCAGCACATCCTTGTCCTGAACGAAGGAGGCTTGAACGGCACGCCGTTGATCCCGATTGATCCCACCATGAATGGAAACCACCGACTCATGTTTCCCCAACAGAGTCCGGATCTTTTCTGTCAGGTAGTTGAGCGTGTCGCGCTGCTCCGTGAAGATCACCAATTTCCGACGGCGGCCATCCGCATCGAACATTTCTGCCTGATCTTGCAGCAGCCTGGAGAGTTCGGTCCACTTGCGGTCCTGCCCGCTGTGGCGGACTTTGTCAGCCAGCTTTTCCAATTCAGACAGGCGCGCGATTTCCAATTCCAACTCGGCAATAGTACGCGCCGCGCTAGCCGCATCGCTGACTTGTTCCTCGGTTTGTTCGCTTTCTGTTTCGGGAGCGTCATCGTAATCCTCCCAGGCTTCTTCATCGAACCCGGGCAAGTCCTTGAAAATGTCCTCTTCGATATCTACATCACGGCCGCGCTTCATCAACTTTTCTTCACGCAAGCGCGCTTCCAGCCGCTCCCGCCGGCGACGCAGGGATTGGTAGATTGCTTCGGGGCTGGACGCCAACCGGCGTTGCAGAACCGTCAACGCAAACCCTACCGTTCCCTTGCGATCCTTATCCAACTTCTCGGCGCGATTAAATTCCTCCCGTACATAACTGGTCACTTGCTCGTAAAGGGCGGCTTCCAGGTCGGATAATTCATACGTCACTGTGTAGGCGCGGCGTTCCGGGAAGAGAGGTTTGCCATCGAATTTCAATAACCTCTCTTTCACCAGCCGGCGCATCAGATCCGACGCGTCCGTTTCATGCGTCCCTTCGCGGTATTTTCCCTCGAAGCGATCCGGGTCAATCAACGCCATAAAGAGTTGGAAATCCTCTTCCTTGCCGTTGTGCGGTGTGGCGGTCAGCATCAATAAATGCCGCGTCTTTTCTGAAAGCAATTCTGCCAGGTGGTAACGCTTGGTGTATTTGATCTCCCCGCCAAAGACCGAAGCGGAACATTTATGCGCCTCATCCATCACCACCAAATCCCAATCCGTCTGCGCCAGTTTCTTTTGTAGTTCCTCGTCGCGGCTGAGCTTGTCAAGCCGCGCCACTACCAGTGGCATTTCCCCGAGGGCGTTTCCAGAACGGGCGGCGTTAATCCGGTCATTGGTCAGGATCTCGAAATCCAGATGGAATTTCTGATAGAGTTCATCCTGCCATTGTTCCACCAGGTTGCCCGGCACGACGATCAGGCAGCGCTGCAGGTCCCCGCGCAACATTAATTCCTTGATGAACAGACCGGTCATGATGGTCTTGCCGGCGCCGGGATCATCAGCCAGTAAAAAACGCAACGGCTGGCGCGGCAACATTTCGCCGTACACAGCCGTGATTTGATGAGGCAAAGGCTCAACCTGTGAAAGATGCACAGCCATCCACGGGTCGAACAAGTAAGCCATTCGGATTCGGTATGCTTCCGATACCAGGCGGAACAATTCCCCACTGCTATCAAAGGCCCAGGGGGTGCCGGCCTCGATTACTTCCAAGTCAGTCTCGCGGTCGCGGAAAAGTAACTCGCTGTGATCTTTCCCTTCGACATCGCGATAGGTTACTTCCAGTACATCCGATCCGTGCCATTGCACATTCAAAATGATGGCTGCCCCGGATGGGACGAGTCCTTTAACTTGCGCGCTGCGTTTTAGATCTTCAAGTTTGGCCATGTTATTGTTGGTTTAGTTGATTTTGCAGGGTTTGACCCCGCTTTTCCTGTCAAGTATACCGCCAACCTCTGTTTAGGCAAGTAAATTGTGATTGATCTTATTTGGGTAACATTGAAATATTATACCCACGGTCACAAATTGCGCTTTCCGCCTTCTAAAAATGTGCAATTTGTGACTGAATGCGGCATAACATGGCAATTACTGGAATGATATTTCCAGGAAGGCCGTTATTTCTGTGAGGAGACCCTCCCCCACTCCACCATCGGCAATTCTCCCTTCCTTTGTTGATCTCCCATCACCACCGCCACATCCGAATCCAAATTCACACAAGCCCAGCGCGCGGCCTCATGCACCCAATCCGTGCTGAGTTGGGTGTAGACGAGACGCATTCCCGTTCGCCTGCTTAGAACCTATCTCTAAACCTTGAATGAAGTGTAGAATAAGAGCATGGACAAAGCAGAAAAGACACAATATGCAGATGTAGCGAGTTGGCAATTATCGG
>JAANMT010002845.1_pt1 | contig 13465 bp, 9 predicted proteins | sample 7279711 | NCBI WGS metagenome assembly JAANMT01 (sample SAMN14094538, study PRJNA606508) | bioreactor metagenome | isolation source: A lab-scale SPAN reactor treating ammonium-rich wastewater day 1 | place: Ireland: Galway | collected 2017-01-16 | reverse complement strand
TCTCCATCTCCAAGCCTCCTCTCCACGGGTTGATTGGTTCGTTTTTTCCCGAACAAACCTTACAACCCGTGGGCCGAGGCCTTCCAGATGATTTTCAGGTGAGGGGGGCATACGGTGCAGCCCCGATAAGTCGCATGCTCCGGATCAGCAGCGTGACAGCAGGGAGCCGAGCACGGCCGTCGCCTCGAAGTGCTCAATTGCGATCCTGCGCGCTGCCCGGCCGTGGAGTTCGGGATTGAAGCGGATCTCCTGGATGGCTCTTGCTGCCTCATCCGGAGTCCGGAATGCAAAAAGACCTTCCCCTGTCGGCAGCAGATCTTCAAAACCCGTGGCCTGATTGACGACCGGCCTGCCCGCCGCGAGGTAACAGACGCTGCGGTCGCTGAACCATCCCGTCTTGAGGCGGATGTTCAGGTCCTTTGCAACCGTGAACTCTCCCTGGGAGTTCTGGATGAACCGGCGGTACTTTTCGAGATCGCGCGAAACGGCGAGCGGATCCGTGATGTTCCATCCGTGCGCTTGCAGGAGTTCCCGGTCCGCTGGGTTTTTGTCGATGTCCATGGCCAGGACGAACCGCGCTCCCGTGTCCTGCGGCAGCCGCAGAAACGGCATCCACTGTTGCCGCTTGTTCCAGCCGTAGATTTCACCTTCGAATGTCGTGTCACGGCGCGCCTCGTCCCATCGGCCCAGCGTGGTAAACGGCGCTGCCGGGTTGGCAGGCGGTGCTTCCCACAGATGCGTGACGACGGGTTGGCGCGTCGGCAGCCAGTCGAAGCCTCCGCCCGGGATCGGACAGCGTGCCGTGCCGATGTTCTCCCCGATGGTGAAATGGACGTCGTGTTCGGCGAGGAACTCACGCAACGAGGCATCGCCCTGGTGCAGCCGCAACTGCGTGTATCCCGGATCGATGTCGATGAAGATTTTTCGCTCATTCTTCCGGCGCGCCAGTCGCGTGACGGGTGCCAATGTGATGATCAGCCGGGCGTTCGACAGGACGTCGTGCGCCCGTTCTTTCGTCAGACCGTGGATGCAGTCTCGCTGTGCATCCCGGAAGATCCAACGATCCTGCAACCCGAAACGTGTGAAGGCTTTCTCCAACGCCTCGATGCCGCGCTCGGGTGTGCTGTACATCATGCCGCTCACCGGATCGAAACAGTCGCCGAAGTAAGCGGTATCCTCGTAAAAGTAGGCGTCGAAGCCCAGTTCCTGCAGCCCGAGGAGATAATGGAGAATCTGCCAGCCGTAACCGCCGAGCGGGCAACGCCCGAAGTATCCGGCCAGCACGACGATGTCGCGTGAGGTCATGGCGATTCCTTCCGCAGACCGCCCTCCATCTTATATCCGCGCCAGTTCGATGACGCGACCGAGAACGATGTCGGAATCGAGATGGGTTCGTGCCAGGCGGAGCGCGGCTTCTTCATGGAGCTCGAAGTCCCTTTCCACTTCCTCGATTGCACTGGCCGCCGTTTCCACGGAATCGAAGACGAGCAGGCCCGCGCCGACAGGTAGGAAAGGGGACAGGCCGGTGTCTTGTACGATGACCGGCCGGCCCGCTGCCAGGTAGCACGCGCTGCGGTCGCTGAACCAACCGCTCCGGCCCACCGCGTATCCGTTCTTTACAGCAGTGCATTCGCCGCGCGAGTCCTGCACGTAATCGCGATAGGCGCTGGCCGTTGCTGCATGCCGGCGTGGTTCGGCCAGGTGCCAGCCATGTTCCTTGAGACGCGCGAGGTCTGGCTCATCGGGATGGATGGCAAGACACAGTTCGAGCGGCACGGAGACGCGGCGCGGCAGGTCGATGATCTTCAGGAACTCCTCGGACTTCTGCCCGTACCACACACCGTTCCACTCGACCGGGCTGTAGCCCCGCCAATCGGCCACCGTCGTATAGCGACTCCCCGCGGGAGTTACGGTTTTCCATCGGTCGAGAACGACGGGCGGCAGCGTCGGATACCACTCGATGCCGCAGGTCGGCAGCGGACACCCGGGGCGACCCAGGTTCAATCCGACGGTCAGGTATACGTCGTGGCCGGCGAGGTTCATGTCGGCGCCGTATTGCTGCTGCCAGATCTGCACGAAACCGGGATCGAGATCAACGTAGATCCGGCGCCGGGCGGCGTCGAGCGCGGTTCGCCGGTGGAATCGTCCGGACAGGTTGATGAACAGATCCGCATCCGTGGCGAGATCGTCGACCTGATGATGATTCAGGCCTGCGTGCCGCGTATCGCCCGAACTGAGAAGTGCCGCGCGTCCTTCCAGACCGAAGTAGGCAACGAGGGAATCGAAGAAACGGACATTGGCTGAAGTCTCGAAGGGACACGATTGCCACTCTTCATCGATGCAACGTGCTGGTTCGATCTCTTCGACGTAATAGGTGTCCCATCCGAGCCGTTGGAAACCGAGAACCCAGTGGAGGAAGGCCCAGGCAGCACCTGCACCGCCCAGGGGATACGCCGCCGCGGCGCCGGCGATCAGGACGCGCCGCTGCATGTCCGTCTCTCCCTGTCTGTGCTGTGCGGTCCGGCTCGCATCATTTCACGCGACCCCTGCATCATCGAGAAGTTTTCGTAGGACCCGATCGGAGCCGAATTCCCGTTCAGCAACGGATCGGGCCGCTTCGCAGTGATGGCGATAATTTTCGTCGATGGCACGCAACCCTGCCACGGCCTCTTCAATCGTGTCGAAGGCGAAGACACCGTCACCCGTCGGCAGGTAGGGCCGGAACCCAGTATCCTGCACGACCACCGGCTTGCCGAGCGCGAGGTAGGCGGCACTGCGCGTGCTGAACCAGCCGCTACGGCTGGCAACGTAGGCATTTTTGGCAATGCTCCACTCGCCGCGGGAATCACCAAGGTAATCCCGGTAACTGTCGAGCGTGCGTGACCGGGGATAGGCATCGACGATCTGCCAACCGTGGCTCCGCAGTTCCTCCACCGGTGCTGCGCCGGAAAGAGCTACCTCCAGTCGTGCGGAAGTGTGCCGCGGCAGATCGATGAAACGCCGGAATTCCACGTCCTTTCCGCCATATTGCACCTGATCGATACTGGGTAGTGTGACGTCGGTCTTCCAGGACATCACTGTCGTGAAGGACTCCGCCTCGGGTGTAAACCGCACGGGCCAATCATCCAGGACGATCGGCTGGCGCGTTGTCTGCCAGTCGAGACCGCAAGATGGAATGGCGCAATCCGTCTTTCCGAAGTTCTCCGCGAACGTGAAAAAACGCTGGTGCGATCGAATCAGGCCGACGGAGAACAATTCATCTTCGGTGGCGACGCCTCTCTCGGCGGCCTGCAACTTCGCCTGACTGTAGCAGGGGTCTGAATCCAGATAGGCCAGACACCGGGCGCCCCGGTATTCGTCGCGCAGCCAACATGCGCCGGAGACGTTGAGGAACAGATCGGCCTGATTGCAGAAACGTTCGACATCGGCGAGGGGCCATCCATGGTAGTAGCCATCGGGGGCGCGTAACGACCACCGTGTGCGCATCACCTCGCCGGCGCGGGAGAGGGTATCGACCAGCCAGGGAATATGGGAGCGGACGTCCTCGGTGAATGTTCCTGCCTGCGGATCGTAGAGCCATTGCCCGGTGTCTTCGAGATAAAGGACCTCGCAACCGAGTCGCACGAATCCACTCACGTAGGCCAGATAATCCCAGCCGACACCGCCAAGGGGGTAGGTGGCCAAAAGCCCTGAGACAACGACTTTCATTCCGGTGCCGGGGGTGGCGACTCGGGACTCTGTCCCGAATAGAGGGAGTGGAAAAAACCCTTGCTCGCCATCAGGGAAGCGAAATCTCCGCGTTCGACGATCTGGCCGTCGCGTAGGACGAGGATCTGTGTGGCCCGGCGCACGGTACTGAGGCGGTGTGCGATGACGAACGTGGTGTGCCCCTGCATGACGGCTTCGAGTGCTCTCATGATGGCCGCTTCCGTCGCCGTGTCGACGGAGCTGGTCGGCTCGTCGAGGATGAGGATGGGAGCATCACGTAGCAGAGCCCGGGCGATGGTCAGGCGCTGGCGTTCACCCTCGGAGATCGTTGCGCCCTGTTCGCCGATCACGGTGTCGTAGCCTTGTGGCAGTTTTTCGATGAAACTGTGTGCCTGTGCCATTCCGGCGGCGCGGCGGATCTCCTCCAGAGTCGACTCCGGCCGCCCATAGGCGATGTTCTCCCGCACCGTCAGGGGAAAAACGATTGGCGGTTGGAGAACCATGCTGATCTGTTGCCGGAGAGCTTTCAACTTGAGGCGCCGGATGTCGATCCCGTCGATGCAAACACGGCCCTGCGTTGGCTCATAGAAACGAGAGATGAGGCTGACCAGGGTGCTCTTGCCAGCGCCGGTCGGCCCGACGATGGCCACGATGTCACCCGGGTTCGCGGTGACGCTGATGTCGTGGAGAGTGTTCTTGCCGGCGGTGTAGCCGAACGACACCTTCTCGATGCGGACGGATCCGCGTGGTGGGGTAGGGAACTCCTCCTGCCCGTCACGGATCGCCGGTTCGGTGGAGAGCAGTTCCAGAACCCGCCGTAGTCCGGCTCGCGCTCCTTGCACGGTGCCGTAGGTCTGGATCATCGAATTGATGGGAGCGTACAAGGAGGCCAGATAGCTCAGGAACACGACCAGTTCGCCGGTGGTGATGGTCCCCTTCCAGACCCGTTGTGCGCCGATCCACAGGACGGCGGCGGTGCCGAGCGCCAGGAGGAGATTGCTTGCGGCGCCATAGGTCGTTTGCAGTGTGTAGAGGGCGAGCGTGCTGCGCAGGCTGGCAGCGCTGTGCGCAACGAAGTCCCGGTGCTCTTCCTCTTCCTTGGTGAACGCCTGGACGACTTTGATGGCGCTCATACCACGCTGCACCACCTGGTAGACGCTGCTTTCGCGTTCCCGAGCCGTTTGGGCGACCTCCGCGATGCGCCGGTTCGTGACAGCGATGGCGATGGCCAGAATCGGACATACGGCCAGTGCAACGACGGTGAGAAGCCAGTCGAGACGAACCATCACCACGAAGATACCGCACAGCAGGAGGACCGCTGCCAGCACCGGGAACAGGCCGTTCATGGCGAGGGTCTGGATCGCATAGGTTTCGCCCGTGACCCGATGGATGAGATCTCCGACCGCGGCGCGGGTATGAAACGACAAAGAGAGGCGCTGCAGGTGCTGGTAGACGCTACTGCGCAGGTCGTTCACCATCCCCTGGCCGATGGAGATCGTGGTGAAATTGTTCCACACCTGGATGAGGCCGAGGACTCCGTAAATGAGGATCAATGCGACCGTCGCTGCCACGAGAAGCCCGAATGGGGAGAGTTCTCCGAGGAGAGGAAACGTCGCGGTGTGTTGCGGCAGGACCACGTCGATGACGATCTTGAGCGGCCACGGCTTGAGCAGCTCGAGCACACTGATCAGCAAGACCTGCAAGATCGCCAGGATGAATGAGAAACGATACGGACGCAGTGCCTGAAGGACGTAGCGAGGGAGATTCATGCGTGTGCCCGGGATGGCCGGCGATTCGAGCCGTTTGCTCCCGTGAGACCGATCTGCCGAGCGACGATCTCGAGTACATGAAACACGACCTGGCCCAGACGGAAACATTCGAGAGTAACGACGGAGGCGATCAGAACGGCCAGTAGACCACCGAGCATGGCGATCTCCGCAAGTCCTGACTGGAGTCCGATGGCGGTCAGAACCAGACAGCCGGGGAAGATCACTCGCGACAGCCGTGAGGTTCGCATGCGTGTCCGGCAGCGGAACAGCCTCTTGTTTCCGCCATGATTTTCGACGGCAATGGCCAGGTCGGCCCTGGCCCAGACGCCACGCCGGATCGTGACATCGTGGTCGTTCCAGCCCTGTTCGATGGCGATCAGGTACTTGCGAGGCACCAGGAAGTCGATGACCGAGTGCAGGAGATTTTCCTTTTCCAGACCGGTCTCGTTCCAGAATGACAGATAGAATTCACGTTTGAACCAACGCACCTCCGGCGGCTGTGAAGTCTTCTCGAAGCGGATACGCGCCTGATCGTTCTGACCCCGGATGCGGTACAGGTACCGTTGCAGGCTGCGCACCAGCGGACCGAGATAAATGAGTGCGGTGATCAGCAGACGCCCACGGATTCCGTCGAAACGTGGATCGATTTTGGCGCGCCATGCACGTGCTCCGGCCCACACGATGGAAAGAAGAAGAGGCAGGCTGGCGATGAAACGGCGCGAGCCCGCCATGAAGCTGCCGAGAAGAAGGATCAACGCGAACAGGTTGTATTCGAGCGTGAAGGGCAGATACGAAAGCAGCGACGACGACGGTTCGTACAGGGTCTGGAACAGTCCACGTCCGAAGACACCGTGATAGATGACCGGACGCCGTGAGAACAAAGACATCCCAATGTCGCCGTAGATACGGCCGATCCACTGCGACTGCCCCAGCATGTTGAAACGAAAGGGATGCTTGAAATAGAGCTGAGCCTCGGCATGTCCGTAGCCCATCTGTTGTTTGAGGTAGGCTCGGATCGTGTTGCGGCGGAAATGCCAGACCTGTGCCGTCGGGCTGAAGCCGATGGCGTAGCCCTGGTTCTGCAGACGCCAGCACAGGTCGACATCGTCTCCGGCAGCGCGATGCAGCGGATCGAAGCCGCCGATTTCCTGGAGAGCGGCCTTGGTGAAAGCCATGTTGCATCCCGGGATATGCTCGGCGATCTCATCGTCGATCAGCACATGCGTCGGACCACCGGGTGCGGCTGCCACATAGGCGGCGATCGCCGAGTCCTCCGGAGGCGGGAGGTTCGGGCCACCGACTGCCACGAAGCCTGATTGTACGAATTTGTAGGCGAGGTAGGTCAGCCAATCCGGATCGACGACGCAATCCGAATCCGTGTAAGCGATGATCTCGCCGGTCGAGGCTTCCATGCCGGCGTTGCGCGCCACACTGAGCCCTTTGTTTTCCTGCGAGATCGTCGTGAACTCGGGATAGCGTTGCGCGATTTCGAGGGTGCGGTCCGTGGATCCGTCATTGACGACAACCACCTCGTAATTCGGGTAGCGCAACTCCCGCAACGAGGCGAGGCAGGCGTCCATCGTGCGCTCGGCGTTGTAGGCGCAGATGACGACGGAGATGCGTGGGGCATTCGGCACGGGCGGCGGCAATTGTCCCTGGTAGACCTGCCTGACGGCATCAAAGGCCGGCTTTTCCCTGCGATTGGCATCGACCAATCCAAAAGCCCAGTCCTCGACCTGGAATCCGCCTGTGAACCAATCGTCCGTCCAGGCGAAGACGCATGTCCCTGCGACGCCGCACTCGTACGCAGCGCGAGTCTGCCAGGAGAGGATCCGGGCTTGTTCCCCGGCGCCCTCGCGCATGGAGTCGATGCCGAATTCGGTGAGGACCAGCGGCTTGTCGCGCGCCAGATTCTGCAGGCGCGAGAGATAACGCCGGAAATCGTGTTCGCGGTGCAGGTAGACGTTGAACGAGATGAAATCGAGGAAATCGAGGTCGAGATATTCGGTCGACGGAAAATTCGCGTAACTGACCAATGTCTGTGGCGAGCGTTCTTTTACAAGATCGTAGAGTTCTTCGAGAAACGCCTTGACTCTCTCGGGCCTGTGCCAGCGGACGATATCGGGTGGAATCTCATTGCCGATGAAGAGCGCATACAGTGCGGGATGACCGGCCAGTGGTTCGACAGCTTCGCTGATCTGCCGGCGAATGTCGCGCGTTACTTCGGGATCGTCGAGGAAGCAGACATGCTCGGTCCAGGGTAGTCCGACGAGTGCCCCCAGTTCATATTCCTGGGCCAGATCGAGCAGCCAGGGCGGAGGCGGAGTGAAGGTGCGAAAGCAATTGGCGCCCAATTCCCGCATGAGTGTGAAATCGCGACGCACGGTTTCCGGCGAGGGGAACGACGTGCCGTCCGGACCAGGCGCGAAGGGACCGTAAGTGACGGCGCGCAGGAAGATCTTGTTGTTACCGCGAAAGAAGAATTTGCCGCCGACACGAAGGTGGTCTTCGGCAGACACCGCCTCGACTCGCCGCTCGACGAGTGTCACTGCGGCCGCGCTCCTCGACATCGTATGCTTCCCGTCTCTGTCAGGTTGATGCGCAGAACCTGTGTGGCGTGTCTCGTGTCAGAAAAAGATTCCCGCAATCCTTGTCCGCGGCCGCACCGTTCATCGGGACAGCGGATAGCACCAAGGCCGTCGAATGCAATTCGATACAGGAATCGATCGTTTGCTGCGGGCGGTCGCTTCCTCCTGCAGACTCCCAAATTGCCTGATCGGAAGACTGTGGAGTATAAGGAGGCAGAGCGCGCCGGTAGGGGCGGAGCGGATTGCGGCAGGGCAGGAGGGCGGCGCCAGATGAGGAGAACTGCCATGCTCGACGAAATCCTCCAGGAAGAAGAAGAGATCGCCGCTGAACGCGAGGCGGAAGCGCTGCGGTTGGGGACGGTGATCCTGCGATTGCCGATCCGGGAACTGCCGACGATGCGAGCCCCCGTTTGCGTCTCCCCCGAGACCAGCGTGCGTTCGGCCATTACCGTGATGAACGCCAACAACGCCGGTTGCATCCTGATCGAGGAGAACGGAATCCTGCGTGGCATCTTCACGGAGCGTGACGTGCTGACGCGCGTGATCGGCAACCCGATCGATCTGGACGAGACTCCGGTGTCTGCCTTCATGACGCCAGATCCGGAAGTCCTTTCCCAGGACGACCGCACGAACTTCGCACTCAATAAAATGGTGGTGGGCGGCTTCCGTCACATTCCCCTGGTTGACGAGGAGGGACGGCCCACCGGGGTGGTCTCTTTGCGGAACGTCGTGGGCTACATGGTCGAGTTGTTCCGTACCGAAGTGCTCAACCTGCCACCGTTGGGCGAGCAATCCCCGCGTACCCGTGAGGGCGCGTGAGAGCTGCGCAGGCTTCAGTGCAGAACCGAGAAATTTCCGGACATTGCCTCTACGCGATAGAGGTTGCGTTGCTGAGGATAGATCCACTCGTTTTCGGAAAGCGTTGATCCGATCGCCAGCACACTCGTTTCGCTCTCCCAGGCCAGACTCCCCAGACTGACGCCCGGGATCTCTGTCTTGTGTACCTGCTTCGCTGCGAGATCGAGCGCGTAGAGGTCGCGCCGGGTGTACGGGTAGGAGCGTTCCTCGGCCGCCGTGAAGGCGAGATGGGTTCCGCCGGGCGAAACCGCCAGATCTTCAATGGCCACCGCATCCCGTACGAGGATTTCCATTGCTCCCGTTTCCGGCGAAATTGCAACGATCTGCCAGGCCGCGTCTTTCCCCATCACAGCGAAAAGCCGTGTGCCGTCGGGGACCCAACGCAGCACCATGCGGTCCCGGTCCCAAGTGAGCAGCGATCGGCCGCCAGATCCATCCGTACCGATGACGCGAAGATCGATCGAATTGCGCGCTGCCACGACGTACGCGAGACGAGATCCATCCGGTGCCACAGACAGGGTTTCTACGCTCTTCCCGGGGTCTTCGACTACGACATTCGTTCTCCGGCCGTTCTCGAAACACAAAATCCGATTGCTGCGGGCCGCGTAGATCCGTCCCTCCGTACCGGCGGAGGGTGTGTATCCGTTTCCCACGATCCGTTGCGGGTTGTCGTGAGAGAGTGTGATGATGGCTGGCACCAGATTGTCTTTGTTGGAGACGCTGGTGAGGAGGAAACTCCCGTCGGCGGACCAGGATGGGGACTGCAGCAGACCACGCGGAAGTTCCCAATTGTGCATCGGCCGTCCCTCGCTGTCTCGATGAAGAATGGCGGTCCGTCCCCACGGAAAGGGGTCCCCCACCGCGATGGCCAGGGAGCTTCGATTGGGGGCGGGTGCGGCGTAGAGGGGATCTTCACGGCGAGGAATGCGGTTGTTCTCGCGCCGCACGTCGGCCAGGGCGAGCATCGGGTCGACCACGATGGTACTCGAAGCAGGGGTGTCGATGAGATCACCGACGGCAGCCGTCTGCCGGATGGGTTCGCTACCATCATCGGGGTAGCTCCGGACTTCCACCTGTCCCGGGTAGGCTGCGTTTCCCAGATTGTTGATGCGCGCGTGTCCGGTGTCGACCGGATCGAGGGAAAGATCGAGCGTCGCATTGCCACGCACCCAGGTGGCAAAGAACTCTTCCAGCGACTGACCGCTGGCCGATTCGAAGACCGCCTGGATCTGCTGGTCGCTGACGTGTTGGTATCGGAACCGCTCTGCGAGGATGCGTAGCGACTCCTGGCAGGCCTCGTCTCCGACGACGTCGCGCAACATCCACAACACATAGGCGCCCTTGCGATAGATGGTGTCACGGGAGCGAGGCTCATCGAAAGCGTTGTCGAGGACGGACATTGCCGCAACGGGTTGTTGGCGTTGCGGATCGAAGAACTCGCTCGACAGACGGTAGGAAACGCCACGCGCGCCAAAGCGGTGCTCGGTGGCCAGCAGACTGCAGAATTCGGCAAGTCCCTCGACGATCCACTGCGCGCCGTGCCCCGGAGTGAGCCAGCCGCCGGTTACCGTGCCACCCCACCAGTGATGGGCGATTTCATGTGCGATCAGGCCGAAGCCGGCATCTTCACTGCGAAAATAACGGAGGGAAAGGCCGATCGTCCCCGAGCCATCGTTGAAGCCCCGCCGAAAATCACGCCGGACGAAAATCGTCGTTCGATCGAAACCGGACGGACCGAGCCGCCCGGTCAGAAAGCGCGTAACGTCTGCCATCGTGTGGAGGACATCTTGTGTGTCGAGCTGGATATCATCGGCCAGGAAGAGACGTTGCGTCAGTCCGTCCTCCTGGCGTTCGAAAAGGCGATACGAACCGGCGACGAGGGCGATTCCAGCCACCGGGCGGCTGCTCTGCCAGTGTACTTCCTTTTCGTCGCCCAACACTGCTGTATTCGTTTCGATGCCGCTGTGTACGAGGGTCATCTGCTGCGGCAGCCGCACGGTGACATCGGCGTCGAAGAAACTCTGTGCATCGACCGGATACCAGAAAGCATCCACGTTGAGCAGGATGTTGCTGTTGTCGAAGCGCCCCATACTGGCCGAGGCCAGCCAGGGTTTTCCTTCGTATTCGAGGGTGAACTCGGCGGCTGAATCGATGGCGACGGATTGCTCGCACTCGAGAACCAGCAGAGGACCGATCTGGTAGACGCGAACCGGCTCGCTACCGGTTTCCGGGCGAAGCCTCTCCGCTTTGCGGATCTTCAGCTCCGGATTGAGCAGGAAATAAAAGCGCTTCCGGTCGTCGTGGATACTGCGGACGCGCAGTGCGGCGGTGCCACTCAGGCTGGTGTTGCCGGGACGGAGATGGACGGACAGGCGCATGTCTTCGGTCTTCTGGCCGTTGAAGACCGTTCCGGTATGTCCGAGCCCCCAACGCAGCAGCGGCAGATGGGGCGCCGTGATGGCAACGTAGGCCGTGGCCGCGACGGCGATCAACGCGACAACGAGTGCCAGGGCCACAAGATCGGCGAGACGCCGAAACCATCGCAGCAACCGGTTCAGCAGGGGGCTCATGTGTAGCGGGGTCATAGGAAGGCGCCGTGTGCTCTGTCAATTCACCTTTGCTTGACATTGATCCGAGCCATCGTCAGACTCGCGCGAGCTTTACGGCATCCGTATGTGGAAGCGAATTGTCTCTTTCGTCGCCGGGGAGTGGGCGACAATCCGCGTCGTGGCCACTTTTGTCGGGATCATCTTCGCGTTTTTCATGGCTACGGACTATGCGCCGATCGCTGACCGCTTCAACCTGGCCGGTTGGCTTGCGCGTGGCGCTGCGGTTCTGAGCGGCTTCCTGCTCACCGGATTGGGCCATTGGGTCGGCTTCACAGTCGACATGGACGGTACGCGCCTTGGTTCGGGTTCGTTCATTGTCGATGTCACGGAAGCCTGTTCGGGAGCGGTGCCGACAGCGATTTATCTGGCGGCCGTAGCTGCCTATCCGGCATCATGGCGGGCCAGAATGATCGGTGCCGGGATCGGGTTTGCCGTGATTCATGCGGTCAACGTCCTGCGGGTGATTGCGCTTTTCCTGATCGGCCTGTTTGCCAACCAGTATTTTCACGACACGCACGTGTACATCGCGCAGGCGCTGGTGGTTGTTGTTGCCGTGGTGACCTGGGTCTACTGGGCGGGACGTTTCGCGGATGCGCCTGGGCGTTAAGCCGTTTGCTTTTCTCGGCCGGCTGCTGGGCTGGTTCGTACTGACGTACGCCGCGTGGGTTTCTTTTGCTTCGGCCTATACGCATCTGCTTGCGGTTGTCACGCAGCCCTTCCTGCGCCTGGCGGATCGCGCCACTTCACTCTGGCCCCGTGGCACTTCGATCCTGTTCTGGCCACAGGGGATGCAGGTCCCGCAGCGCCCCCCAGCAGTTCCGGCGGAATGGATTCAGGCGAACCTGGTTCTGCTCCTGCCGTTGATGCTGGCAACACCCGCCCCGACCTGGAGCACCAAATTCCGCCGGTTGGCACTAGCACTGGCGTTGGTGCTCGCCTGGCAGGTTCTCGATGTCATCATTGCTATCAAATTCGGCTACGCGACGCAGATCGATCCGCTCTCCTACGCCGGTTGGCAGCGCTATCTGTATGCCTTTGCCGCGAACCTGATCATGTTCCTCGATACCCAGGTCGTCCCGTTCATGATCTGGGCCGGCATCCATTTCCGGCAGCTCCTGGGTGGCCTTCGGTTACAGAAGGTTCCCATCATGCCCACCACGCCCACGACACCGTCGCAGAAGAAGAAAGGTGCGGCTCGGCCGCGCCGCGGCAGTGCCTGACCGCAGTGGGGACTGCGTGCCGGACAGGCCTGCAACGGTTGGTTTCTCGCCGCCTCAGGGTAGCGAATCGGCGGAGGCCTCGATCAGTCGCAGGGACTGCAGACTCGGACGTCGCGAGCGGGGATAAACGTCGATCCACAGGATATTCCCCGCCTCGATCGAAGTCGGACTCGCCAGGGCCAGCCGCACTTTGCCCGGTGTCTGGGTGTTGGCCGCCACGATACCTTGTGTCCGGGATGGAACGCGACGGATGCGAATGGCCGCAATGGCAGTGGGATCGTAGGTGAGCAGGACCTCGAGGCTTTGAAAGGACCGTGGCTCCTGGACGATCAGGGGCAGGCGCACACGGCGGGTGCGTCTGCCTCGAACGGGTGTGCCGAGTTCGATGTGCGCCGCTGGCTTTGTCGAAAGGGGCGCAGCGGCCTCCGGCGTCCAGGACGCGTTCACGTCGCCGAGAAGGATGGCGTTGAAGTCCTGCGATACGGCGGAGCCGCTGAGCGGAGAGTAGGTGATGGCGCCGCTCTGGCAGGACGCCATGACCGGTAGGATGGTCTGTTGATTCTGCGCACTCGCTGGGACCGGGTGGAACAGCCATTCACTGCCGCAGTGGGTTGCGGCCGGCAGGCTGCTGATCGCGCCGACCACGTATTGCAGGAGGAGAGAGGCGTCGATGGCGCTGAGGGTCCCGTTGCCGCTCGTGTCGGCGCTCAGGA
>JAANMT010002831.1_pt1 | contig 13515 bp, 15 predicted proteins | sample 7279711 | NCBI WGS metagenome assembly JAANMT01 (sample SAMN14094538, study PRJNA606508) | bioreactor metagenome | isolation source: A lab-scale SPAN reactor treating ammonium-rich wastewater day 1 | place: Ireland: Galway | collected 2017-01-16 | reverse complement strand
AGTGTAATGAATCCCCATTTTTTCGGACAATTGATGCGTGTTCATGGGAGTCTCCCTGAGCGAGCGAATGATTCGGACCCGATTGAGGCCGCCCTCGGAACTCACAAACAGCCAATACATGAGTTGCTTCGAAAGCGGCATGCAATTCATACAACTCGATTAAACTCTTAAAATCATCAACTCGCGGAAACAACGCACCGACCAACACGAAATGTCCCGGATAGATTTAAAAGCATAGATTACAATAAGGTTACATTATGATTTCAGTGGAAAATTCAAAAAACTATTTTTACTTAGGTATGGGGGTCATCGGAATTCTCATTTTATCGGGTCTTGCGCTGGTCAACGCAGTCGCCCCCCGTTTCACTCCGGCCACTGGCCTGGTTTTGCTCTCCGTTCAAACCCCCCGCGCCCAATATCAAACTCAGATTTCCGAACGCCAGCTTTTTTCACGCGAACCGGCATCCGTATTTTTTTCTTCTATTGGTGACACACCCGAAGAATCAATCATGGAATGCACTATTAACTGTAGTTTAAAATAAGGAGGAATTCATTTGAAAGAACAAAAGTTAGACGATGAAACCACATTTTCCGTGAACAATTCAGTCATGCTCGGCGCAAGCATCGTAATTGCATCCATTATTTTATCCGTGACACTCTTTTTCGCGGCCGGAAGCCTTAGCGGCGGATTGGACAAAGTTGCGGCGTCATTCAAAGGCGCGCCAACCGTGGGACTTGCACCCCTTGCCATCCCTTCTCCGTCCCCCGCTCCTACACCCGCCGCTCTGGCCCCGTCAGGAGGAACAGTCCAAATGGCGGAAGCCGTGAAAGACGCGGCCGCCAAGCGCGGCAACGAGAATGCTAAAGTCGTGATTGTCGAATATTCGGATTACCAGTGTCCGTTCTGCCGCCGGTTTTATGACGATGCGTACGCACAAATCAAAAAAGAGTACGTAGACACCGGTAAAGCCCTTTTCGTGTACAAAGATTTTCCACTACCATTCCACCCGCAGGCAGAACCCTTAGCTGAATCTGCGCGCTGTGCCGGTGATCAGCAAAAGTACTGGGAAATGCATGACAAAATCTTTATTGAACAGGGTAAGCAAGGCCAAGGTACAATCACAACCACGGTGGACGACATCAAAAAATGGGCCGGCGAAATCGGTTTGAATACGGCCACTTTCAATTCGTGCCTTGACTCGGGCAAATACAAGTCCATTATTCAAACCAGTATCAGCGAAGGTAGTGCCCAAGGCGTGAGCGGAACCCCCTCGTTCCTGATTGGCAAACCCGACGGAACCGGCCAATTGGTCGTCGGCGCCCAGCCTTTTGGGGCCTTCAAAGCAGTCATTGATCCCCTCCTGCAATGACCGAATAAATCTTGCGGGGAGAAGCAAGGGCTTCTCCCCCGCCCCTTAACAGTTGATGGAATGCACGGACTCAAAATTTTTTCAGTATTACGGCAGCCGATCTATCTGGCGTTGGCAATTTTTTCTGCCGCGGTCATGATTATGGCCTATGCCTTTACCCAAGTGCTAGGCAACGTGCACAACGTCGACGTGTGGCTGGCCACTATTCCGACGTTGAACGCAATAATGCTCGGCGTTTTCACGATACTCTTTGGCGCCACGTTTTCGTTTCAAGTACACATTTGGCAGCTCCCAAAAACATGTTCGGTACAACAAAAAATCAGTGGCGCAGGCACGAGTTCGCTTGGCACCATGGGCTTGTTCTTAGTCGCCCAGTGCCCGGCCTGCGCATCGCTCGGCGCTCTCTTTCTGCCATTGAGTGCAACGGTTTTCCTGACGCAATATAGCTGGTTGCTGAACGTGCTTGGCATCGGATTACTGATTTTTACGCTGAATCATTTAGGCGCATTCGCACAAGAGGAACACGCATGAGCAAACTAAGCAAATGGAAAAAACAGGGATCGGCCGGCAAATCGGGCTCCAAACTCCAATGGATTGTTATCGGCGGGGGACTCTTATTGCTCATCGGCGTCCTGTTCACCGCGTTCCCTAATTCCGACAATTCGGGTCCGGCTATTGGAAACATTCACTGGCATGCGACGGCTACTCTATCGGTGTGTGGGCAACCCAAACCCCTACCGATTCCTGTCGCGGGCGAACATGAGCGCGGCTTGCCCCTCATGCACACGCACGACGACGGGCGGTTGCACATCGAAGGATTCGTTGGTAGCCCAAAAGACATCACGCTCGGAAAATTCATGCAGGCCATTGGCATCAATTTCACCAGCACACAATTGTTCGACAAAACAAACGGGAACTTGTGCAACGGAAAACCCGGCAAAGTCGTTTTGCTCGTAAACAATTCCGACAATAACCAGCTCGCGGATTATTCTATTCAGGACGGTGACAAATATGACATTCGCTTTGAATAAACAAATTGCGAACAGCGGCTACGGCATGGCGGTCCCGTTTGAAGGAACATTTGGCCAAGCTCTTCACCGTTTGCGAGCCGAACTCAAAAAAGAAGGCTTTGGAGTCATCACTCGAATTGACGTGCAGGCCACGCTCAGGAAAAAAATCGGATTCCAAATGGACCAATACCTGATTTTGGGAGCATGCGACCCCGTGAGTGCCCTCGAAGCCTTGAAAACCGAGTACCAAATCGGTTTATTGCTTCCCTGTAACGTCATCGTTTTTGAAAAGAATGGGACCGTTTGGGTGGCGGGAGCTTATCCCACGCGCCTGATGAAAATCACCAACAATCCCAAACTAGCAAAAACAGCCAGAAAAGTCGAACAAAAACTCGCGCGCGTGATTCAGCAAATGAAATCAAAGGACTCGTAAATGACAAGCAAAATATTCGATGCGATTCGTCGGCATCCGATAGCGAGTGGCATTTTGTTTGCCCTATTGCTGGCCCTCGTGCTTGGAATTCCCACGGCGCTGATTCCGAACCCATTCTACCATCGGATGCTTCCTCTCACCGGACTCGATTACTTTTTTTGGATTGCTACCAGCGCGCTGATCGCCGCCAACATCGTGGTTTTTGTTTGCCGTCAAACCCAAAAACAATCCAAACTGGCGTGGGGAGGCGGCATCGTGGGCTTTTTTTCGTTTGCGTGCCCCATTTGCAATCTAGTGCTAATGAGCATTTTCGGTTCCACCGTCCTGCTAACTGTGCTAGAGCCATTGCGGCCGTGGCTTGGAATGCTATCCATCGGAATGCTATCCGTATCGCTATACTTTCAACAAGACAACAAAAAGTGCAAATCGTGCGAAAATGGAGTGGGTGCGAATTGAACGGCAAAAAAAATCAAACCAAAAATCTCTGGCTTTTGGCTGGCGGAATACTGCTCGTGCTGATTGCGGTAGGCTGGCTCGCATTTAATTCAAGCCAACCCACAAAAATATCAAATTCGCCCACTGCAGCTGAATTGAATTCACTTTCAGCCATCCAACCCAATCAATCAATTGAACTCAAAAATAATGATGAATTCACGCTGTCTGCCAACATCGTCCGGCAAACCATCGACGGTCGCACCGTCGAAAGCTATGCGTACAACGACCAAACACCAGGCCCCCTATTAAAAGTCAAAAAAGGTTCACGCGTCACCATTCACTTTCAAAACCACTTAACCCAGCCCACAACCGTACACTGGCACGGCCTCCGACTGCAAAACAAGTTTGACGGCGTTCCCGACGTAACCCAAAAACCAGTTTTGCCCGGCGATTCCTTCGATTATACGCTCGACTTTCCCGACGAGGGACTGTTTTGGTACCATCCCCACGTGCGCGAGGACGAACAACAAGAAAAAGGATTATACGGAACCATTCTTGTCGAAGACCCAGCCAAAAACGAATCCATCCAAAAACAAGTACTTATTCTTGATGATGTATTGCTTGACCAAACCGGTTACGCGGCGTTCGAAGAAAAAACAACAAATTTTGCGATCATGGGACGCTACGGAAACATCCCCCTCATCAACGGACAAACCGAATACAAACTCAACGCAGAAACCGGCGAACCCATGCGATTGTACATTCTCAACGCAGCCAACGCGCGCCCCTTCCGATTCGCCATCCAAAACACACGATTAAAAATTGTAGGCAGCGACGCCGGATTCTACCCAACCCCATTTTTCGCGGACACCGTAACCCTCGGACCATCCGAGCGCACCATCATTGAAGTTTTGTTCGACCAACCCGCCGAACTCGACATCCAAAACAACACCCCCCTCGGAATAACCAAAATCGGCACCATAAACGTCGAAACTGGAACCCAAACCACAACCACCCAACAAACATTCGAACAACTCACAGAAGTGCCCGCCTCACAAAAAGAAATCGAGAAATTCAAACCCTATTTCAACCAAGTCCCAGACCTGCAATACGACTTGTTAATCCGATGGCCCGTCATGGACCGCATGATGGGTGGGGGCGGAATGATGGGCGGCATGATGCACCACTCCGAAGACGGCATCGAATGGGAAGACGCCATGGCCCGCATCAACGAAATCACAACCAGCGACGAAATCAAATGGATACTCCGCGACCCAAAAACCGGCAAAGAAAACATGGACCTCATGCAAACCGTAAAAAAAGACGACATCAAAATAGTCCGCCTCAAAAACCTTGAAACATCCAGCCACCCCATGCAACACCCCATCCACATTCACGGAAACCGGTTCCTAATCTTGTCTGAAAACGGAATACCAAACCCAAACCTAGTCTGGAAAGACACCGTATTGGTCCCCACCGGAAAAACCACAGACCTCCTAGTAGACTTTTCAAACCCCGGCGACTGGATGATCCACTGCCACATAGCCGAACACCTCGGTTCCGGCATGATGAGCCAAATCAAAGTAATCGAATAAAGTAAAGAAAACGGAGAGGATAATATGAACAACAAAACGACCATTTTGGCCCTGTTTGGCCTAATTGCAATATTATTGGCGGGATGCGCGCAACAAAACGAACCACCGGCAACGGGAACCAACGCCCCTCCCGCAAACAATCCGGTCAATCCAACGGCCACACTATCAGCCACTATCAACATTACTCCGACTGGTTATTCCCCGCAATCCGTGACCATAAAAAAAGGCGGCACCGTGACTTGGATCAACGACACCGACACACCCAACTGGCCCGCCACCGCACAACACCCCACACACGAAAAATACCCCGATTCCAGCATCAGCAAATGCGGCACCGCCGAACAATCCACCATATTTGACGCATGCAAAGGACTCGCCAAAGGCGAAACATTCACATTCACGTTTAACAACATTGGCGAATGGAGCTACCACGAACACCTCGCCGTCAAAATGTTCGGCAAAATCAACGTGGTGGAATAAGGAGGGAAAAAACCCAGCAAATCTCAGTAAAGGCACTCAACACTGGTGTTTATGACAAACAAGACATTCACGTCAATGCTGGCCAACCCGTAGAATTTTCTTTTTCAGCTGATCCGAATGTGGGTTGTGGCCGCCAACTTCTCATTCCAGAATACAACGCCAACCTAGTCTCAAAAAACGGCGAAACCCAAAAAGCCACCTTCACCCAAACCAAACCCGGACAATACTCCTACCACTGCTGCATGAACATGTTCCACGAAACACTAATCGTACAATAAAACCCATTTTTGCTGTTGTGCAACGTTGCACACTGGCCTAATTCGCCATTTTAAACACCTTTGAATCATATTTAAAAGAACATACCCCAATCATGTTGGTTGCACAACAAGGTGAAATTCTAATGGAAAAATCAATGTTGCACAGCAACCTTATCCCGAAAGAGAACTACGAAGCATTGGCACCGGAAAAAAAAGAAGAATACGTTTCCATGGCCATCAAGATGATCCTGAGGGATAATATCAAAACCGGCCTCACTGCCCGAGAAATCGAGGACTCAACTTATTTTCACCGAAACACGGTTTCGAAACATTTGTCCAGACTGGTTTCAACACGTGAGGTTTACGTGAACGACGACAAAAAAAAAGGCGGGGTGTTTCACATAAATGGGAATCCGGAACATCCCGCATTTACGGAAGACATATTTGACGACGAAAACAAGAGACAGTACTCAATCAGCATTCTCGAAAACAAGTTCAACCAATTTATTTACATCCAAGAAATTGCAAAAAACGCTTATGCAAAACCAGTGATTTCAGGCGGAATTTTGGTTTCCCCAAAAAGATTGGACGCTTTGATTCAAGGGTTGCAAAAGATAAAATCACAAATAGACAACACAGGTGGTGGAAACAATGACCCAAACGGTCAAAACAGTTGAAGCGTTCAAGAGCAATACAAGTTATTTCTCGGTGGACACGCTCGAATTCAAATCAAAAGGATTCCAAAAATCAATTGGAATGCCAAGCTTCATAGTGGACATTCAGAACCAAAATGAATTGAACCACTTTTGCCAGTGGGTTGAAACCCGCGAAAACTATAACGTCGGATTTGTCCAAGCCCCAATCCTCAGTGCAAAAGCAGTCCTTTCAAAAAAAAGAGACGGGCTCCGACAAGAAAAATTGGACGGAAGCCAACAAGAACCAGGCTTCGCAGCAATCATGAGACAAAAAGCCCTGCTTATCAACCCGCAAATCGAACTCACATACAAAACCGTACCCGGACTCAAAAATCTCGACTTTACAGGCCTACCAAAAACGTTTACCGAAACCATCAAAGCCCTCAATAAGAAAAGCACACCCTTACAACCAGTAGACAAAAAAGGATTATTCTTGGGCTACATTGAAAGTCTGAAAAATCCTCGCGAAATGACAACCCACGTGGCCAACTTTTCAGACCGCCAGCTCGCGTTGGGCGCAGACATCATCCAAACTGCAACTCCCGTCATCAGAGACGAATACCATGACTCCCTTGAAGTCGGCGAAAAAATTAACGACCTAACCAAAAACCTCTACCCTGAAGACGTCATCCTCTACACATACAACCTCCACATCAGCGCATTCAAAACCGCAAAAATGAGCGATGAAATCCTCAAATCAATCAACAAAAACAAATACCCGATCATCGGAATACGAATTCTCGACGCCTACAACTTCGATCGAAAAGAATACCACTTTCACCTAGCCAACCTCAAAGAATTCATCGAAGGACTAAACCACTACAAAGAAAACTTCGGACTCCACACCCTTTTCTTTGACCTCGACGCCCTCGGATTCTTCCTCATCACCAAAGGAATGGACGGCTTCAGCACAGCCATCAACGGAGAAATCCCAAAAGCATTCCGCGCCGGCACCGGACGAACAATCCGGAAACCAAACTGGCAAATGGGCAAATACTTCCTATACGACAAACTAATCAACGTCGACTTCGGCACCCTAAATGAAATAAAACAAAACAACAAAGGCCTACCATGCTTCTGTGAAGACTGCAAAAGCCGGCAAGACCTCACTCTCCGCGACGCATCCCGAGAAGAAAAAACAATCTGGAGCCGAAGACACTATCTCAACATCGTCCAAGAAAAATTCTCGGAGTTCAAAGCAGCCATACATGATAAATCCATAACGAAGTCATTCAACACACTAGAAAACTCAGCGTGCAGACAATACACATCCGTCCTAATTTGAATACAAATTCAGGGGGGACACAACGCCCCCTCCTGATTTCCTTTTCTAAAATCTCAGTTCATTTTCGCCTGAATTGGCCTCCAGTTAAGGCCAGAATAGCCCGAATTTTTTGATTGTACAAAAAGCATAAATATTTGGACGCCCTAATAGCACTAGAAACGAGAAAAAAGACGTAAGGCTATCTACTTTAGTTATCTAGCCTCCTCGGGGCTACTTGAAGAACCCGCAAGACTCCCAAACGCGGGAAATCCAAGGCACACCCGGGTTGCCAAAAAACCCGCGAGTTTGGATGCAAAAACCGTCCAAACACCCCCCGAACCCAACCTCGTTTTCAAAAAAAAAAAAAGGATCGCATGCGTATCAAAGCCATTCTCTTCGATCTCGACGGCACGCTCCTCGACTCGCTTTGGGCCCACCGCGAATCGTTTCGCGAAGTGTTTCGCAAGCGCGGAAAAAAAGCGCCGGCCATGCCCTTGTCCAGACTCATCGTCATGAATTACGACCAAATATACCACGAACACCGAGTGAACCAAACGCTCGGATTGACAAAAAACGCGTTTGTGCGCGAGCGCCTGCACAACCTAGAATCCATGCTAACCAAAAACATGGAGATTCTGGACCGCGTGCGCTTGGTTCGCCGCCTCCGCAAAAAATTCAGGCTCGCGCTCACCACGAACTCGTCGAGACGCATTGCCGAACGCGAAACAAGCGCATCGTTTCGAAGACTGTTTGACGCGATCGTGACCGGAAGCGAGACCAAACGCACAAAACCCGCGCCCGACATGCTGAAACTGGCTGCCCGAAAACTCCGCGTGAAACCAAGCAAGTGCATCATGATCGGCGATGCCGTCGTGGACATTCAGGCCGCGCGCGCCGCCAACATGAAAAGCATCGTGTTTTCCGGAAAAACCAGTGCGTCCCCAAAAAACCAACTTCAAAAAGAACGCCCGTTCGCAATCGTGAAAAACGCAAACGAACTCGAAAACGCGCTCAAAAAACTCGGCGTGACCGCCTAATAGTCGGGATGCGCTTCGGTCGTGCCCAAATCGTGATTGACCTTTCGCGACAAAACAAACAAATAGTCGCTGAGACGATTAAGGTACTTTACGACCATCTTGTCCACGAGTTCGGTCTCGCCCAAGCGCACGACATTGCGCTCGGCGCGCCTACAGATCGTCCGACCCACATGCAAGAGAGCCGCCGGCCTTGAACCCCCCGGCAAAACAAACTTGGAGAGGGGCGGAAGCTTCGACTCCATGTAATCAATCGACAATTCGAGGTCCCCAATGTCGTCTTCTTTGAGCCCGTCAAACGCCTTGAGGGGCTTACTCAACTCGGCCATGATCTTGTGCAAATTGTTCTGAATCTGCAACAGCGCCTTTCGAGACTCCACGTCCGGCAACTCGGTCATCGTATACCCAAGCCAACTCGTCAACTCGTCGATGGAACCATAGGCCTCGATGCGCAAACTCGATTTTCGTAAGCGCTCGCCCGAACCCAAACCCGTTTCACCCAAATCACCGGCTTTAGTGTAAATCTTCATACGAAAGAAACAAGCGGCCAAGTATTAAAGACTATTTTTAGAGTGCGGACTCACGCCCGCAAAAGAAAAAAAAAAGAAAAAAAGGGGGCGCGTGGCCCCAACGGTCTTCTTACTGGGTTTTCTTCATCTTCAGCGAATAAAACCGCTGGAAGGAAAAAAGACCCAACACAACGAGAACCACCAAAACGATGTTCCCATTGGTTGCACCCAGACCAAAGAAACCGGTCGGAGCCGTGGGCGTTGGAGCCGCTTGCGGCACCGGAGCCGGAGCGGGCACAATCGCCGGAGGCGCAACAGGCACCGGAGCCGGAGCGGGCGTCGTCGAAACCACATACGGCGAGCGATTCACCGGTGCAGGCACGGGCGAATCAATGGCTTGCGTGGTTTCATCCGCGGGCGTCGTGGTCGTGGCCGTCGCACCGCCGGTTGGCGTGTAGAACGTACCCCCGCCCAGCGAACCGCCGCCACCGCCGCCCTGAGGCGGCTGGGGTGCGGGCGGATTGGACTTGAGCAACCCGAACTGCGTGAAATGATCCACGGTCACGCTGATCGTGTTGTTCAAGGCGTCGATCACGGATTCGCCGGCTTCGGTCCACTGGGAACCGTCCCAGTAATAGACCTTGAGGTCGGCCTCGTTGATCGAAGTCCCGTCCACCACACCGTCGTCGTCCTCGTCGGCATAATTAAAGGTCAGCGTGACCTCAAAGGTGCCGTTGACAAGACTCGATTCGATGTCGAAGAACTGACCGCCGATCAAAAAACCGGTCGTGCCATTGGAGGGCCCGTCGGATTGCATGACGGTCAGCGAATGCGACTCGCCTGCGGGCAATTCGCCGAAATTCAGGGTCACGTCGGGCGCATCCGCAAACACATAGTCCTGCGAACCCACAATCACCCTAAAGACCTTGGGCGTGGCCTCGTTTCCTGCAAGATCGGTCTCGGAGAGCGTCACCGTGAAGATCCCGTTGCCGTAGTCGAACAACGCGTTCACGTCGTAGCCCAAATAGACCGCACAAGGGCCCTTGCAAAAGCCGCCCTCGATCGTCCAAACGGGATCCGTCGGATTCTCGTCCAGCACCGCGGTCAAAAACGGCACAACGGTTCCGTCGGTCGTCACGCGAACACTAGGCTCCGCCGTCAAAACGGGAGCCACGGTGTCCACAATCGCGGTCGCGTCGGGCACAATGAACAAGGGTTCACCCTCGCCCAAACCAAATGGTTTTCCAAAAGGCGGTTCCTCCACGTTTCCGGCGTTGTCGGTCGAGATCGTGTAAAAATCATACACGCCGTCGCCGTCGGCCTCAAACGAAAACGTGTGCGTCGGACCGCTGCGCAACAGGCTTTCATCGGGCAAAAGACCCGAATTCTGCCACTCGCCGCCGTCCTTGCGGAACCACAACTGGACCGGATTTTCCCCGTCCAAGCCCGAAGTCACGTCGTACGCAACAACCTCGATTGTGAACGGATTCACATTCGTATAGAACGGACTGTCGCTGAAAAACGCCCACGACTCGGGCGTTGTCGTGTCGACAACAATCGAATCCGAAACGATTTCGGAAACATTGTCAAACACGTCCACACAACGGTACAGGAACGACTGCATTCCGTCTGGCAGGATCGCACCGAACTCCGTATCGTCGCTGGCCGTATTGGTCCACGAATCACCGTCGTCCGTACTGACCTGACAATAAAAGATCTCAGTATCGTCCGTGCCCGGATTGAGCGCGGCCGTCACCAGACCCGTCGTATTGTATTCGGCACCCTCGTCAAGCACAATCGACTGCCCAACCGGAGGATTCGCGTCGGTTTGGACCAAAATGTCGTCCGAAACGATTTCGGAAACATTTTCCACACCGTCAAGGCACCGGTACTGCGCAGAGTGAATGCCGTTTGAAGCAATGAAATTGAATTCGGTGTCGCCGATGTCCAAATTGACCCAGCCCGAATCGTCGACATTGTACTGGCAGTAATACAGGCCGCTGCCCGATCCATCCGTTCCCGAATAGACCGTTGCGATCACAAGACCGGTGTTATTGACCGGGTTTCCGCCATCCAATTCGATGGTCTGGCCCGTGGGCTCAGCGGTATCCACAATCACATTGGGGCTTGGATTTGCACTATTGGAAAATCCCAAATAGTCAAAGCACACGAAATTGATTTCGTATTGGCCATCAGATGGATACACGTGGTTATACGAACCATCCACGGGGATGGACTCTTCCAGCGAACCGTCGCCCCAGTCGGCCGAACAACCTTGAATGAGGACGTTGTCGGTCGCGCGCGTAAAATCGGCGCTCACAGTCAACGAATTGGAATACAAGCCGCCGGGAACCGAAACCGCGGCACCCGAAGGGGGCGTGGAGTCAATAAGAATCCCTGTTGAATCGCCGTCAGAATTGAAAGAGGTATCAAAACAGACAAAATTGATCTCGTATTGGCCTTCCACAACGAAGTCATGGGTATAGGTGCCGTCAGAGGGAATGATTTCTTCCGGAGTTCCGTCGCCCCAGTCCACGCTACAAAGTTCAATGCCCACATCGTCGGTCGAAAGAACAATGTCTGCGCTCACCAAGGGGTCCATTGTGAACGGATTTCCCCCGTTAATGACAATGCTTGCACCCGTAGGCGGCGTCACGTCGCCTCCGGCAAAAGCGATTCCGCTGAAAAGGACGACCAGTGCCAGTGCGACTGACGCCCACGTTTTTGAAAAGTCCATTCCTCCACCTCTAGAGAATTATTAAGTCGTATAACGGACTCCCTGACCGGCATTATTTAAACCGTATCCCTTTCGGTTATCAAAACAACACGGTTAGACGATCGACGGAAAAGCGCGTGGTGCCTATTTTTTTGCGCCCAAACGCTTTAATAGTCGGGTCGCCTAAAGAAAAACAGTTTTTGCAATAAACGGGGCGATAAACGATGCAGCACAAGTATTGTCCGGATTGCGCGCGCATGGACATCAAGCGCTTGCCCGACGGGCGCGACGAATGCCTGACCTGCCACTACGTGGGCGTCGCGCGCGAAGGCAACATTTCCCAGATCAACGAGTACCGCAAGCGCATGCAGGCCATGGGCAACGCAAACACAGGCATGCCTTCGCAAGGACCCGCTCCGCCACGCCCCCTCAAACCCGGCACAAGCGAAGACCTCAAGAAAAAACTCGAAAGCCTCAAAGGCAAACAATTCGAAGGCATCGAATTCCTGTAAAATAGGTTTCGGATCGTGCAAAGTTTCTTTAAGTGCGGGCGAACTAATCTAGCATGCAGCGGATTTTCATACATCACGTGACCTCGAACTCTTTCGGGAGTGATCCGTATTTCTACGCGTGGCACCAAATGGCAACGGATACATTTGGAAAGAATGTTGTTAGCCCCCGTTCTTTTTTCGAGGACGAATTCAGGAAGGCACAAGGCGAACGACCGGAGCGCGTTCCCCATCTCTCAATCGCGCTTGACCGGAACCACCAGCCCATCGGCGGGATTTTCTTCGAGTTTATCCGAAAAGGCAAAATGGGCCACATCCAGTACTTGGTGTTGTCCCCTCATTGGCGCGGGGGCGGCGTCGGAAAACGACTCGTCGACCATGCCGAGGAAACCATCCGCGAAAAATACAAGGGCCACGGAATCATAGTGGAAACCGGCAAACTCAATAGCCACCGAAACCCCGATTTTAAAATGGATCTCAAGGCCACGCGATTTTACGAGCGCCGCGGGTACTCGCGCCTGGATGTCGAAGGGATTGGGAGCCACCATCGCATGCCCAACAGCCAAACCGGAAGCCTCTACAAGGGAACCTACCCGCTTCACTTTCGGGTTAAATGGTTCACTGGAAAACCCCGCAGTCCAAGAAAAAGCGTTCTTGCGGGATTTTGGGCCGCGCTTGCCTACTTCAAGGGCGCGTACGCCAAAACCAAAAAAAGTCCGCGATACCCGCGCACGCAAGGAAACATCGCGACGCGACGTCTTATGAATCGCCCACTAAGCCCGATTCAAACAAGCGCGACCGGAAAAATAGTGTCCCCGCACGACCAACCGCGCCATTTAATTCGCTGGAGCCGGGACGTTTACCGACCCACCCATACAAAGAAATCGTTTAATCGCGCGCGCAGGCGGCCAAAATGAAATCCTTTTTTCGGCGCATTCGGGAACGGCTGAACCGAAAACCATTGTCTTCAATCGAAATCGTTCGCCGCATCGAATTTTTGGAGGCGCGCGAAAAAGAATTCGAACAGCTCGCTCGCACGGAAAGACAAACCCCGTTTGTTCATCGCCTTCCTGGAACATTCAGCCATCTGTTCACCCCCGCCCAACACCGATTGGAAAAAACTAGGCGCGAAATCGCCCGCCTGCGAAAAAATCTTGAAAACAATAAATAAAACGAAGCGTTGCCCCCCCCACGAATACAACACAGGC